>Ga0302140_10001596_pt1 | contig 29609 bp, 43 predicted proteins | sample I_Bog_E1_1_FD_202095 | JGI IMG/M metagenome (GOLD analysis project Ga0302140, IMG submission 202095) | Peat permafrost microbial communities from Stordalen Mire near Abisko, Sweden - I_Bog_E1_1 | ecosystem: Environmental > Terrestrial > Soil > Wetlands > Peat | place: Sweden: Abisko, Stordalen... | reverse complement strand
ATATAGGCCTCTTTAGGGAGTAGTTTGGCGCCATTTTTTACTGTCTTACATACTGTTGTATTGCAAGGACTGAGTAAGCATACCACCACTAGTTTTTTGTGTGAATTAAATAGCTTTCTCCACCATACACTGAAGGTCTTCAACTTACTGACCAGCATGTCAGTAAAGTCCACATCACTGCCGAAGGCATTTCTGATCCCTAGTCCAAATCGGTATGTTGTAGTGGATCCGTTGGTGACTTGGTACATATTGAAAATCCTTTCATTGGTGAAGCAAGTACCCTTCGCTATGTACTGAGAAGGTCCAGCGGAGTAGTTGATGTACCTAGAACTCAACTTGAACTCCTTGTTGTGTAGTCTACTATAGTAGAACCAACGACTGTATAAGAAGATTTGGTTTGCGTCTGACTTAGGGGGGCGTGGGTCTTTGGGGATGATGACTTTGTTCAGCTTTTCTGACACTTTATTGTGAATATCCATTGTCTTGACGAGGTCCAGTACGTTGTACACATGACCTGCATATTTATTCCCGAGTTGCATTGTTTCCAAATTGATCAGTTGTGAATCTATTTTGGCAATGACGTCTGGATGTCCCACTATACGTGACTCCGTATCTACTGCAGAATCCAAGAACTTGAACCCTGAGAACTGGGTCCCTCCTAACAACACTTCTGGCAGTTCAACGACGCCCTCTTCGTGGGTTCTTTCTTTCTCATGTTTTTTGCTACGTCCTCCCTCTAGAAGGAACCCCATGTTGAGTTTAAAGTTGTCGGCCTTATCGTAATATTCTGTCAGTTTTTTCATCGATATCAACTGGGACAATAGAGGAGGTATATCGAATTCTGTGATGTGAATGTCTATTTCATAGTACTTTGCATTTCGGTAGTGTTTGACGGTTTTGTTCAGGATCGTCCCTATCTGTTTGTCTAGTTTGAACTTCTTGATTACCCACTGACCGCCATCGCCTATGTCCAATGAACCGGTGTCAACCACTGTCGCAAAGGCTTTGAGTCTGTCTTTGTAATCAGACCCACCGTGTTCGTTGTCACTTGTGAACTTAGTCAGCAGACCAATTGCGGGAGCTATGCCCGTATCAAGTGTTGGATTCAATGCAGCTTCAATGGTATGTTGTTTGATTTGGTAATACACTACAACTGAGAAATAGACTCCGTCGAGTGGAGGTAGTTGGGTGTTAATAATGAAGTAGGTGGGTAGTGATGACTTGTTTGTGATGGGTGGGAGTGACGATATGCCTTGACCTTTTGGTAGTTTAGTGCTGTTCACTACGTTTTCAAAGGGCCCACCCCCCTTCAGTATTTCTACTCTGTAAGTAGAGTAAAGGGGATCCGAACTCTTCTGTTTGACCGTTTCATCAGTTGATCTGACTACAAACTCACTGTTGTCTTTGGTAATATCGTTGAATGGTACATTAGTACCGCCAGTACCAGTACCAGTACCAGAGACTAATATGTTTTCTTCGTATACGTCTAGTTTATTGTTGACAGGTTGTCTCAATTTCTTCGCAAGTAGTCCTGCTCCAATTAGACCGGCTCCTACCAATGCCCGTTTTGTGAGTGATCTCTTTTTTGAGGGTTTGTTCTGTTTGCGTGACTTGCGTTTACCGCCTGATTTGGCCTTTCTCGGTTTAGACCTTTGCCTCGGTTTAGACCTTTGCCTCGGTTTAGACCTCCTGGTCATTTACTAGATAGAGCGATTTTTTTGGGATCTACGGCTTAGACTGCGTCTGCGAGGTATTTTGCGAGGTATTTTGCGAGGTATTTTGCGTCTTGACCTACCAAAATTGCGCGTAGGTCTATATCTCCAATATTCTGGGATCAGTCCATGTCCAACCGAGCTGGCCCTTACCCTGAATTCTTTCAAGTACGGGTATCTATTTAGTTTTGTCTGAGGCTGAGGAGGCAGAGGTAGAATGATAGGGATTCGATTAGAAATACGCGGTGGAGGTAGGTTCACACGATTACCAGAGATATAGTGCGTCAACGTTTCAAGCCCAACTCCAAGTAATGTAGCTGCGGTGGCAGCTCCAACTAACACAACTGCGGTCTGAGCCCCTCGAAGCAAACTGTTTGACTTTCTTCTTTTGATCGGCGTCATTTATAAATACCACCAATAATAAATGCTCCACCTTCCGGCCATTTTGATCCTCTACGGAATGGTTCAGTTAGTCCACGTACTGTGCACTTACTACGACCACCAGAACATGAATGACCACCACAGACATCAAGATGTCATTACAAAAAGGATCAGTCGGTTGGAAGGTGCGTCAGGGTTCAAAATGACCCTCGAGAACGAACTTGAACGCGACTTAGAACACATGGTGGAAGAAGTAGTCTGACCTACCTACCTACCTACCTACCTGCGCAGTAAGAACACTGACAAAAAATGTGGTCCGGAGGGTACTGAGGCTGAACGTACTGATACGTTTGTTGAGGTCCAATGGGGTGATAATGGGGCAGTGGTTGATACTGTGGGGTAGGAGGTTGGTACAAAGAATATCGCGGTGGCGAAGCAGGTCTGGGAGTTGGTGGCGGTGGAGGAGGAGGCGGCGGAGGTGGAGGTGCTTGAGGTGCTTGAGGACGAGTACTAGGTTTGTAAGGGCGAATTTGTGGGCTTTCTCCGAAGCCTTTAAAATCTTCCAATATGTCATCGATGCGTGACTTATACTTCTCTTGCAGAGGCGGTGGCGGAGGTGGTGGAGGGGGGTGACGAATACGAGGTTGCTTTTCGACACGTCTCTCGATGTATCTGTCGACTTCGTAGTACGGCGACGGAGACCTCTCTCGCTTGCGTCTTTGCTCAAAGATTCCGATAGGTACAGGGAACCTGAAGATGATGACACCGTCTTCGTCTGGCCTATTCTTGAGAGTAAACTTGTGCTTTCTGCCGAAATAAGCTGATACGTTGCACGAATTAAAGGGAAACTCAAAGACAAACCCTCTGTTGTAGTGTTTCTTGATGAACTCGTAGTAGACGTCATTTACACTGATTCTCACCATATTTCTGAGTTTGTCTTCTGACCCAAAGATGTCTGGATCCGGGGACTTACAACCAATTGAGACCTGAACGTCCAGAGCATTGTGTTGGACATCAGAACGTTCTGGGAAGATATAGTCGCCAATGTGCTTCATTTTTAGGAACACGGTTGGCCTCTTCTTGATAAGACTCCTGTACAGAAACTCTTCAAGAACCTCTCTATGAGGGGCATACGGCGGAGATGGGGTATCGCTAAAGTCTACTAGGAGACCATTGAAGACATAGTCGAGGTATTCGTCCATTTGTCTGGTAGGTTTGGTACACATGGCGGATTGTGACCTAGTTGGTAAGGATCTTACCAAGGTGACAAATTTTTTAATTTAGATTTTCATCATGCACTCTACAAACCAATTTTTGAAAACTACTTGTTCTTCAACTTTTACTGTAAAGTTAGGAAGTTGTTCTTCCGTGATTTGTTTAATAAGTTTTGCTGTAAGACCTTCCATATTAGGGATATTAAAACAAAATTCATTAGTTGTAACTAATACACGCCTGTTAGCCATGGATTCAATGATTACGTTAGTTAGCATTGCTTTGAACTCAGACATTTTTTACCTGAGAAGATCTATTGATTAGGGTTAAAAATTATTTTTTGTGAAATGAGGAAGGTTGTATCGGACCCCACAAACCCCGTCACAACAACTCGTGCCTTTCGATACCCGAAGGTGGGTCTCGGAAGGAGTTTTTGGTATTTGCTATTCTCTTGATGCCCGGCTGCATGCCAAGGTACTCGCCTCAGGTATATTTTTCAGGAATACACCCTATGTCCCGTGGAGATACGCGGGGCAGTTTCTCATCAGTGGTTCAAGTATACAGAGTACTTCCATCAGGTCTTTGTAGTACTTCTCGATACAGAAGTACCATTCACCATCCTCAACGACTATACCTGCATTTGTGTGGCGTTTCTCCAAAAAGTTGCCTTCTAGCATCCCAATGTATACATTGACATCATCAGGGAAAACGATGCTGTTCTTTATGGTCTGTTGTACTTCTCGTGCAGTCTTGACTGGTAGTTTTCGATAGTCATAGCCATTAAATAGTGCGAAACCCTGTTCAAATGCGTCGTAGTTCTTAAGGTGGGTTAGTTTGGCATATACATGCCCAGCGAATTCAGTATAGTCAAGAAGAGCAAGAGTAGTCATCATATTGCCTCCGCCTCTGTTTATGCCTATAAAATCAAGTACGTGGGATGAAAACGTACCCGATATTCTAGCTAGTTGGAGTTCTCTTTCGATGTCGGTCTTGATAAACTCTTTAATCTGTATAAAGTCATCCATTGTGAAGTTGTTCATTTGATTTAGTATGGAGTTGAGTCCTTAAGTAGGTTTGGGATAGACCCCAAACCTACTTAAAGACTGAGTGGATTGGTATATAAATGGCCACCGGCAAAGCAATTGTCATCAACCTGACCAGACGACCGGATCGTTTGATCAGATTCAATCAATTTTACCGTGAGTCAGGTCCAGTATTGCCACTTCATGTATTTGAGGCCATAGACGGTTCTAATGCCGACTTCATCACTAAAGTACCTAGTGACTTGGTAGATAGTTTGTCAAGTGTAAACGACTACGGTAGCAGAGACAGCATTCGTGCCACGGCCTACAGTCATTTAATGGTCTGGAAGTTGATATCAGAGAGTGAAGAAGACTATGGTATCGTATTTGAAGACGACTGTCACTTCAGACCCCACAATACCAGACTTCCGAAGATCAGCAGGGAGTCAATGACAATCAAATGGCCCAGTATCATCGAAGACTATGCTCCTCAACTGAACAACCCCAGAAGCATACTATACTTCGGCGTCGGGGACATACTTCCGATATGTACTGACGTTCCGTCACAGGCAATGCTAATCGCTCAAGAGTCACAACATGTACTGAAGCCTCAGGAAGGGAAGTACTACGGAAGGCCTAATTTCAATAGTCCCTACGTGTTTTCATGGTTAGGTTGTAGTTCCTACGTTCTGAGTAAAGTTCAGGCTATATATCTACTTACCATAGCAAGTAGATATCCGTTGGGGTGTGCAGTGGACGCATGGTTGAAGAACCTGTACGAAGCTGGAGCTATAAATATCCACCTAACGGTCCCACTCATGACCTTCACTCCGTTGGTGATGGACTCCAATACTAGTTTCCCTGAATTGGGCTATACCTAATTGGCTAAAGGCGCGACCTGCGAGATCGGCGCGACCTGCGTGATCGGCGCGACCGGCGTGATCGGCGTATTTTGCGAGACCTGCGTGATCGGCGCGACCTGCGAGACCTGCGCGACCTGCGTCTACCAAATTCCTCTGTGGCATCTGTGGTATCTGTATGCTTTGATGATCTTGACTTTTGTGGACTATTAGACCTGGATTGTCTCTCAGTTGGTATATATGGTCCAGGATGGGTGGATTTGCGCGTATTTTCTCTGTTGTGTCCCCGTATTGCATTTCTGAACCTTTGATCTTCTCTGTATTTTTTGACCTTGTCGACCTTGTCAACAACGTTCCCCATTTACCAGTAGACAACAAAAACAATATCAGACCCCGTCATTGATGAAGTTCTCTTCCTTTTGCTCGGCTGCTTGATTTCCGGCGTTGTTCACTGTCAATGCTATTTGTAGACCCAAATGGGTGAGTATATTAAGTATGGTTATAGTCGACCCAAAGGCAATTCCTATAATTTTAAGGGTTTGTTGGTCGTTAGTCAATGCGGTAACTATTGTTAGAGATGTTGCCAAAATGGCATTCAAACTGACTACGACAGCATTGGATATCTGCACGTAGTCCCTGGTGATAATCCATGACTTTTTGACAGGTGTTACCGGAGGTTTAGGCACTGGAGGATTCATTTATCGGTGCCATATTTTTGTTCTTGGCAAATTTCGCAGGATTGGGCGGGACGCTGACAATACCCAAACCTAAAAAAGAATGGGCCTAGTCACTCACCTAGTCGTAAGTGGGCTAAATGGACATAAGAAAGCTAATAGATCTCTACTATCATTATGACAAGAACAACTATTCGAACCAGTACATAGTCTTCAAACTAGAGGATCAGAGCTTTAGTGTGAGTACTTTAACGGACGAAACTGAATACCTGTGGCTAAAAAACAAAGACGTAGTCATTTCTTTTGTAACCACAGATAAAATTATGCACAACACAATGATCATGTATCAGAACGGTAGCGTAGAGTACTCCAATTACTCCTTCTTTGACCCAAAAAACCCGACCTCAGTTTCTGACCCACGACTACCTCCTGGACCAGAATTCAACAACGCCTTTAAAAGTGCCTTGTTCAATGGTAAAGTGAAGCTGATTACTGTAACTCTCAGAAATGAACTGAGTCACGAGGTATTGCCATACTACATCAAAATCTTCACGATATTATTGAAGCTGTACGCATCTTATCACCCTGACGAGGATATCGCGAGAATGATCATTGGACTTTGAGCAGATCAGTTAGGGCATTGATCCTGTCGGTCTGTTCTTTTTGTCTGGACCTCAGTAGTTCAATGTAACCCGTCAAGACATTCAGGTTGTTGACAATAAGCTCTTGGTTGTGGGTCAGTACGATATTCTTGAGTTCACTAGGTGTGAAGAATTCGTGAACTACCACAGGCGTATCCCCTTCAAAGTGGACTTTAGCGACCCTAACTTTTTCTTCGGTTGTTAGTTCTGTTACGTCCTTGTCGGAGTGCTTATTGGCGATCAGTTGATCTATGTGGTCACTTAGGGTGGTTTGGTCCCATATCTGGATGGTTGCTTCAATGAGCTCTTTGATCTCGTTGAACAGTTGGTCCATTTATTGATGATTAATTCATTTCCTTAAGTACGTTACGTTTGTGGGTCCGAGAAATGGGTCCGAGAAATGGGTCCGGTTGGGTCCGACCCCACAAACCCCGTCACAACAACTCGCGCCTCCGGCGCTTCGATGTTGTGCGCGCCTTCGGCGCTTGTGCGAATTGGATCCCACTAATTCATGATGCCAACCAAACCATAAAATAAATTGAAACCAATTCACCCAAGCGCCTTCGGCGCGCACAACATCGAAGTGCCGAAGGCTCTAACTGTTAACTAATTTGGGGCTATAACGGCTATACCAACACACAATCGCAGAGGAAGACGATTAGGAAGGATTTGCAGTGTATTAGTGGACTCAGCCGGGTCGCGTGTCAGGCGAAATTTACGCGGACCTCCTCCATTAATCAATTGATTAATGACCATCATGCTCTTCAAATTTTGAAAAGTTCTATAGGAAGTAGTCCCATGTAGGAGGTCTAGTTAGAGTGTGGTTTACTGTGAAAAAGCCCTCGGCAAAAAACGCGGACGTGCCGAATGTGAAAACTGATTAATACTAGGCACCATAAACTTTTTGGTCAGCCCGCCAACTCGGCGTTAATCACTTTTCACGTTCGGCACATTCGCGTTTTTTCCGGGCCTCTTCTACAGTACATTCGGCCTTACCGGTACCATTGCGCCGGACACTTCCAGTGCTTTTCCTAGAAACCTCTCAGAAATTTGAGAGCATCACCTCCATTAATCAATTGATTAATGGACGAGGTCCGCGTAAATTTCGCCGGACCCTCCACCCAAGTAGTTGGGTCTAACTAGACCTCCTACACAAACCACTACTTCCTATAGAACTTTTCAAAATTTAAAGAGCATGCTGGACATTAATCAATTGATTAATGGCCGAGGTCCGCGTAAAAACTGCCGGACTTCCCAGTACGCAAACCAAGTAAAGCCCTGCGCAGCCCGCCGCGATGGGCTATCCGACCCGGAATTCGTAATGAGGGGTGGGTCCGAATAGGCTTCTAAGTTCCCGAAGGAACTTGTTTATTAGACCACTACTGCTTCTACTGATACTACGCCGCGCAGTCTGAGACTGCGTTTAGACTGCATCCAGAAGATCGTCGTCCTCGTCGACAGCTTTCTTCACAGATTCGGCTTTAGCCTTTGCCGCCTTGGTCGCCCTCTTCGCCTTGGAAGCCTTAGTCTTTACGGGAGACTTAGGGGTCTCCACTTCAGTAGTCATGTCGATCTCACCTTCGGCTTCGACCTCGACTGCAGCGGCCTTGGCATTGACCTTTGGCACTGCCTTAACCTTCTTCTCGATGTAGTAACCCGTGTCAGGATTCATCACAAAGTGCTCTGGATCGTTGGCCTTCTTCTGCTCAGCTTCAGAAAGCTCCAATCTGCCACCCTTGATGCAATCAGCCAGACGCTCCTTAAAGCCCTCGTTTGCCTTATCGGCCAGTGCCTGGTACTTGGCATGCTCCTCCTTGTCGGCCTTTACGACCTCCCACTGGTCAGAAATGATCACATTGATCTCCTCGTCAGGGTTCTCCCTCTTGAGGGCCTCCCGGTCGAGGGTCTCGCAGAACTTGTTGTAGGCAGAAAACTTGGTGGGCCTCCCGGACTTGGACTTAGACTTCTTGGTCTTGACTTGTTCAGGGTACTTTAGGTCATAAGCCTTCTTCTCAATGAGGTAACGAGCCTTGTCCTTAGCGGCGGCCTCAAGGTACTCATCCTTGTCCTTGTCGGACGTTTTGCCCCACATGTCTGCCATCATCCTGACCAATTCAGTGTTCTTGATGCCTGGGTGAGCACTCTCCACTGAGTTCCTCACGGCCAGGGTGTAGTAAATGTAGGCATTACTGGGCTGCTTAGGCTTGTTCTTGTCCTTAACAGTCCTCTGCTTCCCGCCCCACACGACCGGGAATCCGCGAGGGAGGACGTCGATAATGGGGGTATAGATCTCCTTGAGTTCGGCGTCCGATAGTCCTTGAGCATTCTTAATGGTCTGAGCAACCAGGATGTGCTTATCGGTCTCAGTCATAGCCTTAGGGATCTCTTTACCGGTCTTCATGGCTTCAACGATCCTCTCACCAAGAGGTGTAGAACGCTTAACGGACTTATTGGTGTTAGGATTGAGAATATAGTTAGGGTCAGTCAACTTCTCCTGTTCACTAAGCCTTACATTCGAGGCTGTCTTCGCACTCGACACTGCCACGACAGCGGTAGGTAGGTCAGGAACAGGGTCCTTAGAGACTGCCTTGGCTGGCGAGGCCTTAGTACTGGTTTTGGACACTTTAGGCACCTTGGTAGACATCTGATTTCTCGCTGTGTGCTTCGCCGGGTTGGTTTGGCCGAATCGTTGGCCAGAATTCTAAGGCTCGTTATTTTTCGAATTTTGGCCAAAACTGTGACTTAGTTCGACTGGGCAAATTTCTAAATTGGGGGAGTGATTATAGGACCCACCGACCAGTGAAAAGTGGTCACGATTATTACCTCAACGTTTCATCAACAATAATAAGGTAGCCGGAAATCAAACTAACAACAATGTCTAATCAATTAAAAATATTTGTTCCTAAAATCATTTAAGTCCTGTGTTCCCATTGATAAATTACAACATGAACACACTGGAGATAAATTAGTTATATTATCAGAGCCTCCGTTTCTACTACTTACTATATGACCAGCATGAAAATTTGCATTGTCTATTTTTGTTCCGCATACCGTGCATTCTCCTACGATAGTGTCTTCAAAATGGTTTATCCATAATCGGTGCCTTACCGTAACTGGGATCTTTTTCTTTTTTGTGTCACTTTCTCCCTTTACAAATAGATATCCTATGTAAAGTCCCTGTTTTGTTTTGTTGTATTTTTCGTTATCTTTAATTGATTCGTGTATATCTTTATTTAATTTTTCAAATTCGTCTATTATATTTGATGAACTAAATCTGTCAATGACGTATTTTATAATTTGATCTAAATTAATATTTGGGTAATTAGGTTTTTCACTATTGGATATGTGTTTACCGTAATTAGTTTGAATATGTGTTTTTATGATTTCTGCCCTATCAAAATCATCTAGTATAATTTCATGTAAATTGTAATTATCATTCAATGCTTTGAAAAATAGTGTTACTTCGTCCTTTGATAAACAATGTTTTAACATAATCTGTATAGTAAAATCATGTTTTGTGTTTTCGTAATATTTTTTATATGCATAAAATCTATGTTGCCCATCAACTATAAAAGTTTTACTTACGTTTTCTTGTTTATATAACGCACAATGAATTATACCTATGTACGGCAAATCTCCATTATTCTTCTTTAAAAGCAATTGTTCGTAAAAGTGATTAATTCTTTCGTCAACATAACTTCTTTGACACAACGGAATTTCTGGTTTTCTTAACAAGAATTTACTAAATAATTCCTTATAAAAATATACGCTGTCTGAAGTGCATAAGTCTACTTTAACGTTTTCTTCTTGTTGAGGTTCTGTGCTTACAGTTCTGTGCTTGCAGTTATTTTTGATGTGATCAGAGAGGTTGGACTTAGTGTTAAAGTTCTTATTGCAGTACTCACATTTGATCTCGACTGGTATCTCCACAATTTCCTTCTTCCCAGGACCACAACTGTTCTTCCTCTCGACATGTCTTGCGACATCCCTCTTAATGAAGGACGTGTATTTACAAACTGAACAGCCGAATTCCATTTATTTGTATAGAAGTCAAGTCTTTAAGTAGTCTTATAAAAATTTCAGGAACAAACCCTTGGGAAATCCTTGGGACGGTCAGTGGTTTCGGTGGTTTATTGCGACGTATTTCCACTCAGAATTTCGTACGTCATCTCCACTTACGAGCTATTGCCAAGGTAGTAGATAATTATAAACTGGTATTATTGTCCCGGTCCTTTTAGGACAACTACGGTTTTGTCTGGACTTGATAGTTGATACACTAGGGTCTTTCCTATAGCCGGTAGTTCTATTTTTCCTCCTTTGAAGGCGCCGTCTCTGACCCAATCGTTGAGAATATTGGAGAAGTACTTAAGCTTCTCTGGTGTTATACCATCGTTATCTTGCACAGTCAACAGGCCTTTTTTTATCTCTGTCGCCTTTTGCACTCGCATTGCAACCTCTAGTCTACTGGACATTTGATTGGAGGTAGCATTTTGAACAACCCAATTTACCGCGAAGACCTTTTAGGCTTTGACCTTCTTTTTTCCGAAGTCCCAGTCGCGATCTTTAGCCCCGTCTACATCTTCAACGTCCTCTTCACCTGCGACGTGATGTCTTCTCACTCGTCTTAGCATGTCGATGTTGAATTTCTCCAGTTTTTTCGGAGGGCTTTTCAACTTCCTGGTCATCGCTGGCTTGAGGCCTGCTCTACCAGAGGTTTTGATATGTTCTAGGAATGAAGGGGCTTCAGAACGCTTCGGACTTTTTTGTCTTACCGGGCTTTTTCGTCTTACCGGGCTTTTACTGCCTCGCCTGGCTATAGCAGACAAAAATGGAAGTGGGGGTGGACGCCTTGGACCTCCGGTAAGCTCACCTAATTTGCTTTCTAATATCAATTGAGCTACTGGACTTACCTGCCTTACATTCTCCTCGATGGTCGCAATTCTGTCGGAGACAGTTGGGCTCTTGTGTGCCTTGTTTTCAATGGCTTTTACCTCTCTAACAACGCTCCTGGGAGGCGATACTGCCCCTGAAGTAATCATCGGAGCCACCCTCTGTATGTAATTAGTTGTCGCCGCAGGGGCCTTAGAATCTGGGTCTGTAAACCCGAAATAGAACAGGAATGGAATGCCGAAGTTACTGTTCTTGTTCATCAACAGCCAAAGAAAAATACCCATCAATAAGATGGTAAACGCCGCAAACGTACTTGTAATTGCCCCCGATATCTCGGCCCCACCACTGAAGACATTTCCAGCGACTCCAGTTGTCCACTGTGGAACGGTGCACAGAACGGTGTCAGACAACTTTCCAAAAAACCCGGTCTCCCTTTCCTTGTATTTAGGTGGTATAATACCTCTGTAGCTGGCGAACCAGTACTTCTCGTATTCTTTCATATCTTCGGCATATTGGTTCTTGGGCATATTCATTTCTTGACACCTCCCTACTGGATCGTTGGCATAGTTGTTGACAGTATTGATCGCAGCACCCAATATAGCGGACGCTTTCATCAGGTTGTATCCTCCAACGGCTATCATTGACGCCGGAATTGCGTGTCTAAAAGTTCCAACGGCAGTGGATTTTAGTACTGTACCGGTGCCTCTGGCGACCCATTCAACGTTCTCAAATTTTCGCTTTCTGCTAACGGCCAGGTATGCTTCTATCTTTGGATCCACCACTTCCGATACGTAATTGATCAGGTGGGCATATGTTACGTTGATTAGGTGGATATCGTTTTTGAACCTTACTTTGTCCTGCATATAAGGTTCAAGTGCCTTTTGACGAAGTTTAGAAAGTCCAATTCTGAACTTTTCGGGGTGTTCTTTGGCATGTACTAGAAGCTCAGAAAAATCAGCCAATACGTCGGACACAACCATAGTCTTGTGATCGATTCCAGACTCCTCCAATTTTGAGTATATACTTACTTCAGTACCTCTAACGATCTCCGCGTCCATTTTATTGGTGTCAAGAAATTAAGCCAAATGGTCCTTAGTGATCCCTAAGGATTGGTTAGTTGTTACTAGACTCGACACGGCTCTCTTACGGCTCTCCAAAACGCACCGCGTTACCACACCCACCGTCAGCCGATATAAAGTGACACTCACCTGCGTGCCAGAAAAGGTCACAACACAGGGACCCACTACACACTTCGTGGGTGTCATGGTCACATGTGTAGTGATCTGGGTTGAGGTTGTTGGCTACGTTCTTCTTCTGACACTCGATGACCTTCTTCTGATAGACCGCAAAACCGCCGTAACCCCTGTAGCAGTAGTGATCGTCCATGTGCCCGTTAGGACACTTCCAACCACAGTTACGCGGCTGGGCCTTAGTCTTCGTTATCCCGCCACCGGAGTGGCACCTCTTGGTGGGTTTGGCGAGGACCCACTCGCCCTGCCAAACTACGTTTACTTCCTGATCGTACTCGTCTGGGGTCCTCTTCCAAACGAGTCCAGAACTCAGGTCACCGTCACGCCCCCCAACCTGCTTGTCAGCATTCAGTTGGGCGGCCACTGACGAGATGACCTGGTTCATCGGACTGTTTGGTGGACTTTGGTGACGGTCTACTAAGCTGACCTAATTTTTGAAATTGTAAACCGTTCATAGTTACCCTCTCTGCTTCGTGCAAAGTAATCCTGGCGTCGTGTTCTTACTGCCACTAAGGCATCCCTAGGGATTTGATCAGATCAGAAGTGACCTCTTCCAAGGCACTGGAGGCTCTCCGTCTAGTGGCACAATCTCGCCATTTCTCTTGATGGTCCAATCAATTACTTGCGGATTAAGAGGCTCTCCGACCATACGCCAAGCAGTCTCGCAAAAGACCGTTGGCACTACCAAAAATTGGTGCACAACCTTCCAGTTGCGATCCCTAACAGTGATTTCAAACATAATGCCACCGCGATCCCTCAGAGTAAGATCCTTGAGCATAACTGAAGGAGTCCAACTGGACTCATCAGGGTCGTAGGAAGTCAAACACGCCCAGGTGTCCTTTGCAGAAGTGGAGCACCACACCCTATACCGGTGTACTCCAGGACCCAGCATTTTCATGTTAATATTGTAGCCGTACGCGTACGCTGACTCCAACTCACTGACCAGTTCGTCACCACTGAGAATTTCCATGGTAGAGAGGTAGAAATGGTAGGGCTTTGACCGGTCTCGAAAAGCCCAAAGACCTGTATTCAAAGTCCCACTTCCACTCTTACACGGCACTAAGATGTTGGTAAAGGTCTCGCGAAAGGCGAGAGCCACTTTCCGAGAGAAGCTCCAAAAAAACAACATCAGAACACTTTGAAATTTGTTCTTTTGAAGCCTTCCACCAATTGTCCTTGCCATCACAGATCACAGAACACTTGTCGATAATAGCTTGCTTTACCTCTTGGGAAAGAAGCTCCCATTTCTTTTGAAAGCTTTTCAACTTCCTGGCATAGAAGTTGCAGTAGTACTGTTGGGCAGCCTCAGACCAATCACAGTAGTTGTCGTAGCACAAACACTCAGGATTTCCAGTGAAAACAATCTCCCAAACAGCACAGCGAAATGCCCAGTCAACCTCGTTGTCGAGATCAGATTGGGAAGGGTTGACATTGATGTTTGACATTGTGTGACGACGATACTGTCTTACTGGGGCCTCCCCGCCCCTAAGGACTTGTTCAATGCCCTCATGCCCTCACCACACAGACTTCATCTCACTTCTGCACAACTTGCAATGTGGCACGTAACAGTGGCTTGGGTACTCTGGAGCGACGTATGAACACTTCTTGCACCTTAGTTGCGTCTGCCTCTCAACCCTCCCCAGAGGAGGAATCTCACTTGGGCGCATGATCCTTCCGAAGGGGGAAGGAGAAGGCGAAGGGGTGTCCATCGTACTTGTCTTAGTGGGGTACATCTAGGCCTAGGCTATTCGAATTTTTAATTTTGTGGCGTTGGTACCATAGTCTTAGTTGATTACTGCTAACGTCTTCTGAGTAAGCCGAGGAAACTGACAGATAAACGGGATGATTCGCATCCATTCCTGTCTGTAAATCGTCGCAATGTTTCGGCAGACCGTAAGGTTGTGTACGTCAAGATAAGCCAGATACTGCCACGATCTCCCAAGTATGTCTCTGCATTGGTCGGGACTTTGTGACATCTTGTAGTAACAGTCGTCAACATCAGCGATAAACTTATCGCGTCTGTTAAATCTGACACCCATCTCACCCATCCCGCTGTCGATAATGTCTACCGATAAAGACAACATGATAGGTTCATACGAAAATCTGATGTTACTTCTGAAGTACATACGAATCATTCTGTACTCAATCGATTTTACTTCTCTTACCTTCATCTCAGTTTGACGTACTTCGTTAGGTCCCGAAGGACTAGAAGCAGGACACAATGTCACTCGTCCTTGTACATTCTCAACATGGTCTGAGTCCATTTCTTGATTGACTCTGGGTAATCCCCAGGGATTTGAATTGAGTTACCAAACAACGCACTCACACAGACAACATCCTCTTCCGCTTCATGTTCATCTTTCCACCGCCAAACTTGAGAAGGCTTTTGATCTTTACCCCCTCTGCCTTCTCTTGCTCGTCCTCAGAGTCTTCAGAGTCTGGAACGTACGTAGGATCGTCATCGTCCTCGTCATCGTCCTCGGGCTCGGACTCGGGCTCGGGCTCGGACTCGAACTCAGCGCATGTACACTCACACTCCTTTACGACCCAGTTAACAATCTCGTTGTTCTCTTCGGACAGGATTGTCCTTACCCCGTCAAGGTGATCCTGAAGCCCTTGCAAACTCTGGATCCTGAGACGCCATACCCAAAAGCGACGCGCGAGAACCAAAATAAAGAACACGAAGGACGCCAACACAAACCATCCAAAACCAATCAACACAATGCGCGGATCCACTTCCGGAAGTTGCGGAAGTTGAAAGGGCAAGCGGATAGGCAGTTGAAAGGGGAGTTGAAGGTTCATCTCACGGAAGTAAGCGACGAACGACTTGACGTTCTGGATGATGTTCTCGTACTTGAACGTCCTCTTCATGTACGGAAGGATTGCAGTAGTCCAAACGAGGGACACCGCGTCGAACGTCTCCACGAACATTCCGCCAAACACCATCCAGAACCAACTGGCGATCTCGCTGGGAAGGTTCTTGTCGATTACAATCGTAATGCTGACACAGTTGCAGCTCATTTGTGAAGTGTTAGTGGACCTTTGGGTGCTCATAGCCATCCCTAAGGACTATGAGCGGGTTGATGACTCGTCACTCGTCGAACGGGTTGAGAGGGCCTTCAGACAAAGAGATCTTACGGACAAACGACCTCGGGTTGAAGTAGAAGATGTCGTTCCTATTGGCGATCATTTCGACAATGTCCCGTTCAATTTCGGCTGCGATGTCGTCAGAATCAGCCGAAAAACGAAATTCCCTTTGTCCAACAAACGCGTCAGTGACCCATACTCGTTCAGGTCCCCATACTTGAAGGTCTCCAGACCACACAACAACCAGGTCTTTGCCGTCTCTTGCAACTGCCCAAATATCCTTGTTCTGGATCTTGAACTTGCCCAGACGAAAGTAGATGTCACGAAGTTGGGTGGTGGTACTAATACTTTCAGGGCACATCAGGTAGTACGGAAGAGAGGTCTTGGTCGATGCAAAGTCGACAGAACACGCTTTGCACATGGTGGTAGAGTTCAGTGTCGAAGTGGTATTAGGTCCAACAATCCCGAAGGGTTGGGACTGAAATTTTTTAATTCCACAAACCCGATTCACGTGCGTGGCTTCGTCAGCAACACACGCAATCCGTATTCTGCGCGCCTAGCGGCCTCTAAACTGGTAAATCGCGCCACCTCGTCTATGCGGCGCACGCCGATGTATACGGTTGTAATATTCAGATGCCACATCCCGACGGTTGCGCTGGTTGAAATATTCGAGTGTATGAGTATCTCGTCGGGGATCTTGAAGGCGACGTATTCTTCGTCGGTGCCGGTGACCGCGCAATAACCAATAACTCCGATCCTTTGGATCCCGGAGGCGGTAGATGACATTCGGTAGACGTCTCCTTGTGTTTTGCGTCCCTCGGCGGCGGACATTTGTGTACTGGATCAACCTTTGCTCTTTTAATTTTAGGACTAATCCTAAATTTAATGGTTTAATCAATTTCGTACCTATCCCACTCACCATCAGACAAAAACGTACTAATTCCGGTGTAACAGTAGTGGGTCCAGAGGCCGTTCAGCCAATCGTGGATATACACTGCACTAGGTCGTCCGGTTCCGTTCAGAAGATCTCTGCATGCCTTATCATTGATGGACCAGTCGTGCTCAATGTGCCTGGATGTGTAAATATCCACCCCAGTCTCGATTGCCAAATCTGCCAGTTTGAGATCCTGCCCATAGGACCTAATAACCACCACGGCTCTAGCAGGGGCATAGAACATGTTGTTCTCCACAGGGATAGGATTGGGATCAGAATCTCCCTCCAGAGGAGTATCGGTGTCGAGAAAAGGTCCCTTCAAGACTTCAAATTGCTTTCCAAGAAAGGACGCCACGTCCAAAGCCTTGGTGGCACCGGACTTCCACCCCTCAACGTTTCCAACGGAGTAAGGAGCAATCACGAGAACGATGTCCATAGGCATTTGATGTAGGTGTGCAGGTTACCAGCCACCAATCGCCCCGAAGGGCTTAGGTCTGGCTGGAAACGGAACGAAAGGTTCAAATTTCGCGAAGGGTAAAGATGTATGCCTGTGCCACTTTCTCGCCAGTGAACAAGGATAGAGAACAGGTCAGACCCACAACCATTTTGTCAGTGTCGGAGGTAGGCCTCTTCTTGTTCCTGGCAAGTGCTAGTCTCAATTGGGTCATACACAACGCGATGGAATGAACGTCTACAGGTTCAGTGGGTTTGTGTAGTGCATACATGAGTGCGATCTCGATACACGCCCTGTCGTCGTCAGACACATTTGGCAAGGCGAGAGCCTTTCGCATCATAACAATGGCGAAAGCTGCCATAGTCGGTTTGAAAAGCCCGGGACTTGATTAGGTCTCCACCGCCCCGAAGGGCTTTGAGAACTGGTTATTACACCCACTTCACACACCCACTTCGCACACACCCTTCGCACTTCACACAACACCCACTCACTGGCAAAGAGTGCAATACGCACAGTCGTTTGCTTGTCCCAAAATCTCAGGTCCGCGCTTGTTGGTGCAACGGTTCCAGAAGAACATGTCCTGCATCTTCTTGGTGAACTTGGACTTCTGGGCGTTCTTCATGCTGTTCATTGCCTGCTCGAACGACGAGTGGCTTCCCTCGTGATCACCCAATACACTGGTCGTAGTGACCACAAAACCAATGTCGACCATGTAATCCATCCCCTTGTGAATGCAGCAGGGGATCCTGAACGAAAGGTCATCGATATCCAAGAAGCAGATGAACTTGTCGAGGTTCGTCTGGACGTTCATCTCAGCGCCGTTGTCAGACACATCGTCGTCTGAGCACCCAGAGCAGTGGGAACCGTTGTCCGACCCGTTGTCCGAACCAGACCCGTCATCGGACCCCGACTCAGACCCAGACCCGTCATCGGACCCGAACTCAGAGTTCACCTCGTCCTGAAGCTGTTGGCAAAACTTCCTCCACTGCTCGGTAGTGAAGACACAGCGATATCCGGCAGTGACAGTGACCTCGATGTTGGACATTCTGATAGGCTTATTGTCGACTGAAGTTGGGTTGTTAGTCCTACAGACCTTGCCACTAAGCTCACAAAAAATTTAATTTCTCAAAGTGCCGAAATCGCTGCAAAGGGCTAAAGTCGCCCAAAGGCTGGAATTACGCACTTGACTCAACTCGACTCAACTCTACTCAACACTCGCATAACGCAACTCGTCACACGTGAACTCAATAAACTCAGTGTCACGATCTTTAATCATCGTCATCGTCATCGTCATCGTCATCGTCATCGTTGTCATATTCAGTTAGTTGATCAATAATATGTCTAATATTTTGTTTTGTTCCATCTACAAAGAATACAATTTTGTTATTTGATTGTCTACCAGATTCTTCTAGTCCTAATGTTTTAATACTTTTGGCATCTAGTATTTTTCTAAGAATGGTTATTGCGGTAGCTTTTGACTTTCCTACAAGGCCATTTAGTCCATGTACCGTGAGTTCTGAAAGAATTTGTTCTTCTCCGTCGTCTTCAAATATATCCCATTTTAAACTGATGTCATGCCCATCATCTGACTTTATTGTAATAGATCCTTTGTTCATTGTTCCTGAGAAACTCATTTTTGATTGCCCTCCGGACGACCCGAAGGACTGAAATTACCACCTACCCACTCCCCGCAATGCTCCGAGCGAGTGCGTTCGCGGCGACCTGCAGGTTGCCGAGGGCCGCCGCCGACGCATCTTCCTTTTTGGCGGCGACAAAGGCCGTGGTGTAGGCCTGGACGGCGAACGCGACAGACACCGCGATGCGCGGGTCTTCCGATCGGGTCGTCATGTATGCGTTGCGAAACTCGCCGTTCAGTTTGTGAACGCGATCGAGGTTTGGGGTGCCACCGGCTGCAATCATCCCGGCGATGACGCTGTTGATTTCCGCGACGATTTCAGCCTGGCGTACTTGGGACATTGGGTTGTTGGGTTGTTCGCCAGACCTCGCCACTAAGCTCACAAAAAATTTAATTTCGCAAAATCACCGCAAAGGGCTAAAGTAGCCCAAAGGCTGGAATTACGCACTTAACTTACGTATTGTTGTGCGGCCCTGCCTCGTCTACATTTGTTTCTGGGTAGCGTCGCAATGGTTTTCCCCTTGATACACCTCGGCCTCGGCACGTACACAACACGTGGCAGTTGCCTAACAACGACCGGAGCCCTGTGCACGACTGCAGCGGACCTCCCTAGCGACACCCCAACTGCAAAAGTCAATCCGATGAGAGAGCCCAAGAGGAGTTCCATATTTTTTAATCGCCCAAACGAAACCCTGGAGCGGGCTCAGTAACCTCGAACGTAATGCAGGTTCCCTGTTGCTTGACACTGTACTCAAGCTCACGAGCCTTCTTGATGACGTACTCTACTTGGCTGGGGTGCACTTGGTAGGACCCTGTAAGTGGCTTGGGGATATCGGCACTATCCGGGGAAACGTGGACATCAAACTTCTTGAGTCCCTTGTCAAAGGCGTCCTTCTCAGCCTGACAGAACACCCCCATCGCCAGAGATTGTCCCTTGGTGTTCGCACGCAAAGCTGCAGCACCAAGTGGGACATGACCAGAGAACACCTCGCTCGCGATAACACCGCCATTGGTCGCAGTGACGTTGCCGAGAACAGTGCCGAACATAGAAGACATCGTTGGTAGCTTTGGTAGGTCCGGTCATCCACTGGCCTAGACCGGCGAAATTTTAAATTTCGTGAACTCAAAATTGGCCCATTGGAGCCCCGAAGGGCTTGGTTACTCACGCGATCTCAATCCCACACTCCTCCACCGGCTCGTCAGCCTCCTTCTCCTCTTGGTCCTCTTGGTCCTCTTGGTCCTCTTGGTCCTCGTAGATGTACTCCCCGTCGTCGTTGTACACGAACATCCTGTGGAACAGCCTCTCGGTGATGGCGTCGTTCTGCTGGAGAAGTGCGTCCAGACGGTCGTCCAGGTCCATCGAATCCTCAATGGAATCCATGATTTGCTGGATCTCGTACTGGATCTTGGTCTTGCAGGCCAGCATGTTCTCGTACTGGGTCTTGGTGTATCCGCAGTACTTGCTCATGGTAGCTCGGTCTTTGTTGGTCCTCTGTCGTCCCGAGGGACTTGAGGACTGGAATGGACTTACCACGCACTCACACACTCACACACTTGTCGGCGTCGGCGTTGAGAAGCACGCTAGGGACCGTCGTAGGCATTGGAATCGACGGGACGGCGGCGACGGCGGAGACCTCCGAAACTGGGATGATCAGCATTGTCGTTGGTTGTTCGTTGGTGCACGAAGACCGCTAAGGTGTCCAATTTTTTGAACGGTCTTCGTGCAGACTTGCGTACAGGGTCGTCATTGTGGCCTTTCGCTCACAGCCCTTTCGCTCACAACCGGTCTGCATTGGTCTTTATTGGTTCACAGCCGTCCCGAGGGACTTGGTGAACTTGGATGGTTACTTCTACTCGGTCTTCGGCGGGATGACTGCGTACCTCTCGGGCCTCGCGACTGGCACATCATGTGCCGCGATAACCGTTTCTCGCGGCGGGTACATGAGTCGCGAGAACGGTTTCTCGCGCTTGTCGTCGTCGAGCCACTGGATCTCCCACTGGGTCTCCTCGCGGCACTGACTGGACGCGCGCTGGTCGGGGGTCTCGCGGCACTGGGTCTCCTCTCGAGCTAAACGCGCGGCGCGTTGGTCGGGGGTCTCGCGCGCTAAACGCGCCGCACGAATCTCGTCGAGGTGCACGTTGATGCGCGCGAGGACCGCTGCGTTGGTCTCGTTCTCTCGAGCTAAACGCGCGGCGCGTTGGTCGGGGGTCTCGCGCGCGAGGCGCGCCGCACGAATCTCGTCGATGTGCACGTTGATGCGCGCGAGGACCGCTGCGTTGGTCTCGGTCTTCGAGGCCATTGTTGGTCTGTCGGTTCTAGTTTGGTCTCAAGGACTGGCAGCCGACTAAGGTCCAAAACTTTTTTGACCCATCCCGGTCCTAAGGGCGGACCTGAGACGAAGAAGACCGATAAAATTTAAAAAAGTTTTATACCCTAGCGGCCTGACGACAAACCAGTGCAAACCAAAGCACCGACAGACCAACAATGGCCCCGAAGAAGACCAGCGTCAAGTCCGTCGTCGTCCCTGAGCCTGCCGTCGTCAAGCCCGCCGTCGTCAAGACCGCCGAGGTGGTCAAGACCAAGACGGCGGTCGTCAAGACCGAGCCTAAGCCTGTCCCCGTCGTCGTCGTCAAGCCCGCCCTTACCAAGGCGGAGAAGCTGAACCACCCCGACTACATGCCCAACCCGTACTCCAATGGGGCTCCGGTGCTGAAGACGGGGAACATCGGTCTGAAGCTTCAGGCCGGTGAGGTGCCGGAGAAGCAGTGGACTCCGATGGAGGCGATCCTCTGGGCCCTGGAGCTGGTGCAGAGGCACCACGGCTTCACCGACGAGGAGATGAAGACGACCCTCGCCGCCGGTGCTGACAGCTTCCCCCGCAGCTTCCCCGCCCGCTGGGGCGGCAAGGCCAAGGCCGGCAAGAAGCACCCGAACCACCCGGAGGGACCGCTGAACCAGGCCTTCCGGTACGCTCAGGACCACAGGGCGGAGACTAAGGCGGAGAACCCCCATCTCAGCCACGGCGAGGTCTCTACTCTGCTCGGCTTGAAGTGGAAGGCTCTTCCGGCGGAGGAGAAGGCTCCCTACGTCAAGCTGGCGACCGAGGACAGGGCTCGCTACGCCGCCGAGATGGTGGAGTTCGAGAAGGAGTACCCTGAGGAGGCCCGCACCAAGTCGGCCAGCTCTTCCCCGACGGTCCCCGGTTCCACGAAGCGGACGGCCTACGTGGAGTTCTCGGCTGAGGCCCGTGAGCGCATCAAGGCCGAGAACGAGGAGCTGGACGGCAAGGTGATCGCCAAGATGATCTCCGAGGAGTGGAAGATTGTCTCGGAGGACAAGCACAAGCTGGCCAAGTACGAGGCGAGGGCGGCGAAGGCTAACGAGGGCTTCGAGGACCGCGTCGTCGAGCTGATGAAGGAGGGCAAGCTGCCGTTCTCCAAGTCGGAGCAGGTGAAGGCGGACGCTCGTGACGAGTTTGGCCGTCCTGTGTACCAGCTTAATATCAAGACGAAGAGGCACTGCAAGGTCGACTATCCCAAGGAGAAGAAGCCGTCCAAGACCAAGAGGGTGACCAAGAAGAAGGAGGTCGCCGCCAAGGTGGTCAAGGAGGTGGTGGCTGTGGCCGACGACGAGGATCTGCTGCTGGTGGAGGGGGAGGGGGAGGAGGAGATGTGAGTGGTGGGCGGATCTAGTGGTAAGCGGATCGAGTGGAGTGGAGTGGAGTGGAGTGGAGTGGAGTGGAGTGGCAGTAAGTAAGTAACGACCTAAACCCTTCGGGGCCCATAGGGTCAATTTGCGCCGATTGCGCCGATGCGCCGATTGCACCGATTGCACCGATTGCACGGATTGGGTCGGGATTGGGTCGGGTTTGAACGGACCCCACAAACCCCGTCACAACAACTCGCGCCTCCGGCGCTTCGATGTTGTGCGCGCCTTCGGCGCTTGGCGAATTTGGTTCTATCATTTCATGGTTTGGCTGAGACCACGAATTTTGTGGTTTAGGATTTTAAAATTTCAATGAGCCTAGAAATCGGCCCAGAGAAGAACCAAATCATGAATCCAGTTGTATTGAACAACTTCCTTCTGGTCTTGAGTGCTCCAAATGGGACGCACTACATTCCAGAGGATGCCATCGTAGCAATTTCCACTTACAACAACGAGATGGTAATACTGGACATTGGACACTGCTCGACAAGTATGGGCTTTCCTACCAAAGCAGACGCAGAAGCCGCAACGATTGCGACTGTCAAAGCAATCGACGATATCTACAGAGATTCGGACGACAAAACTACTCCCAGTATGTTCATCATAGTCAGCTACGATATCCATGCCTCAACGTTCGTTCGGGCGAAGTACATCACAGGATTTCACAACGATGAGAACAAATTTGTCGTAGTGGGTCTTGGGCAAGTTATCTCGACGTTGACCTTTGACTCCCCAGACATCGCTATGCTTTTCGCAGAGCGTATGGTAAATACGCTGGTGGCTCGGAATCGCCTACGGTGACTATCACCACCTCACCACCTCACCACCTCAAAGTCCCTCGGGCCTACAAAGGGACAGTAAAGACCAAATGGACCCTCTCGACGTCAGTATCTCCAAGTTGGAGGCCTCTCTCGACGCCCTCAGTATCAAGTACGCCAAGGCTACTAAGGCCAGAGATGTCGTTCTCCAGAACGTGTCCTGGGAGATCGACTCTGTTCCTCCAAAGCGCCAATGGTTCAGCAAAGTGGTCTTTAACCAAGACACGACAATCATTCTTCCTGACAACAGGTACTGCGATGAGGGTCACAAAATGGTACTCAAAGGAGGGAGTACTGCGAAGGATATTCTGGAGGCGGTTTACGACTTCTACCAACAGAAGCTTACTGACGAGGACGTCGCAAAGCTCAAGGAGGAAGGTGAGATGGTGTACGAACAACTGGACCTGGAGAAGTACAGGACTGAGGGATGTATCAGGGTCGAAATCATGGGAAGTCTGATCTTCTTTGAGGGGTTTGAGAGGGACGATGAGGGAGCCTACATGCTGAGGCTTGGTTCGTGAGTTGTGGAGTGGATGTGGAGTGGATGAGGAGTGGATGAGGAGTGGTAATTCAATTTCAGTCCTTCGGGTCGTCCGGAGGGCAATCAAAAAAAAAATTTAATTAGCCTAGTGACCTGTGCAGACCGGCAAACCAGTAAGTGTCCTCAATGGCTCTCCCTCGTTCTACCTTCTCGCTGACCAAGAAGATCACCGAGATGGTCAACAAGTTCGAGAACGTGAAGACCATTTTGACCATGCTCGAGGCTCGTTTTGAGTCAAGTGAGTTCAACGAGCAGAAGCGTCTCGTCGACATGTGCTCCCAACTTTGCAAGCTGAAGGGGTCTTCGACCTTTGACCAGTTTGTCTACCGCATGAGGAACGCCAACAAGGCGTTCGGGACCGAGAATCGTCTGAATTCCATTGGGGTCGTGAACGACTTTATCAACATCTTCAACAAGTTTGGCCTCACTGACCAGGACTCCGTGGTGAACGTCCCTGTGGCGGTGGCGGTGAATGTCCCTGTGGCGGTGGTGGTGAATGTCCGGGCCCGCGCGCCCTCGGCCCCCCCCGGCCCCCCCGGCCCCCCCTCGGCCCTCTCGGCCAGTCCGCGCGCGACCGCCCGGGCGAGTGACACGATGCAGCAGCCGCAGCCGCCGCAGCCGCAGCAGCCGCCGCAGCCGCAGCAGCCGCAAGAAGACGGGACGGAGACGGAGGCGGCGACCGCGGAGGAGGTCCGCGCGCTCTTCCGAAACCTGGCCGCGGAGGGCGCGTACGAGGAGGTGGCGCGGCGCTTCGGCCCTGCCGCGGTCGCGGTGGCGCGGCGCGTCCACGACGCCGAGGCGGCGAAGCGCGGCCATCCAGAAGCTGGGCCGGCTCCGGAGCCGGGAGCGCACCCCAAGGTCGGCGACCCTGTCAAGAAGACCTACCTGGCAGGACAGGAGTAGTGAGTGGTGTGATGGTGTGGTGTGATGGTGTGGTGTGATGGTGTCGTTTCAAGTAAGCCTTGGGGCCACCCAATCCCGCACAAAAAAGTCTGCGCCAATGTCCATCCACGCGCCGCTCACCCCCATCCATTCGATCGCGTACGGCATCTTTTCCAAATTCGACTACCCGGAACACGAGTTTTTCTGTGTGTTGACTTTGTCGGTACGACGAGTGAGTGAACTGAAATACCCTTCGGGGGGCCCAAGGGCCAATTTGAAAGGGTCGCACAGATTTGTATGGAGATGGATCAGTAATAAGTCACTGGAGTCGGATATACCCCATTGTAGGATATGTGCCATATGTTGCCCTTCTTCCAGTTGTGTGGCTTCAGACGTGGTACAAACTCCTCTGGTTTCATGAGTTTTTGTATCGTACTGAGTTCCACCAGAACAGTGTGATTAATGGACCAATCGTAAGGAAACATCCCTACAGATGCCACATAGATGTTGACATCTTTGACTAGCTTAGTAACATCCATAACTCTGTCCTGCATGAATGGTACGATGAAGTCTTCGTTGGTAAAACCCTTGTCAGGCTTCTCTGTGAGTTTAGACCTTACGTGGATTACATATCTTGCCACACGATCGACACCATAACCCAGTGGATTTTCGCCGTCGTACCATGGTCCACCCACAACACTCGCACTGTCTGCATCGTCATTTGGTGGGACCAATACCTTTGCAATTGCGTCGGCTTGGACTATACCATCCCGCCAAGTTTGGTTGGTGTTGCATACCACATTGATAACCACTTGAAAAATCATTCTAGTAGAAGACACAACATGCTTGTCATCTGCGGACTTATCCAGTGACTTAGTATAGTTATCGAACCTCGCCTCAAGGGCAGTAAGTCTGTCGATAAGGCCTGAAATTTCACTCTGCACGACGTCCTCAATGGTGTTGGGCATTTTGTGAGTACTTGTGGTCAGGGTTTGTCAGTGGGCACTGGGCTGTCCAAAATTTTAATTTTGTGTGCCAGCGACTTTGAAGTTGTAGACATACCCGTCAGGCCTATCTTCGAAATTGACTAGTTTCACTTCCTTGTGGTACTTATCGCGCAGTAAGTCCTGAAGAACTACGCCAATGATTTCGAGTTTAAAGCCACACAGGACACGTGTCGGGACAATTACTGATGTCTCGGAAGTACCTTCATTTACAAACGGGACTAGTCTCTCCTTCAACTTGTCTATCTTGTTCATTTTGTAAATATGTCAAAAATTTATCGGAAAATGCGCCGAGGTTACGTCGGGATTGGGTCGGGTTGGGTCCGACCCCACAAACCCCGTCACAACAACTCGCGCCTCCGGCGCTTCGATGTTGTGCGCGCCTTCGGCGCTTGGGCGAATTGGAACTAGATAGTACATGTTTACTGATCACAAAGTACTCGATATCGACGGACTTGATGAAGATCTTCTTGGCCATTTTACTAATGGCCAAGAAGAGCCTTATGGATATCTGTACGGCTATCAGGTACACAACAGCTTTCCGAAGGAGTCTGTCAAATTGGAGTCAACGATAATGGACCTATAAACCCTTACAAACTTTGAGAGACCAAAAATTAAAACAGCTTAGTAAACTGCCAGCTGTACCAAGTACCAACCTACAATGTCGTCTGGTTATGAGATTTTTAAGATCAAGATCGGGGCAGTGGCGAAGAGGCGTGAGGACATCACTGATTCTGTAAATGCCAGGAATTTGGCCAAGTTTGTCGTGCAGTACAACCAGGTGAAGAACTCCACGTTTACCACAGAGTTTCCCCAATTTCAGATCACAGCCGACGTCGACGATTACCATTTCTCCACGCTTGAAGCGGTCAGGAAATTTCTTATTGAGGTCGAGGGATGGCCAGAGGACAATATCCTTGTAAGCCAGCGATACGAAAGGACTATTGTTGTGGACTTCTGTATTGGCAAAGGGTTCAAGAAAGACTAAGGCTTAGGCCCTGCCCAAGGGCAGTAAAGGATCTAATGGAGACTAAAATTACTACAGTTGACGGAGATATTGTTATTTCTACGAGTAGAAGTGTAAATCCACTAATAAATATAATCGAGACAAAAACAGATCATATTCTAACTCCAGAGTCTGACCTAAAAAATATACCAGATTCACACGAAATTTATGGTTTTATTAAAGATGATCTTGTGAATAGAGGCGGGGGATGGTGGGAAAATGAAGTCCCATTGGAAATTCCAGATATCGATGTAAAAGATATTAAATTTTTAAGTCTAATGGAAAATGATCCACAAAATCCACTTAAAGTAACCGCAATTACATATTCAGGAAAAACATTTAAATGGGCATTTGGTGATTGGAATGATGGCATTAATTTTGTAAATGTTGCAATGGATTATATAGAAACTCTAGTTACAACTACTTGTATATTTAGTAATATTATGGGTGGAACAAATAGAATTAAAGATGGAAATAATCTTAAGTATCTTATTTTAGATACAACTAATGGTCGTCCACTAATTAAAGAATCGCTAATAGATAAAGCTTATATTCTATATCAAATGAAATGGAAAGATAAAAATACTCCTGTATTTAATATCTTGAATGTAAGGAAAAATTATAAAATAAGCCAAATTAAAACTCTCGAATACTATAAAAAATACTTAAAATATTGGTCTAACGAATATAAAAATCAAACAGATTTGTGGGAAAATTCATATTCAATTGACGAATAATATAGGCTTAGGCCCTGCCCAAGGGCAGTAAAGTATGTCAACCATTTCGGGGTTTAAGGCCTTCAAGGACAACGTAGAAGCACAAGCCAAGAAACGCAAAGACGCCGAGGACATCGTCGCAACCCAAAATTTTGAGAGCTTCAGAGTGGAGTACATTAAGGCAAAGAAGACACCTCAGAACAGTCCTAACTGTCAGATCATAGTACAAGTAAAGGACTTTTACGACATTTCCCTAAACATGATCAGGATTTATCTGGTTGAGTCTGAGGGATGGCCAGAAAACCAAATTCAAGTAGGACGCCTGAGCGGCGAAGGCGGGACTCTCAGCACTAACGGTATCGAACTCTTCGCCGATACCAAAATCATCGTCAATCTCAAGACAGATGGACCCATCGCGGAGTTATAAAGGCTTAGGCCCTGCCCAAGGGCAGTAAGAGGATGGCCAATGACAACGACATTGTACTCCGTCTACAGTTTGCAGACGGGCACACCGGTGATGTCCAACACATAAATACTGAAGCTGACGTAGTACAATGGGTCAAAGCTGTGGCGCCGTTTGCCGCGTTTATCCAGCGCTTCGGGAAACTACGTGCAGGTGCCGGGTTCGTTTTTGTGGAGATTATATGCTCACGTAAACAGGCTAATTGTGTTATGAAGGCCAAGTTCAAACAGGCAGGAAGTGAGTCCGATGCGGGATTTTTGCAAAAGGTGGAGCTGATTCTTCGAGTTCCAAATGCCAAACTGCATATGTTCAAGGCCATCAAGAGAACTGGAGTAGTTAACGGCGTCGATCAGTACCGTGTACCGAATATCGCAGACTTAAAGCGTGTGGGTCTACATCTGCGTCCATTCGCAACAGCGAGCGTCGTTACAAGGCTAGAAAAGCGCACAAAGATTAGCAGTTAAATAGGCTTAGGCCCTGCCAGAAGGCAGTAATAACGTCAAATGGGCAGCGACTTGGTTACAAGACCCAACTTCCACGTCGGAGGTGTATACCAATCGACATATGGCCGGTGGCGTACGCAAGAGTTCGTTCGAAACTGTATTGTCTCGTGTCTAGCCGATACACTTGCCACGATCGGCGTGATCAATAAGCTGAATGAGACGTACCTAGGTCCTGCTCAAGGGCAGTAACGACTAGGCAATGAGTATACCGTGCAAATGCACTGGATGTACTAGACAAGCGGTATGGTGGGGAGAGAACATCATTTGTAACGGTTGTTTTCAACAATGGGTCGTATCTCAAGAAGGGCTTTATGCACGTGATTTTATTCTAAAGTGGAACTTGACCTATGACAACATACCAGAACCAGACAAAACTGTATACCCCCACCACCACTCAACCGCACACGATCTTACCAAATCTGGAATTATTACTTGGTTAGGTCATACCAAACGGCAGTAACACCCACAAATGACCTCAAGAAGGGCTTTATCGCTAATAGCTTAGGCTCTTCCCTTTGGAAGTAAGTTCCGATGTCCCAAATTTTGTACTGTGTTAGCTCTTTTCAACTCGACAGTGACGGCAGAAGTTATGTGAAACTTTACGTTTATAAAACCTTTGAAGAGGCTTCAAGGACATACAATGAGTTCAAGAAGCTACTGAATTATTCGTCATGTAACGACGACGAGAACGGCCCAACGGTCGTGGAAACAATCACGATCACGCACCCAGACGATCCTACTAGAGTGCGAAAACAAGTAAGTGAAGAGGGATACTGGAAACGTCAAACCGGCTATGAACTCTTTTCGGTGAACATCGGAGATCCTAATTGCTCTTTTGAAATCAAAGCTTGGCCTAATACGAGGACCTATTCCTAAAGGCTTAGGCCCTGCCCAAGGGCAGTAAACATCGATGAAGAACCAACTTTGCAAATTTAAGGGATGCCGTAAGTCAGCTGTCTGGGTAAGTGAGTACCTACTTTGTGACGGTTGTTTTCAAGTATGGCTTGCTTCTCCAAGTGGCCAAGCTGCGTGTATGTTTATTAAGGAATATGAAATTACGTATACTGGTTATGTAGGTGGAAACTTTTTTACCGTACATAATTTTTTAAATATTACTTGATTCTTGAATTTTGTTTAACTAATTTAGTTGTTTGGTCTTAAATTTGGACTTATTTAATAACGGATTTATACAGGTTATTCATTTTTTAACTTCGTTT
>Ga0302140_10001595_pt1 | contig 29614 bp, 25 predicted proteins | sample I_Bog_E1_1_FD_202095 | JGI IMG/M metagenome (GOLD analysis project Ga0302140, IMG submission 202095) | Peat permafrost microbial communities from Stordalen Mire near Abisko, Sweden - I_Bog_E1_1 | ecosystem: Environmental > Terrestrial > Soil > Wetlands > Peat | place: Sweden: Abisko, Stordalen... | reverse complement strand
GAGCATGTAGTTCCAGAGCGTCTCTATACCGAAATGAATGCAGTCTACTCCTGTTTCTCAGAAGTCCAGCGCGGCCATCTCCAGTATAAGGACTACGGCGACCGCGCCTGTCTTGAATATCTCAAGCGCTACAGGATATTCACCCGCAGCGTTTGTGCTCTCGCGAAAGAAGCGTGGCCGGACGAGAATCTGCAGGGGCTGTTGGACCAGGTCTAGCAATAGGTGGCGGCGGGCCCGCTGAGAGCCCGCGCCTGCATCTTCGAAGGGAAGGGGTAATACCCTCCAACAAATTGTCTAAGTGGCGCTCTACGCCGCTCGATCTAAAGCGAATGCTGATAGGCTATACGCCTACTCGCAGGAGGGTCGGGGATGCCACTTTTTCTATGCCGTTGGCCGAACGGTGATCTCAGTGTAGTTAGTGCGGAGGACGAGGGGGAAGCAGTTGACCGCCTAGATGAAATCGGCGATGCCAATGATCAGGCGGCAATCCTAGTAGCCTTTCCCGATTTCATGGTGCACTTTAAACTTCCAGATGAGATGGCAGAAAGTCATGACCTAGACGCAACTTGCCCTCCTCTGACCTTCGATGGCTTTGGTTGGGAGACGGAGGCTTTCGTGGCACAGCAGCTCTATCCAGACTTCCATGAAGCCGCTAATCGGATCGATTTTGATGCGGAACCCGGCACTTCAGGGGAGGATGCTATTAAAGCTTTGAACAAGGCGATAGTTTCTGAAAAGACCCGGCTATGGATTGAAGAACCGAACCGTCAGCCTCATTCCGGACCAAAGCGGTTGGTCTAGCCTGCCCCAAGGCCCTGAGGAATAGGAAGCACCATCGCAGCCATATAATTCTGATCCACGAGACCCATATGGCTGTGGCTGACTTCGAATTGGGGTCCCCTTGGGATTGGTACCGGCATAGGCTATTGTGTCGGAGCGCTTTTCAACGCTTTCAAGTGGCGCTATTCGTCCTGGGCGGACTGGCAGCAGGAGCGGCAGAAGAAGATTGAAAAAGAGATCGACAAGAAGATTATCCAGGCGCTCTTCGATCCCGGCACACCAAGGGCCTCTCGGGGGATGACTGGAGCGGGTATGCCACTCTCGACAGTTAGCGAACTCGCGGATCACCTCGGCTTTGACAGAGAACAGATTGAGGATGGTCTGCAGCGATTGCAGGCACGCGGCAGGGTGAGTTCCGACAGACGTACGTGGTTCGCACTGCCAGACTAGCGAAGTCTGATTCCTGATAGCGGCTGAAATCTGGGAAGGAGGGAAAGGCGCCGCATTGAGGTGGCCGAACTCACGGTGCAATCTGATCCTTCCCATTAAATGTTAAATTCGGCCGGAAAATGGCCAGCAACGCTTCTAAGGCTAAGATATTCCGAAACGTGCATATTTTGTGTCATTTGCAACCTGTTGCTGGCAGATGAGGACGGCCACCCGCTACACTTGTCAGCATGAAAACCTTTCTGCTGGTGCTGGGAGCCTTCGGGCTCCTTGCGTGCTGCACGTGCGCTGATGCAAGCACTCTGAGTTCCGTTGACGGCAGCAAGCTGCTGTCGAAATGCCACGCGGCCACGAAATTAGATGACGTTTCCCCTAACCTCACCAGAGAGGAATACGGGGCGGCATTCTATTGTTTGGGTTTCGTTCAAGGTGCAATGGACGCGAGTACGGTATTTCAAACTGCAGAGCACAAAGCGCTGGGGCAGAACTCTAATATTTTTGTCCCTCACTGCGTGCCAGAGAGCGCGGGATGGTCACAGATCATCCGGGTGATCGTGAAATGGCTGGAGGACAATCCAGCAAAGCTAGATCTGTCTGGATACGACGTGATTCGCCTGTCAATGACGCAGGCGTTCCCGTGCCCGACCAGTCAATAATTTAGGGTTGATCGGCATCGCGGGAAGATGTTGGACCATCGATGCTGATCACCGACCGGCATCTCACGCCCATGCCGTCTGAGAGCCTTGGGAATGGCTTTGCCCTCGATTTCTCTATATTTAGAGACAATTCGTATGGAACAACGTATCCGAGGCACTTCGGGCAGTAGAGAGACCCCAGTCCCCCCAATGATAGACAAGAGTACTCAGAATTGTGCCCCCTATCCACTCGTAGTTGCCTCTAAGCGACGTAGGAAAAAGTAAAGCTGCCTCAGGCTTTTGCCCATCGGGATGGGCGTTAGTCCCCACAGCGTCCCCGGTACTTGGAGGGGTCTTTGAATTTCGGCGGAAGTTATTGATTCTATTGGCGTCCCCGACGGGATTCGAACCCGTGTTATCGCCGTGAAAGGGCGGTGTCCTAGGCCGGGCTAGACGACGGGGACGCGGCTGACAGTGTTTAGTGTTTCTGCACTGCCGCACTCTTTGAGGCTACCAACTTGTCGGCGGTGTGTCAAAAGGACCAGCCTGCTGAAGAGCAGGCAGATCTTCCCGGGACCTTCAATTCCATAAGGGTTGCAAGAGTGAACTCGATTTCTGATATTTTTGTTACTTCTCCACGGTTGTAACCTTGCGCCCGGCGGAAAATCAGTTCTACACAAGGAATATATTTCGCTCCAATAAGGTCCCGATGAGACTTTGGTTCATAAAGCGGAAGTCCACTTTTACTCGTCGGATCGGTTAATCTTAGGTGGTGACGCCCCGCTTTCGTTATCTGGATACTTTTACCATCGGATTTGTAGTGATTTTGCTGGTCTCAAATCTTGTGGGGCCAAAGATTTGCCAGATTGGACCTTTTCTGGTCAGTGGGGCACAGCTACTGTTTCCTATCACCTATATATGTGGTGATGTCTTTACCGAGGTTTATGGATATGCCGCGTCCCGTCGTGCAATCTGGCTTGGATTCTTCGGTATGGGGCTTCTGGCAATCATGGGCCAGGTTGCGGTTGCACTCCCTCCAGCGCCTGGGTGGCACGATCAAGAGGCATTTCGAACTGTCTTCGGGCTAGTACCCCGATTTGCCATTGCTAGTCTGGCAGCTTATTGGGCAGGCGAATTCACCAATAGCTACACCTTGGCGAGGTTGAAATTACTGACAGGTGGTCGTTATCTTTGGACCAGAACGATAGGTTCCACCGTAAGCGGCCAACTCGTGGATACTGTCGTCGTAATCCTTATTGCTTTCTGGGGAGTGGCTACACCGCGACGGATGTTCATACTTATTGCCTCCTCCTATGCAATTAAGGTTGTTTACGAGATACTTGCAACTCCGCTAACCTATGCAGTCGTGAGGTTCCTAAAGCGGGCGGAGGGTGTGGATGTATTCGATAGGGGAACCAATTTCAGCCCTTTTGCGTTGTAAGAGACTGGACTTTTTCTTTGTTGACCTGAGTAGGGCGAGACGTTCACTTTAGGCGCAAGTACCATTCCTGTCGAGTTCATTTACTCTTAGCCATTCAAGAGAAGTTCTTAGGTGCTTGCCTAAATTATGAGGCGACCATTTTTAGGCGTCTAAGTTCCATGGTCCGATGCCAATGATTTGATTCACGCTCTAAACTGCGCCTTTCGCGGCGAATAATCAGCAAGTGAGGTTGATCGTTGAGACGTTTGAGATTTGTCAGTCTCCTAGTTCCGGCAGTTGTTGTGTTTGTTTCAGGTTGTAAGCCTCCTCAGGCGGGTAACGCGCCTGCGGGAATGCAGGCATTTCCTGTGCAGACCCAGGAAGTTGCTCTATCCCCGGTGCAGCAGAGTTCCGATTATGTCGCGACAGTCAAGTCCCGGCGTTCGGTGACACTGATGCCCCAGGTGGACGGCAACTTAACCCAGATTCTCGTCAAGTCGGGAGACCATGTCAGGGCCGGGCAGCCCATTATGACCATAGATCCCGTGCGCCAGCAGGCGCTTGTCGATGCGCAGAAGGCAACGGAGAATCAGAAGAAAGCTCTCTTTGACTACAACACGCTGGAGATTGATCGCCAGCGGAAGCTTTTTCAGGCAGGTGTTACAAGCCGGGACACGCTTGACCAAGCGGAACAGTCCTATCAGAACACCAAGGCAGACTGGCAGTCCGCTATCGCGACCCGGAAGTCATTAGAAGAGCAGCTTGCTTACTACAAAATCAAAGCCCCTTTTGACGGGATCGTAGGTGACGTTCCCGTGCATGTAGGAGATTACGTCTCTGCGTCAACAGCGTTGACCACCGTCGATGAGAACAAAGATCTTGAAGCGTACATCTATGTGCCGACGGAACGGAGTGGAGAAGTTCGTAATGGACTTCCTGTACAGATTCTGGATGCTGATGGGAACATTCTTGAAAATACCAAAGTAGATTTCTTGTCGCCTCAGGTTGACACCTCGACCCAGGGAATTTTGTTAAAGGCTCCCGTGCAAAGTAGTACTGCTGGAGTGTTTCGTACGGCCCAGTTAATTAAAGCGCGTGTGATCTGGAAGACCGTGCCAATGCCGCTTATACCAGTACTGGCGGTATCCAGGCAGGGAGGTCAGAGCTTTGTGTTCCTGGCAGTGAAACAGCCGGATGGCCATGTGGCTGCCAAGCAGATCGCGGTCACCTTGGGAGATACGGTGGGAAATAACTATTCCATTGCCTCCGGAATCAAGGCGGGAGATCAAGTGATTGTTTCTGGCACGCAGTTTCTCGTAGACAACATGCCGGTATTACCGCACGCCTAGCGCTATCAAATGGCTAGGAGCGTTACGTGTCGAGTAAGCCAAGTTTGAGGAAGGAAGATCCGCTTTGTTCGTAGATTTCTTCATTCACCGTCCTGTCTTCGCTACAGTTTCGGCGTTGCTTATCATTCTCGCGGGTGCGGTTTGTATTCCAACGCTGCCTATCGCGCTCTATCCTCAGTTGGCTCCGCCTCAGGTGCTGGTGACGAGCAGCTACGTGGGAGCCGATGCAGAGACGGTAGAAAAGGCCGTCACAATACCTTTGGAAGAGTCGATCAACGGCGTGCAGGGCATGCACTATATCAGCTCGTCGAGCACGAACAATGGTTTGAGCACGATCACCGTTACGTTTGAAACGGGCTACGATCTTTCCATAGCAGCGGTAGACGTTCAGAATCGCGTCTCGAGTGTGACAGGGCGCCTTCCGGCAGCTGTGAACGCTACAGGTATAACGATCACAAAGGCCAATAGCAACTTTGTTTTTGGCTCTGGATTTTATACAAGAGACAACCGCTATTCGAATGAATTCATCTCTAACTATCTTGATGTATATGTCAAGGATGCTCTAAAGCGCGTGCCGGGCGTTGGGGACGTAGTGATCTTTGGCGAGCGCAAGTATGCCATGCGCGTCTGGCTTGATCCGCAGAAGCTCGCAGCACGTCAACTTACCGCAACCGACGTGGTGAATGCACTCAGTGAGCAGAATGTTGAGGTTCCTGCAGGCCAACTTGGCCAACCTCCTTCGGACAATAAACAGACTTATCAGGTTGCAGTGAGGGTTGTTGGCCGGCTTACTAGCCCAGCTGAATTCGACAATATTGTAGTTAAGAACACCAGCAATGGACTCGTGTTGTTGAAAGATGTGGGTCACTCCGTTGTGGGCGCTGAAGACTACAGTAGCAATCTTAAGTTCAGCGGATTTACTGCTGTAGGCATTGGTGTTCAGCAGCTCTCAAACGCGAATGCCTTAGCCGTCGATCGTGACGCGAAGGCTATGCTCAAGGAGCTATCCAAGAGCTTTCCTCCAGGGTTGGAATATGCAGTAGCCTTTGACTCGACAACAATCGTTGGAGACTCGATCCATGAAGTGCTGATCACCCTCGCAGAGGCGATCGTCATCGTCATCGTGGTTATTTTTCTCTTCCTGCTGGATTGGCGAGCCACGATCATCCCAGCAGTTACGATTCCGGTTTCACTCATCGGAACGTTCGCATTCATCAAGATTTTCGACTTCTCTATCAACTCGCTTACCCTGTTCGGCATTACCCTGGCGACAGGGCTTGTAGTCGATGATGCGATCGTTGTGATCGAAAACGTACAGCGCCATATTGCGAGCGACCACTGCAACCCTGAGCAGGCAACCTCGCGCGCGATGGGCGAGGTCACGAGCGCTGTAATTGCAACCTCGCTGGTGTTGATCGCGGTCTTTGTCCCCGTTTCGTTCTTTCCTGGAACAACTGGAATTCTCTATCGGCAGTTCTCGCTCACCATTGCTTTCGCAATTGCGATCTCCGCGTTCAATGCGTTGACCCTATCGCCTGCATTGGCTGCATTATTTCTGCGCGGAGAAGAAGCAAAATATCACCAACTCGATTTCTTGCATGTGCCCTTCCTGGCAAACGGCTATTCCAAGCTTGCCCACGGTATCGACGACTTTATAGGTTGGATCTCGCGAACATATGCAAAATTGATCCACGTTGCTCTCAAGCTTCGTTATCTGTTGCTTGTTATCTTTTTTGCCGGGCTAGCCGCGACAGCTTACATGTACACGCATGTTCCTACTGGGTTCATCCCGCAAGAAGATCAGGGTTACCTGATGGTCATTGTTCAGGGACCACCAGGCGGTTCGCTCGCGGACACGACGGCTATCTCGGATCGTGCTCAACAAGTGCTTGCTCAGAGTTCTGATATTGCGGGTGCATTTGCAATTTCAGGCTTTGGGCTTTCAGGTAACTCTCCGAACGCAGGTATTATCTTTGCGGCGCTCAAGCCTTCGAATGAGCGGTTGGGCAAAGGTCATTCGTCTTCAGATATTGTTGCCGCACTTGGCCCCAAGCTTTTCATGGTCCCCGGAGGAACCGTAGCAATGTTTGAGCCACCTGCGGTGCAGGGACTCGGATCATACGGCGGCTTCCAGTTTATGCTTCAGGATCAAGGGAAGAACACACTTTCTGATCTTGATCGCATTTCGCACACGATCATCGGCGCAAGTCGGCAAAATCCCAAGCTCGGGCTTGCCGGACTCTTCACAAGCTTTTCAGCAAGCGACCCACAATTGCTGGTCACGATCGATCGAGAGAAGGCGAAGGCAATGGGTGTATCGCTAACGCAGATTGCCACGACTCTGAATGTGTTCATGGGCTCTGAGTACATCAATGACTTCGACTATAACAACCGAACATATCGTGTGTATGTGCAGGCGGATCAGCCGTTTCGCATGAATGCACGCGATCTGCATTCCTTCTATGTGCGATCTGATTCGACACAGCAGATGGTTTCATTGGACAGTCTAATTACGGCGAAAGAGACGTCTGGACCTCAGGTGATCTCGCACTATAATCTCTTTCGTTCCGTTGAGATCGATGGTAGCTCTTCTCCTGGCCACAGTTCGAGCGAGGGAATTCAATCCATGGAAAAGCTAGCCACGAGCATCATGATGCCTGGGATGACTTATAGCTGGACTGGACTTACGCAGGAGGAGATTGAATCCAGCGGCAAAGCCATAATTATTTTCGCCCTTGGAATTCTCGTTGTTTATCTCACCCTGTCTGCGCAGTATGAAAGCTTTGCGCTGCCGTTCATTATCTTGCTCGCTGTGCCCATGGCCGTACTAGGAGCTTTGAGCGCAGTATCTGCCAGGGGTCTTTCAGATGATGTCTATTGTCAGATAGGCCTGGTTATGCTCATCGGCCTATCGGCAAAGAACGCAATCTTGATCGTCGAGTTCGCCGAGCAGTTGCGCGAGACTGGTAAGTCAATCTCAGAGGCAGCGATTGAGGCAGCGGAACTGAGACTAAGGCCAATCTTGATGACTTCTTTCGCGTTCATCCTCGGCGTGCTGCCACTAGTGTTTGCAAGTGGTGCAGGAGCATTAGGAAGGCACTCCGTGGGAACGACCATTGTGGGAGGAATGCTGGTCTCCACAGTATTGAATCTCGTTTTCATTCCTGTGCTGTATGTGATCCTGAGCACGTTACTCTCAAAGGTCAAACCACGTACATCACCCTGCGCTGACCCTGCGGAAGCAGGATCCGAAGGGCATAGTTAGTACAGAGGAAACAACGATTCAGACATGTCAGTAGTGCTCCCAGGCGACCGACGGACGCTGTATCTATTTGCCTGGCGTTTGTCCTTCTGGGGAAGGTTGTTTGGCAGAAGGACTGACTCGATGAGCAATTATAGAGATTCGAATGTGGTTGTAAATGTCAGGAGTGACGACTCCTAATTCGATTAGGTCGAGTTTCGTTCTGTATGGGCGAAACCGGACGATTCTGCCAGCCCAACTCTTCGGCATGCCTGTAGCTTGGGTTAGCTGCACCACCGAAGCGCGGTTTATATCTACCAACTGCGACGGATGATCCTGGGCATATAACGCGATGGCCGCAAAGGAATACAGGGCTAAAACGTACAACCTAACGCTCGCAGTAGAGAACATAAGACTATTTTGTGCCATTCCTAAGTTTTATGGAAAGGCTTCTAGAGAAATTAACAGCCGAATATTTGACAAATGGAGCTGCCTTGCTTAGTTTTAAATCCAGATGCAGTTCCACCTCCATCATCGTCATCACCATCATCATGGGGCGACCATGTCGGCGGAATGCTGTGGCCTGAGTTAAAAGGCTAACTTAACAGCAGGATCGGAAGATTTAAAAGCCCGCCGGCGCCAGACGCCAGCGGGCTTTTTGCTCGTTATGGCTAATTCTGAAACGGCGGCCCAACCCAGGAATGAGAGAACTACAATGGCAACTTTACCGACAATCGATTTTGAGAAAATGGATGGCCTCGTACCCGGGGTCGTGCAGGATGCTGCAACCGGCGAGGTGCTTATGCTCGGCTTCCTCAATGACGTTAGCTACGCCAAGAGCCTTGAAAGCGGCTTCGTCACCTTTTGGAGCCGCACCCGCCAAAAACTTTGGATGAAAGGCGAAACCAGCGGAAACCGGCTCAGAATCGTTTCGGCCGCAACGGATTGCGATAACGATACGATCGTTTTTCGAGTAGATGTGGAAGGTGACGGACTTGTCTGCCATGAAGGCACAGTATCTTGTTTTACCAAAAACATTCCTCTTCAAGTCAATTCAGAATTGAACCAATCGCAAGGAGCTCAAAGTGGCAAATAAGATTCGTCTCGGTATTCCCAAGGGCAGCTTACAGGATGCAACACTAGCTCTCTTCAAGCGTGCAGGTTGGAACATCTATACGGATGGCCGTTCCTATTTCCCTTCGATTGACGACAAAGAGATCGAGTGCATGCTGATCCGTGCCCAGGAGATGGCGCGGTATGTCGATCATGGAGTGCTTGACGCTGGCCTCACGGGTATCGATTGGGTGGTTGAGAGTGGACTAAAGGTTAATAGCATCACATCCTTGACTTACGCCAAGCAGAGCCGTCGTAAAGTGCGTTGGGTGCTCGCAGTTCCAGAGGGAAGTGGATTTGAAAAAGCCGAAGATCTTGAAGGCAAGATCATTGCCACGGAGCTTGTCGAAGTCACCAAGCGCTACTTCGCTGACAAGGGCGTCAATGTGAAGGTTGAATTTAGTTGGGGCGCTACTGAGGTTAAACCTCCGATGCTCGCGGACGCGATTGTTGAAGTGACTGAGACCGGAAGCTCGCTAAAGGCAAATCGCCTCACGATTATTGACACCGTGATGGAGAGTGAGACCCATCTCATTGCCAGTCAGTCAGCGTATGAAGATGAATGGAAGCGCGAGAAAATTGAGTCGGTAGCACTGATGCTACGTGCTGCGATTGATGCCCAGGCACAGGTGGGCCTGATGCTGAACGTGCAGCGACAGCACCTGCAAAGAATTCTCGATGTGTTACCGGCGCTCAACTCTCCGACGATTTCAGAGCTAAGCAATCCTGCATTTGTCGCAGTGAATACGATTCTAGAAGAGACTACAGTCCGTGATGTCATTCCACGGCTGAAGGCCGCAGGAGCGACTGGCATCGTGGAGTATCCGCTCAACAAGGTAGTTCTGTAGGTCGTCCCGCTCTATTGCTACTTGTATTCGGAGTTGTCATTAGGAGACTCCGAGTGCGCTAAACCTAGTTGAGTCGGATGGTTTTAATCCATCGAAGGGAAGATTCTCAATGTTGCTGATACGAACGCAAGGTCGTGGCGCCAAAAAGTCTGAGGTTCTCCTTGTGAAGCTGGAGATGCGGGGTAGCATGTCATTGGATACAGTGCTTCCTACCGTTCAAAAAATTCTCCGAGAGATACGTAAGAGGGGCGATAGCTCTCTCATTGCTTATGCACGAAAGTTTGATGGTCTTGAAAAGACCTTAAGCCTCCGCATTACGGCTGAAGAGACTGCGGCTGCATGGATTGATCTTGATCCTAGCTTGAAAGATGCCCTGACGGTTGCTGCGCGGCAGGTTCGTGCCTTCGCCAAAAATCAAATGCCCAAAAGCTGGCAGGCTACTTCGGGCAAGGGCCTCACTACTCGCCAATTGGTGCGCCCTCTTGATTCCGTGGGCTGCTATGTTCCGGGCGGAAGGCATCCTCTTCCTTCCACCATGCTCATGACAGTGATCCCGGCACAGGTCGCAGGTGTTCATCGCATTGTCGTGACTTCTCCTCGTCCAGCGCCAGAGACGCTTGCCACTGCGCACATGCTCGGTATAACTGAGTTCTACCGGGTCGGAGGAGCACATGCAGTTGGGGCTTTGGCTTACGGAACCGAGTCGATACCGCGTGTAGCGAAAATCGTCGGTCCGGGCAGCCTGTATGTCACTGCAGCGAAGCGTAGTGTTGCCTTTGATTGCGCTATTGATATGCTTGCGGGGCCTACCGAGATCGTTGTTACGAGTGATCTCGGAACGCCCAATAATATAGCCACCGACCTTATTGCCCAAGCTGAACATGATCCAGAGGCCCTTGCTATCTTTGTGACCACGAATGAGAAGCTGGCCAACGAAGTGATCAGCGCTGTGAATGTGCGAAGCCGAAGCAATCCTGTGGCAAAGAAAGCGCTGGATCGTAACGGATATGTATTTTTGACAGGAAGTGCTGAAGAGTCTCAGATCATCACGAATCGAATCGCGCCCGAACATCTTACTGTCGATAATGTCGCTGATCTGGCTTGGATACAAAATGCGGGCAGCGTATTCATCGGTCCGAATTCTCCACAACCGATGGGAGACTACATCTCAGGTCCCAACCACACGTTGCCAACAGGCGGTATGGCTGCAGTGCGCGGTGGACTCAGTGTGATGGATTTCGTCAAGATGATTACAGCGCAGCAATACACAGAAAAAGGCCTCGCAGCCTTGGGCCCTAAGGCTATCCGCTTGGCAGAGGCGGAGGGCCTTACGGGTCATGCCGAGGCTATCCGTGTGCGGATGAAGGGAACGGAAACTGCATGAATGTCACGGAACCCTTGAATTCAATCAAACCGCGCGTACGCGTTGCCAATATGCCCGAGTATCATCCTCCGCTTGGCAACCGCAATCGACTGCGTCTTGATTTTAACGAGAACACACTTGCATGCTCGCCAAAGGTCAAGGCCGCGCTGGAAGGTATTACAGCAGCAGATCTGACCCGCTATCCGGAGCGGGAGCCCGTCGAGGTATTGGTAGCTCAGCATTTTGGCCTCAATCCTGAAGAAGTCATGTTAACCAATGGGGTCGATGAAGCTATTCATGTTTTATGTCAGGCATTTCTTGACGTCGATGATGAACTGCTACTACCTGTTCCAACGTATACGATGTACGAAATTTATGCTTCGGCTACGGATGCTCGTCTGGTCAAAGTGCAGGCAGCGGAAGACTTCAGTTTTCCGTTCGAAGGAATGCTTAAAGCAATTACTCCGAGAACGAAGCTAATCGCGATTGCCAATCCCAATAGTCCCACAGGCAGTGTTGCAACTCGTGAGCAGATTCTACAGATCGCTGAAGCTGCGCCTGGAGCATTGATACTTGTGGACGAAGCCTATTTTCATTTCTATGGCGAAACAGTAATGGATCTGATTGGAACTGTCCCGAATCTTATCGTCGCGCGAACTTTTTCCAAGGCTTATGGTCTCGCAAGCCTGCGGGTTGGTCTACTGGCTGGCACAGTGAAAAATTTGCGCTGGGTACGCAGGGTGCTTTCTCCTTATAGTGTCAATACGGTGGCACTCACATGCCTCGCCGCAGCAATTGAAGATCAGGAATATCTGCAGTGGTACGTAGGCGAAGTCAAGCAAGCACGGGCGGAATTTCTTACGATGCTTGCCAGCATCGGTATTCGGTATTGGCCAACTCAAGCGAACTTTGTGCTGGTGAATGTAGGCGTAAACCATAAGCAGCTTGTGGCCGAACTATGTCAAGAGGGAATACTGGTGCGAGACCGCTCAGCTGATCCTGGTTGCGACGGTTATGTGCGCATCACCATTGGTACACGTGATCAGATGCAAAGGGCAATTCCGGTCCTCAAGCGTCAGTTTCAAAAGTTGGCATCGACAGGAGTTTCTCAATGACTTCGATAACTTCAAACCTTCGCAGTGCGGAGGTTGTTCGCAATACGACAGAGACAAAGATTGCTCTACACCTCACGATCGATGGGCGAGGACAGTACAAGGTAAAAACGGGCATCCGGTTTTTCGATCACATGCTTGAACTATTCACGCGGCACGGAGGCTTTGATCTCGAATTGGATTGTGATGGAGATCTTGACGTGGATCAGCACCATACGGTTGAAGACGTAGGTATCGCGCTCGGGGAAGCGTTCGATCGGGCTCTCGGCGATAAGCGAGGTATTCTGCGTGCTGGTTACTTTCTCATGCCGATGGATGAGACGCTCGCTATTGCTGCTGTAGACCTCAGTGGTCGTGCGGCGTACGTGGTTGAGACCAAGGTTCGCACTCGCCTCGTGGGGGATCTGCAAACCGAACTAGTCGTAGATTTCTTTGAAGGTTTCGCGCGAGGTGCTCGTGCGAACGTACATGTAAAGACAATGTATGGACGTAGCAATCACCACAAGATCGAGGCGATATTCAAGGCTTTTGCTCGTGCCTTGCGTGTAGCTTGTTCTCGAGATGAACGTCTGGCCGAGATGCTGCCATCTACCAAGGGGCTTCTCTGATGAATGAGGAGAAAGATTCATCAAGAGCAATTCCAGTTACAGTCATCGACTACAAGGCGGGTAATCTCACCTCGGTTGTGAAGGCGCTGCGTCATCTTGGAGCTGAAGTCACCGTGACCGATGTCCCGGAGGCTTTGGCTACCGCAGAGCGAATTGTCTTGCCTGGCGTTGGTCATTTCGCTGCCACCCGACGGTTGGACGAAACTGGTCTTACTCGTGCAATTCTTTCTGCAATATCCATTGGAGTTCCTTTTCTTGGCATCTGCGTGGGTATGCAGTGGCTGCTTACGGGGAGCACCGAAGCTCCAGATCAACCGGGGCTGGGTTATTTCCAGGGGAAGTGCGATCGTTTCCCGGAAGATTCGAGGAATGCCGAGAACGAGAAAGTTCCCCACGTTGGATGGAATCGTATTGTTCCTCGCAGTGACCCTCCGACCCGACTCTTTCACGGAGTCGACGACAATGAGTTTGTTTATTTCACCCACTCGTACCGTGTACCGACGACTCTTCACGTTCGAGACGAAACGGGGAGTCTGGAGAATCCAACCGCTGCGATTACTAACTACATACAACCGTTCGCTGCCGCAGTTGAGCACGAGAATGTTTTTGGCGTGCAATTTCATCCTGAAAAATCAGGAACAACGGGCTTAAAAATCCTTAATAACTTTCTGGAGTTCAAAACATGCTGACGGCTGCGAGTAAGACTACGCTTACGCGTCGCATCATCGCGTGCCTGGATTGTCGTGACGGTCGCGTGGTGAAAGGCGTTCAGTTTGTCGATCTTATCGATGCCGGTGATCCGGCTGCTCTCGCGTCACGTCATGCGCAGGAGGGAGCGGATGAGATTGTGCTGCTGGATATCACTGCCACGCATGAGGGACGTGCAACTTTGCTTGATACAGTTCAGCGCACTGCACGCTCCCTCTTTGTGCCATTCACCGTGGGCGGAGGTATTCGGACAGCCGGCGATGCGGCTGCTGTTTTTGACGCAGGTGCTGACAAGGTTAGTGTGAACTCTGCGGCCCTAGCTAACCCTCGATTGATCGCGAGTATTGGTAACAGTTTTGGAGCGCAAGCTGTCATTGTCGCTATCGATGCCCGGCGTTCCGCGCATGCTTCTGATCCGGTTGGCAACGCACACGTCTTTACGCACGGAGGTCGCAAGGATACGGGGCGATCCGTTATGGAGTGGGCGCAGGAGGCCGAATCGCTCGGTGCTGGGGAAATTCTGCTTACGTCTATGGATTCAGATGGCACTCGTGCTGGATTTGATTGCGAGCTTACAGCGGCGGTTAGTTCCGCTGTCCGCATCCCTGTCATTGCGTCTGGTGGAGCGGGGAAGGTTGAGCATTTCGCCGAGGTGTTCGGATCTGGTAAAGCTGACGCGGCTCTCGCAGCCAGCATTTTTCACTTTGGCATTTCGAGTGCGCGGTCGCTTAAAGAAGAACTAATTCAATACGGTATACCTGTGAGGCTTCCATGCTGATTCCTTCGATTGATTTGCTCGGCGGCCGAATAGTGCAGCTTGTCCAAGGTGAGAAGCTTCGCCTGGCATTCGACGATTTTGAGTACTGGCTAGAGCGATTTTCAAAATATCCACTTGTGCAGTTGATCGACTTGGATGCAGCAATGCGGCAAGGTGACAACGCCGCCCTAGTGGAGAAGATAGCCAGACGTTTGCCCTGTCAGGTTGGTGGCGGGATCGGCACAGTGGATCGTGCGAAGCAAGTCTTATCCGCAGGTGCTCAGAGAGTGATTATAGGCTCGTCCTTTTTCACTGAAGATAAGGGATTGGGTCGAGTGAATACTTCTTTTGCAGATGATCTTGCGCGGGCGGTTGGCTTGGAGCGTGTTGTTGCGGGGATCGACTCACGCAATGGACAAATTGCGATCAAAGGCTGGAAGGCTCAGGTAGCGCTCACTCCTGCAGAAGCGATCCCAGCACTCGAACCCTTTGTGGGTGCGTTCCTCTACACCCATATCGATGGCGAGGGATTGATGGGAGGCTTTCCATTCAAGATAGCAGAGCGTCTACGCGCGGTGACACAGAGGCAACTGATCGTCGCGGGTGGAATTCGAGAGCAGCATGAAATCGATGATCTTTCGAACATTGGCGTAGACGCTGTCGCTGGGATGGCCGTGTATACCAACTTGCTTGTGGTTTAGCACTCGGATCGCATCCATAAGAGATTTGACTTGTCGCGGTCATAAAGTCCGTTTTAGATAGCAGTAGCCTTTCCCCGAGGCTCTGTCTCGTCCGATATTCTGAATAAGCATTGAATTGTAGTTGAATGAAGGGAAAGACTGTTATGAGCACGAAAGTAAGTGGACTGCGGCTGGCCAAGAGATTGGATGAAGTTGGTTTCTCTGACATCGTTCAGATTCGAAACAAGGTGATGGCTCTCAGGGCCGCCGGGGAAAAAGTGCACACGTTGCATGGCGGCGAACCCTTTTTTGAGACACCCGCTTCTATCAAGTACGCTGCAATTCAGGCATTGGTGGAGAATCAGACCCACTATGCGCCCTCCTCTGGTATTCAGCCTCTGCGTGAGGCCCTCACGGCGAAGCTCGCTTCAAAGAATGGCATTACCGTATCCCCAGATCAGGTAATTGCTACTGTAGGTGGCTCGCAGGCGCTTTATGGAGCGTTCCAGAGTGTGCTGGATCCCGGAGATGACGCGTTGCTTTTCTCGCCCTATTGGACGCCGATAAGTGACCTGATTCGCGGTGCGCAGGCCCGTCCCTTGTTGGTACCGACCTCAACTGCCCGGCGTAACGGGATTCGCGCCACGCTGGAACAGTTCTCAACGCCCAACACGCGTGTGGTTTACTACAACACCCCGCAGAATCCCAGTGGTGTCGTCTTCACGCGAGCGGAAGCTGAGGAGGTTGCTGCCTTCGCTTTGGAACGCGACCTTATCGTAGTTGCGGATGAAGCTTACGAAGATCTTGTCTATGACGGCACTCACTTCTCGATTGCCTCTTTACCCGGTATGGCTGAGCGAACTATTACCTGCTACACCTTCTCGAAGTCGTATGCAATGACCGGGTGGCGGGGCGGCTACGCTGTGGCCCACGAACCATTCATGTCCGCCTTGAAGAAAATTGTGCTTTACTCCACCAACGGCGTGTCTACACCAGTGCAATACGCCATGTTGGCCGCTCTTAAGACTCCCCAGTCCGAACTGGATGCCAAGCTGGATGACTATCGGCAAAGACGTGATCTGTTAGTAGCGGGGTTAAATGAAGTAGGGTTGGAATGCGAGCCGCCTGCAGGCGCCTTCTACGCTTTCCCGAATGCAGAAAAGATCCATAAGAACAGTCGAACAGCAGCACAGATACTATTGGATAAGGCGCACATTGCGACGATTCCAGGTTCCGTGTTCGGCGCTCAGGGGGAAGGGCATTTGCGCTTCGGCTATGCCGTAACGATCGCAGAAATTGAAGATGCAGTTTCTGCCCTAAAGAAGTTTCTTGCTTAAATATGTGAATTAGGATTGGGCGATGGCGAACTTGCTATCGCTCTTTTTCGACCGTTTGGCTGAGCTCAATACGGGACGATCTAAGGAGCCGGGCAAGTTGCTTGAGATGCAGTTGAACTGCATATGCGCGCAGGATTTCCTGCTGGGGAAACTCGAGGCCTGTCGGGCGTATCGCAGCCATCTTGGCCTCAAGCGCAGCAATTGCATCCTCCAGAAAAAGTCCGGTCGGTGCCACATCAAACTGCCAGCGGTGGATGCAACCGGCCACATACTGGAAGCCGCGATGTATATCGTGCACCAAACTTCCCAGTTCGGGTTCAAGGTGAGCTGCGTAGTCGTCGCCTTTGCTCCCCTGAACTGCAAGTTCCAATGCGTGGAGGAGATCCTGAGAGGCTCGTCCGAACTGATGCAATAATGAGAGTCCTTCAAGTGAGGTTTTACCGCTCGATGGCTCGTTCCGGGCGGCATCCAGTAATTGCGCGTTGGCCAGTATCAAAGCCTCCATCTCTTTGCGCAACCTCGCCAGGTTTCCGGCTGGTTCGCCGCGAAACCCCTGAATAATTGCCTCAAAAACTGTACCTATGAGCAGATATTCCTGGGCGAGGCCGTCCTGCAGGCGGCTCTTGGCCTTACTCGGTAGGACTAGTGTCGAGATTCCGAGAGCCACAACGATTCCCAGTAGGACTTCCAATACACGATGCATCGGAAGCGTCCAATTGGAGCCCGTGCGATGGACCAGCATTAGGATAGTAACCGTCACTCCTGCAAGCCTAGAGCTGTTCTTGAGCCCCAGCAGGCTACAAGTCACCATAGCAGCCACCACGGCAAGCAGATAGACCCATAGTCCGCTGCCGAGTAGTGAAAAGACCGCTCCAAATACTGCTCCGATGAGGGTGCCAATCAACCTGTCTCGTGAGGCGGTCACCGTGGAGCCAACGTTTGACTGGAGGACGATTATTGAGCTGATAGATCCCCAGTATCCGTCCTGGAGGTGAACCAGGGTTGCCAACCAGTAACAGAGCCCGGCAGCGAGCGCGGTTTTGGCCGCCAGCAACAACATGGAGCGCTTCTCGTATGTGAAGAAGCCGCTCTCGCGTGGCCCGGACAGGTGCAACTTGGCGGACAATACTTCCTGGGACCAGGTTTTTTGGGGAGATATCTGCATTTGGAACGTAACTCTCTTCTCTGCAACGATTATCGCCTGAAATATTCATCAGATCGTTCTATATCGTGGGGATAGAGGGATTAAGAAAGTGCCTTCTTGCTCATATGATCGGGCCCAGAATTAGATTTAGCTACCTTTTACCACTTTGGGGAATCCAATGAATGATCTCATTTTTCTTTGTCCCACTTTAAGGAGTGCCATTCTTGATGCAATGTCGTTCAGTACTTCTCTACGCAGTTTTGATCTCAGGGCTAAGCCTCACCAGCAGCGCCGCAACTCCTAGAACCGATCCGGCCTCCTCGACAGCTACCAAGGTTGTCAATGCGGACCCTTTGGACATAGCTACGTTTAGCTCGTCTACCGCTGCAACAGATTCTTTGCCTGACGCGCCTCAGCCTCAAGCCACGCCGGCTCCGAACACTACCTCGCCAAATTCTTCTGATGGCGGGCCGAAGCAGACGAAGAGAATTCTTTTCATTATCCCGAATTTCCGGTCGGTTTCAGCGGACGTAAAATTGCCTGCCTTGACGCCCAAGGACAAATTCAAACTCTTTTTCTCGGATAGTTTTGACTATTCCAGCTTCATCGAAGTAGGTATGGTCGCGGGAGTCTCGGACTGGCATAAATCAGAGCCTGAATTTGGGCACGGGGCAGTCGGCTACGGACGGTACTACTGGCACGGCCTTGCAGACAATACCGATGGAAATCTAATGACCGAATTCATCGTTCCGGTCGCGGCACATGAGGATCCACGGTACTACACCCTGGGCCACGGCGGAGCCTTCAAACGTACTGTCTACTCAGTCTCACGTTTGGTCATTACCCGAAGTGACTGTGGCCACCCAACTCCCAATTTGGCGGAAATTGTCGGAAACGGGGCTTCGTCCGGAATTTCCAACCTGTATTATCCGGGATCGGACCGGGATTGGACCAAGACCGGCCAGCGATGGGTTTTGCAAGTTGGCATCGACGGCATCTCCAACTTGGTGAAAGAGTTCTGGCCTGACATCAACGATAAGATCTTTCACGGCAAGGAATAGTTGGTCGATTGAGCCCTACTATCTGGCAAAATATCCGACAAGGTAGCATGGAAGAAAGGAAAGTTAGAATTGCCCATGCTCAAAGTCGGTTACCCTGCCTCTCTTTCTAAGGATTTGCTCCAGCTCTTTCCCGGAGGGATAGAGCTGGTTTCCATTCCATCGCATCCTGATCGTGAAATCGAAGTGGACTTCTGGATTCCACCCCCGGCTCCGGTCCCCGGCCAGAGAGTTTGGCCTTACCTGCGCGGTGTGAATATTGCGCAATCCATGATGGCGGGTACTGAATGGCTGACAAAGCTCGTCGGGTCTTCGGTGACCGTTTGCAATGCTCAGGGCGCCCACAGCATCTCAACTGCCGAGTGGACCGTGTCTGCAATCCTTGCGATGCTGAAGTACTTTCCGCTTTACCGCGATCTGCAACGGGCATCTGATTGGAATGGGCGCAAGCAGGCCAGCACTGCATACTCTGAAATCCACAATGACCAGACCCCGCAATTTCCAGCGATTCTGCAGGAGGAGTTACACGGCAAACGCGTACTCATCGTAGGCTACGGGGATATCGGGAAGGCAATTGAGAAATTGCTCACCGGCTTTGGCGTCGAGATCACTCGCATTGCCCGAAGTGTGCGAACAGCTCCTGAAGTGCATCCAGTAAGCGAGTTAGCGAAGTTTTTGCCCAACGCTGACATTGTCGTACTCATCCTGCCGCTTACTCCGGAATCACACGGTCTGATCGGGGCAGAAGAGATCGCATTGTTGCCACAAGGAGCGCTGCTGGTCAATGCTGCACGCGGCCCTATCGTGCAGGCAGATGCGCTTGTCGCAGCGCTCAATGCCGGACGCATTCGCGCTGCCGTAGATGTTACTGATCCCGAACCGCTACCCGTTGAACATCCGTTATGGAAGTGTCCAAATCTTCTGCTCACGCCACATGTAGCTGGTTCGACGCCGCAATTTAGTCCGCGTGCTATTCGTATTGCCGCAGATCAAGTTCGTCGAGTTCTCAAAGGGGAATCGTTGATAAATGTCGTCCAGAAAGGCTTCGTACCAGGATCTTAGAAACGCGATGAGTTACGCAATAAAAGAAGTCTTTTATACGTTGCAAGGTGAGGGTGCACACGCTGGTCGCGCGGCCGTATTTTGCAGGTTTGCTGGATGTAATCTTTGGACCGGTCGCGAAAGTGACCGCGCAACCGCTATTTGCCAATTCTGCGATACGGATTTTGTTGGAGTAGACGGGCCTGATGGCGGCAAGTTTGAAACTGCTGAAGACTTGGCTAGCAGGATTGAAGCAACCTGGCCATCTGCATCGTTGCCGGGCGTTTCGAAATCGGTGAAGAAGTTTGTAGTCTGCACAGGTGGAGAACCGCTGCTGCAACTCGACTCAGTGCTGATCGAGGCTCTTCACAATCGCGATTTTGAAATCGCGGTCGAAACGAATGGAACCATCACGGCTCCCCATGGAATTGACTGGATATGTGTCAGCCCAAAGGCAAATGCTCCATTCGTTCAGACCTCGGGTGACGAACTGAAACTGGTATTTCCTCAAGCCGGCCCATCTCCAGGGTCGTACGAAGCGCTGGACTTTCGTCACTTCTTTCTGCAGCCGATGGATGGGCCAGAGAGTAAAGTAAATGTCGAACGTGCATTGCAATATTGCCTCGACCATCCATCATGGCGGTTGAGCCTGCAAACACACAAGCTCGTGGGGATTCGGTAAGGACCATGGAGATATTCAAGTCATTTACAATTGAAGCTGCGCATCGGCTGCCCAACGTTCCCGCAGGTCACAAGTGCAGCCGATTGCATGGGCATAGTTTCCGAATTGAAGTCTACGTGCAGGGGCCATTGGATCCGCACCTTGGCTGGGTTATGGACTTCAGCGAAATCAAGGAAGCATTCAAACTTATAGAGGATCGACTCGACCATCACTACCTTAACGAAATCGATGGCCTTGAGAACCCCACAAGCGAAAACCTCGCCCGATGGATATGGAAAGAATTGCATTCATCTTTGCCTGCATTGAGCAAGATTGTCATTCAGGAAACCTGCAATTCCGGCTGTGTTTATAGGGGAGATTAAGTAGGAAATAGTGAGGGATGGCAATCGCCCATCCCTCAGTGTGGTCAAGCAATAAAGTTTTACTTCGCGTTTTCTGTACTCTTGATGAACGCAGCCACGTCGTCGTGAAATTGCTTCAATATCGAGTCGTTCACATAGATCATATGTCCGGCCTCGTAGTAGTGATAGCTGATGTTCGCCTGCAGGCTTTGCGGAATTGGCAGATGGTGCATCTCGTAGATGCCCTCAAAGAAGGGCGTCGCAAGATCATAATAACCACCGGCGAGCAGAACCTTCGTTTTAGGGTTGGCCTTCATGGTCTTTGCAAGGTCAGGCATCACATTCTGGCCGCCCTCAGTATGGCGAAACTTCCAGTCAAAACCTGGCTCCCCGTAAGCGCTCGGTTTATAGGTCCAATTCTCGCCATATTTGAGATCTGTGCGCAGGTATTGGTTGATGGCGGTTGTGTACGCCGAAGAGATAGCATTGCTTTGAGGATCGTATTCGGCGTTGGAACTGAGAGGATCAAAATCGGGACCCTGATAGCGAGTATCGAGACGTCCAGTGGTGATGCCTTCCGATTCCTGAAGCATCTTTGAAAAAGCTCCACCCTCGATGCGCAGATCGCTCTTGAGAATGTACGTCACAGGCAGACCGGTGTAGTCGTGCAGCTTGGCGGCTACGGCTTGTTTCCGGGCTTCAGGAAGTTCCGATCCAAGCAATAGGGCGCTCATATACTCGCCGAGTGCATACGACTCCACCTCAGTCAGAAACGGCTGGAGCGCCGTTGGTTGAGTCGCGAGCTTGTGGTGATAGAACGCACTGGCAGCGTAAGTTGGAAGAGCCAACGCATATGCCTGATCTACTCCAGGGTTGAGCTTTGGCTCATCGGCGCTATTGTCGAAGCTCAGAATTGCAGAGAGAAGGATAATGCCATTGAGATCGACATTTTGCAGATCAGCGCTGAGCACTGCACTGCGTGGTGTCCCATAGCTCTCACCAAATAGATACTTGGGCGAGTTCCAACGATCGTACTTGGTGAGAAATCTCCGAATGAACCGCTCAAACGCATGAGCGTCCTGGTCTACTCCCCAAAAGGCATCTTCCTTATTCTTCCCGAAAATGCGGCTGAATCCAGTTCCCGGCGCATCGATAAACACAAGATCGCTAACATCGAGGAGGCTCGAATCATTGTTGACGATCTTGTATGGAGCAGCTGCTTCATGGACAGTATCCGTGGTTACAACTCTCCTTGGGCCAAAAGAGCCCATATGAAGCCACATGGTTGATGAACCAGGTCCGCCATTGTAAAGAAAAGTAATGGGCCGGTTCTCATTCCCCGTTATCTTTTTAAAATATGCAGTGTAGAAAATGCGTGCTGTTGCAGGAGCATCTTCAGGTTTTTCTGGAGCTTTTTCACCCGAGTCCGCAAGCAATTTTCCGTCCAGCCCCAGCAGTGCGTCCTGTGAGTTGGAGGAGCCTACAGTGAGGGTTCCAGCTACGGCGCGATAAGAGATGACCTGGCCAGCAACTGTCACCGTTCCATCAGTTGTTGAGTCTGCCTGGATGACACTCGATGCCTGTGGTTCCACGGCCTTATCTTGCTTCTTGTCGTTGTCCAGCGCGGCTGCCTGAACAGTGCCGTAGCCTGCCATGGCCGCAGCCAGCGACCAAATGAAAATCTGATTTCGTATCATCCCGAATGCTCCTGGTATTTCAATTGTTTCCGAATTCCCACTATAGCGGATGCATTCAGGATGACCGCCAAAAATCAAAAGCTGTAGTGCGCAGAAAGCCTTACCGTCGCAGGCGCCCCCAGATGAATGAATGTATCACCGTAGCTAGCACCGGTATCCTTCCAATATCGTTTGTTGAGAACGTTGTCGGCATAGATCCGGAAGGTCACACGGCCTTGTTCTCCACCGGGAGAGTAACGTGCTCCCAGGTTGAAGAGATTGTAGCCAGCAACGCTCACTGCATCGTCACGGGTCGCTTCTTTTCGCCCGGAGTAGCTCCAGCCGGGCAGCAGGTGAAAGTCGCCGAGGTGCAGGCCAAGTCGTTGCGGCATTGCAATGTCTGCAAAGAACGCGGTCTTGATCCTAGGCACATTGATTACCTGCTTACCATTGAAGCTTGGAGTGCCCGTCTCGTCCGAAGTAGCGAGTATGCCAGCAGCCGTTGCCGAGAGTTTCAGCCAGTTTGCAGCCTTACCTTGCGCCCCCAACTCAATTCCGCCATGCGTCTCATGCCCCTCCGCTTCGAAGCATTGGCCAACCACTGTCACATCGGTACAAGTGGTATCGGGTGTGTCGATGATCTTTGGATAAATGAACGGGGCGCGCATTCGGAAGAAAGATGTCGTAAGCAGGATGCGTTGGTTTGGTTCGTACTTTGCGCCTACTTCTGCTTGTCGTGTAAAGAACGGAACGAGGTATGTACTCCCATTAATAGCCCAAAAAGGGGCTTGAGGTCCGAGAGAGAGCAGAACACTGTAGTTTCCGTAGAGAGTCATATTTGCAATCGGCGCATACGTTGCTGAGTACTGAGGCAGCCAGACTCCCCTCGAACCTTGATAGTTGAAGTCTGTTATCGACGCATAGCGACCACCCGCCGTCAATCGAACATGACCAGGCAAATCGACTCGGTCCTGAACAATGCCAGATCCTTGCCGGTCAAAGTCTGCCAGACTCAATGGGCCTGCCTGTTGCACCGGGTTCTCAATTGCATAGTGAATGTTTGGCTGATAGATGTTCTCACTTCCGATGTATGTATACACGGCTCCATTCTGTACTGTGCTGGCAGCATTTGGACCGGGCGCGCCTGGCAGGTCTACGCCACGGTGAAAGATGGACCCACCGAAGACGAAATTGTTTGTGATACCGCCAGTTTTCAAGCGGCCAGTAGCGATCGCTTCCCCCTCTGCATCGATGCGTCGTTCGCCGGGGTCGCGGTAGTCATAGATGTCATAAGTTCCGTCGGGCGCGAAGAAGAATGGTTCTGGGCCGCCGGCAACATTGCACTCTGCTTCGTAGTAGCAGCCGTAGGCATAAATAACGTTGTCGTCAATTAGAGAATGGCTATAACTTCCGGCGTAATACACATGCCAGTTGGGAGTCACGTTCAGATCGAGCCGCGCATTGCCGTTGATGGCATCGAAGATATTGGGCTTTGACCAGGGCTGATCTCCCAACATCACAGAAGGAAAAACCTGATTCAGGCTCGGCACCACAGAGCCACCGAGCAACTGGTATCCAGACACGGATCTTTCGCGCTTATGTTGATATTCAAAATCGCTTTTTAGAGAGGCAACTTCGGATATCTTCCAATCTGCGGCAAGAGTTCCGACGCCGCGCCAGCCGTTCGCGCTCTCAACATAGGTATGAATGTCTTCGCCGGCCATATTGGCGCGCAACCCATATTGGTTTCTCGACCCAAATATTTGTCCTAGATCAACTGCGACGTATGCGGTCCCGCGATGATCCGTAGCGACGTCTATTGTTTTCACCAATGCGGGGCGCTTGGTGACATAGCTGATCAATCCACCTGCAGTGGTAATACCACTCTCAACTCCTGCAATGCCTTTGAGAAACTCTACTCGCTCCTTATTCTCAAGAGGTACATCCTGCTCACCTGCAATAGGCATTCCGTTGATTTGCAGGCCCGTGGCAAGATCGATGGTGAAGCCGCGAATTTGAAAATCGCCGTAGTAGCCCACTGGCGCGTAGTCTTCGCCAATCGACGCATCATTTTTCACTACGTCAGAGAGAACTCTTGAAAACTGATCTATCAAAAGGTCATGGGTCACCACAGTCGCTGATACAGGAGCGTCGAGTAAGGGGAGGCCATCGAAACTGCCAACAGCCAGGCTGGCGGGCAGGTAGTCATCGCCAGTCTGACCCTTGACGAGAACGGTGGTCGTTACAGGTTGCAATTTTTGCGTTGCCTGCACAGGCGTAGAAGCACTTGCAGAAACTGGTGCTTGCGCGGATAGGCATTTGCCGCCAAGTATCGCAGAAAAGATCAGAGAAAAAAGTAGTGTCGATTTTTGGATAAAGTTTATGGTCGCTCGTCCGTACATGATTTCCCCTTGAGTCCAACAACGAAACAAGAGGTGCTCACGCGACAGCAGTCCATACGCATGGAGTGCGTTTCGAAAACTTCCCACGCCGGTATTATCCGGTTCGGGTCCAAAGGGTTTTTCTCAGCCCCACATCCGTGGAGCACCCCTGTTTCTAATCACTAACCTATAACAAATGCTGAGATTCTGCACGAAGGAAGTTTGATTTCGTACCGCAATGGCGGATTTTCTATCGCCACAATGCCTTAATTTGCAGGAGATAGGAGTCAATTCCTGGCACCCTCAATGATGGAACTTTGGCTTCATCATCCCAATGGCGCAGCGTAATTGCGTGCTCCGAGAATGGTGTAGCAAGAAAAGCTGAGGTCTCGTTCTCTGACATTGGGCCGCCTTGCAAACCGAGACTAAGCAGGGAAGAAGGCGAGAGAGCGTTCAGGTATTCAGAGTCGACTTGGCAGAGATATCGTTTCGCTGCCACGTGCATCCGAATCGGTTCTGTTACTGCAGGCGGCAGATGGGCGGAGAGTACGTGATCTGCGAGATCTTCATGCCGAGTATCGAGACCTTGGTCGGCCACACTCTCGCCCTCGTGATGCAACAAATGCCCAACGTCATGTAGTAACGCAGCAACAACTAATTCGTCAGTACCGGCAGCTTCACGAGCAAAGAAGGCTGCCTGCAGGCAATGCTCGAGTACGGTAACTGGCTCGCCAAAATAGGACTCTCCTCCACGTACTGAAAGCAGTTCAAGTATTGCCTCCGGAGAATCGACTGCGAAGTTTGTTTCTGACATTTCCGTCATGCCTTTCGCTCTGAGCGATCTCGCAAACGAGTTTCTGCTTCGCGCCGCTGGGCGATTGCAAGCACCAGTGCCACGATAGCAGTCATTAAACAGATGACGGCGAGAGCCACGAACGCTTCACGCCAGCCATAACGCACGGTAATGCGCGCCATCGTATCGCCTGAAAGGACTCCCGCAAGATAGCCCACACCATCAATGATGCCAGCCGCAGTCGCGCTTCCTTTGTCACCACCAAAATCCATAGACATCGCGCCAGCCAGGTATGAATAAGGGCCCATCAGCAGGAATCCAATAAGTGTTACCAGCCCAACTGGGATCCAGGGGTTAGTGTTTCCCGGTACCTGCGCCAGTAGAAAAAGGCAAATGGTCCCCGATGCAAGTCCTCCGAAGAGGACAAGGCTCCTACCATTGAGGCCGAGCTTGTCGCTGAGAAAGCCCGCAACCAACACGGATACCCCACCAAACAGCGGAAAGAGCGCGCTACGGCTTGCTGCATCAGAATTGGATAAGCCGACATATTCTGAGAAGTAGGTCGGTGTCCAGAGATTAAAGGTTTCGCGAAGCAGGGTCGTGCCCAGCGACAACAGGCATACCATCCAGAAGAAGCGGCTGGATAGAAGAGGGCGCAGAATAGCAAGTAACCCTGCAGAACGACGATTGCTTTCATCTTGAGCAGGCTTCCCTTGCTCGTCGGCTGCGTACACATTTAGAGGATTGGTCATGGGAGCAGGTAGCCCTCGTTCCTGCGGTGTCTCTCGCAGCAAGAGCAGGTTGGCAATAAACAACATGAACAAAAGTCCTGCCCCGGTGAAGAAGATGCCTCGCCAACCCATTCCAGCGCTCAAAAGCAGAGCCATGGTCTCGCGCGCAGCCGCGTCTCCAAACAGGAAGCTCAGGCTGAGTACAGCCATCACCGTTCCATAGATTGAATAAGAAAACCATCGAGAAGAGACCTTTACCAGGCCCACCCAACCTGAGGATTGGAACAAGCGATTACCGATCCACGCAAAGGTGAAGATAGGAAATCCTCCGCCTAACGCGAACAGAATTGTAAATAGAATCGAACCAGCCATCCCGGCTAGAAAATTGTTCCGGCCTCCAAAGAGGTCAGCAAGTGAGCCGGAAATGAACTTGCCTAATGCGTATGCCAGAACACCTGCAGATGCCATGAATCCCAGGCGCACCTGAGCCACGTTAGCCGGCACACCGTGCTGACCCAGATCACGAATTAACAGCGGCAGAACGACCGAAAGATCGGATCGACAAAAGTAATATCCCGAATAACCAAGAACCAGCAGAGAAATGGTGAGCAGATGCCAGCGAGTGAAGAGCACGGGCTCTGCAGTCAGTCCGGGTAGGCTGGGAGATGGAATTGAAGAAGAGCTATCTTCCTGATTGGCTGTCATTTGTGCCTGTGTTGCTGGAGTATGTGGTCGTCCCATCATCGCACCTGGCACTGGGCTTATGCCGGCAGGCTGGAACACTTCTGGTTGGCATGGTACTTCTGATGTTTTACCGCTCTAACGCCATATTTAACAAAGAATTCTTGACTTGAGATGAAAAGTATCGGATAAATGGAGAAATTTCCTTCCAGGGAAATTTCCCTGATGCGCACCCTCAACGAACTGGTGTAACGGACTCGGCCACCTGGCTTTCTCCAAAGGGTTACTCTCGATCCTCGCAGCACAACTACTTTAGTTCTTCTCTTTTTGCTGGTGACTGGTTTCCCTCTATTTTCAACCGGGGTTCCGACCCAGCGGTGTCTCTTCATTCGGTACTGGTCCGGGCCTCGGACTTAATTTCTGGGAGGTAATACGTGGTACTTTGTCGCAGCCGACTTGTTTTGGTCTTCTTAATCCTCTTCCTTACGCCATGTTTTGCGCTTCAGCCTTCGGTTCATCATCCATTGGACGCGTTGACCCCTGAGGAATATTGGAAGGCCTATAACGTACTTCGAGACGCGGGCAAGTTAGAAGAGAAGACCCTCTTTTCAAGCATTCTTTTGCGTGAACCTCCAAAGTCTGACGTGCTTGCTTGGACGCCGGGTATGCCGATTTTGCGTAAGGTTGACGTTGTGCTTCTGACGGACGGCAAGTCCTATGCCGCAGTAATTGATGTCAGTGCTGGGAAACTCGATTCTTACGAGCAGCTCAAGAAGGATCAGGCACCTGTCACAGAAACAGAAATGCACGGCTACGATGATGTCCTCAAGAAAGATCCGCGCATCGTGGCCGCATTGAAAAAACGCGACATCACGGATCTTCGCCTAGTTACTTGCTACGTTACGCCTGCGGGTCATGTTGGACTTCCAGAACAGACGGAAGGTCGTCGAATCGGCTGGGGCGGATGCACATATTCGGCAGGCGCCAAGTACAACTGGGACCGCGAAATTCCGGGAATTTTCTTCGTCGTGGACATGAATGAGAAGAAAATCACTCGCTTCTCGGACTTTGGAGCGGTTCCTATTCCGCCGACAACGAGCATTTACGATGCCGATGGCGGCCCAGCATTTCCAGGAACCAAGCCACTGTTAACCACTCAGCCCGGCGGGCCGAGCTTTACGATCAAGGATGGAGAGGTAAGTTGGCAGAATTGGCATTTTCGCTTCAGGCTTGATCCCAGAGTGGGGCCAGTGATCAATCTCGTCACCTACGAGGATGCCGGGAAACGCCGTTCAGTACTGTACGAAGGCGGACTCTCGGAAATGTATGTTCCTTACCAGGATCCAGAAGAAACCTGGAATTCACACGTCTTCCTGGATGCTGGCGAATACTTCATTAACACAGGATCAGGTGGAATCATCAAACCTTTGCAGGCCGGCGTTGACTGCCCGACTTATGCAACCTTTTTTAGCGGCACTTTCTTTCACGAAAACGGAACACCTTACATACGTCCGCAACTTGCCTGCATGTTCGAGCGTGTGACCGGTGATCCTGCCTGGCGCCATTGGGATGAAGATACATACGCTGTCTCGGGCCGACCAACCCGTGAGCTGGTCTTCCGCACGGTCGCAACAGTGGGTAACTACGATTACCTTTTTGACTGGCGCTTCGAGCAGGACGCTTCGATTACGGTGGGAGTCGGCGCAACCGGGATTCTGGAAGTGAAAGCAGTCAAAGATCAACGAGCGGATGGTGAATTATCTCCGGGCCTGGCTGCGAAGGACACAGACGGCAAAGAAGTCCAATTCGGACAACTGGTCGCACCTGGAACCGATGGAGTGGATCATGACCACTACTTCAGCTACAGGCTTGATCTAGACGTCGACGGTATTAACAACAGCCTGATGGTAGATAAACTCGTGCCATACAAATTGCCAGACTCGGCCTTGGGGCGTCACTGGATCTGGGCGATGAAGCCAGAGATGGTCAAGACAGAAGGAGATGCCAAACTCAACGTCTCCATCGAGCATCCGGCCATGTGGCGGTTCGCCAACGAAAATGTCAAGAACTCGTTAGGGCAGTCCACGAGTTTTGAAATCATGCCAGGAGAGACGGGCATCAGCCTGTTGCCTCCAACAGAATGGCCACAGAAGCGTGCAGGTTTTTCCGAACATAATCTGTGGGTTACCCCCTATGATCCTAATGAGCGATATGTTTCGGGCGTCTACCTGATGGGTAGCAAGGGTGAGGATGGCCTGACGGAGTGGGTCAAAAAGAACCGAAACATTATGAATACGGATATCGTCGCCTGGTATACCGTGGGCTTCCATCACGTGCCGCGACCAGAAGACTGGCCTCAGATGCCAACCATGTGGCACACATTTTCACTGAGGCCGTTCCAGTTTCTTCCTAAGAACCCGACAATGGATTTGCCATTGGTTCCTTAGCAGGAGCATATGTAGCAGATCTGCCGTGTCATGGTGTAGCGACTGAGCAACATAGAGAGCAATACCGGCCCTGATAGCACGATTTAAAAACTGCATCAGGGCCTGCACGAAATGCATTCCAGCTAAATCATGTTCAGCCAGAGTTGTCGGAACTGATATCAGTCCGCAAGAGTGGGGATTTCCTCACCTTGATTCAAACCGCATTTGCTCCACCCAGTGAGGTCAATGCATGAAATTGTCT
>Ga0302140_10001593_pt1 | contig 29622 bp, 23 predicted proteins | sample I_Bog_E1_1_FD_202095 | JGI IMG/M metagenome (GOLD analysis project Ga0302140, IMG submission 202095) | Peat permafrost microbial communities from Stordalen Mire near Abisko, Sweden - I_Bog_E1_1 | ecosystem: Environmental > Terrestrial > Soil > Wetlands > Peat | place: Sweden: Abisko, Stordalen... | reverse complement strand
CCTATTTAAGTACAAACCCCTTCGTGGCGGGGGCAAGATTTGAACTTGCGACCTTCGGGTTATGAGCCCGACGAGCTACCAGACTGCTCCACCCCGCGATGGAACTTCAATCGTACTACAAAGAAAAACCAATTCAAAAGTCAGAAAATTGGAGCAGCGCGCGTTACAGCGCGGTGCTGGCTTAGCCCTTAAGAGCAGTTTGCGCCTGCGTCAAGTAGGCGTACATCTTGTTTTCGTCCGTTTGATAGGCCCCGAGATTCCCCGCCTTCAGGGCCGTTTGGGCGAGTTCGTATTCGTTCGTGGCGTCTTGCAGATACGTCGAGGCGCTCAAACCCTTCGACGTCCCTATTGAAGAACCCGAAGATCCGGTACCCACGGATGTGCCAAGTACGTCAGAGAGGGCGGCCGACAATGTTGTTTCAATCCCCACGTCTTGGTTGAAAACCGCAATCACGTATTTCAACTGCGGCAATGAGTTCGAAGTACTGGAGACGTACAACGGGCGCACGTACAGCACGCTCTGGTCAAGCGGCACCATCAAGTTGTTGCCGAGTAAAACGCTGGAACCGTGCTGGTCAAGCGGCGTGATGATGGAACTCACTTTGGCGTTCTGTTGAATTTCGGCGTCAGCTTGCACGGGACCGGTGACGGAAGTTCCCCGTGGGGTGACGTAGACATTGAGATCGCCGTAGTCATTTGGATCACTCGTCGCCGTTACGAACGCAGTGAGACTCTGCACCGTCTGGGTATTACCCGCCGGTACATACGCGTCGGTGGTGACAAGTTGTTGATGATTGGTGTTGGGAAGACTCATGACCTCGTAGAGCGGACTCATGGGTGAAAGCGTTGACGAAAGCAGGTTGCCTTGAGTGTCAGTTTTTAGAGTTACTGAGAGAGCCTTGCTCGGCGATCCAGCACCTGTCGTTGGCGATACTTCCCATTGGTCACTGGCGTTGTAAAAGGCTGACGCCGTAGTGATGTGATAGCGACCAAGCACCGCTGCTTGCATTGCGAAGAGGTCATTGGGGTAGCGAAGGTGTTGACGCACTGTTGTTGGCATCTTGCTTAAGGGCGTAAACAGCGTGGGGAACGCAGCCTCGTAGGACTTGATGATTGGGTCGTTCGCGTCGCGTACGTAGAACTTCATGGCGCCCGAGTAGGCGTTCACGACCACTTCAACAGAATTGCGAACGTAGTTGTAACTACTCGGCAGTCCGCCATCCGTGCTCGCCGATTCGCTCGACGCGTTCGTGCTGTAGGGATAGTTCGCGGTCGTCGTGTAGCCGTTAAGGACGTAATCAACGTGACCGTTCACAATGACGGGATAGGGCTGGGAGTCAAACGACAGAAACGGTGCGGCCTTTTCTGCCATGGCAGTGACATCGCGCACGAAGATGATTCGACTCTTGGACGTCACCTGATTGGACACCCAAAGATTGAAATCGCCCAGTCGAAGTGCGAAAGCCGTTCGACGCAAGAAGCCCCCAACTTGTACGCCACCGGTGCTCGCGTAGTGCGTTTCCACGGGTTGACCCGCCTGAGCCCCGGAATTCAACTGGTAGTCGAGTTCGGGTTGCTTCGAGTTTGCAACGACCCATCCCGACTGATTGATGCCAAAATAGATGTCGGGTTGCGTCAAAACGGGCGCACCCTTGGTGGAGACCGGTGGCACGTTGCCGACGACGAAGACTGGATTGCCCGTGTTCGGATCTGCCACGTTCGATTCCAACATCGCAACACCCAGACCGTGCGTGTATTGCAGGTGCGTGTTCACCCAACTCGTGGCGGGAAGGTTTGACGAGTTGATCTGTCGAGTACCAATAAGTACTGGCGTCTCAGCTCCGTTGATGTTGTAACGATCAACGGCCAGCGTGCTGAATTGATAGTACGAACGAATGGACTGGCGACGGTTGACGGTAGCCAAAGCAATTTGTGGATTCGGATCCCACACACGGATATTGTTCAGCGTCGCTGAAGCAGCTTTTATTTGCGTCGGGGTAACCGTTGTTGATCCAACGAAGTTGTGATACGTGACGTTGTCAATCCCGTATGCATCCCTCGTTGCAGCAATGTTTCTTTGGATGTATGGCTTTTCCAATGAACTCTGCGCCGGGCTGACCTTCGCGGTTTGCAAAATCAGCGGGTAGATAACGCCAATGACGAGCGCCACGAAGGCCCAGAGCCCGACCGCGACGGCCGGCAGTGACCAACCACGGGTGCGGATGTTCACGAGCAAGATCACCATGGCGGCGAGCGACAGATAAAAGAGAATGGTCAGCGCCGGAATTCGCGCGTGCACGTCGGTGTAGCCGGCCCCTTCGGTGTAACCATTGGTCGACGTCACCAATTGCCACTTCGCGACGAGGTAGCCGAGCGCTTTTACGAGTGCAATACCCGCGCCGATTACTGAAAGGTGCGCCTTCACTTGTGGCGAAACTCGGGGTGACGTGCGCGAAGCTCGAATTCCGCCGTTCAAGTAGTGGAACAGCGCCGTAATAAGAAGAATTACGACGAGCGAAGCAAACAAGAACGAGACGATGTACGAAAGAAACGGCAAAGTAAAGATGTAGAAGCCGAGATCCTTGTGAAAGAGCGGATCGACTTTGTGAAATGACTCGGAGTGCGCAAACAACAAATACGACTGCCATTGTGACGTGGCGTTCAGACCCGCAATGAAGGCCACCACCACCGCAATAGCGGCGTAGATGCGTCGTGCGTAGGGACGAACCGCGTTTTGGAAACGTCGAACAACATCATCTTCAGGACCAAAGGTCAGTTCCTTGGCGCGAAGTTTGTCTGTAAGAAGCAAGTTCCCAAAAAGCACGAGAAAGAAAACCAGCCCGAATACGAACGCGAGTCCGACTTTGACGAACAACAACGTCGTAAAGACGTGGCCCTGACCAATTGACGAAAACCAGAGTTGGTCCGTCCATAGAAACGCGAGACGACGCAACGAGAACAGCAGGATAATGAGAACGACGACAATCAGACCAATGATGATCCGACGACGGGGTTGTGACAGCGCGGAACGACGAATATCAGAGGGACTGCGCACGAATCGAGCCTAGGCGGGATTCTTAAACAGGAACAATTGTGCAGGCGCAGCCCGCGTGCAACGGTGGATACGCGGATCCACTGGGAAATGATTCACCGGACACCCGCTCTGGAGACGACGCATCAAGCGCACACGCGTCACAGGGCACATCGTGCGGGGCCGCCACGAAGCGAAGTGAACGACCCTTAGCAGCGGCAACCACTCCCTGGTGAAAGGCGCGTCGAGCAGCGTCGGTGCACAGCCGCTCCACGCGTGCTCCACGCCACTCTTTGTAGGCAGCGTTAGCGCGCGAAAGCCCGTCGCCACTTCCCTCACTCAGAATTCGACGGCGAAGCGCCACCACAATCGTGACCGCTAAGTCAGCGGCACATTCGCTAATGGGACCATCGTCTTCTAGGAGCCCATTAGCGGACGCTTCTTCTCGGGCGTAGTGCACACCAGCGAGAGCGGCATCCAACAAAGCATCAGTGGCGGCGTCGGCGTACCGATTTCGTTGAGCGTGTTCGTCTTCGAGTTCTGTTGTGATCATCGCCTTGACGTTTCGAAGTCGCTCCAGCATGACGTTCTGGTCGTCTTGCAACGCTCGCTTTACTTTGCGCGTAAGAGCCATCAACGATGCTTCGAGTGCTTGGTCACGTCGGAGAAATAGTTCGTCAACGGGCGTGCTCGGCTCCTGGGGTGCCACGGCCTGGCGCTTAGGGGTCGGCGCACTGGCGCCGCGCTCTTCCAACGTTGCTTTACGCAGTCGAGCGAAGATTTCTTCGACGACATCGGTGTCGGGAGCATCGGGGTCGAGCAAATCCGTCTCGGTGAGGACGTTTTCAATCACGCCAACCTCGACAACAGTTTCTGTGACCACGGTTTCTTCGATTACTACTTCTTTTTTCCGTGACGAACGTGGTGCTGCCGGAGGCGGCGTCGGCTCGGGCGCAGCCTCTAAGGACGGAGCGTCGGGAACGTGACGAAGCGGCACACCGGCGAGTAACTCTTCTTCGCTGGGGGCCGGCGTTTCCTTCCTCGAACGAAGGGCCTCCAGTGCTGCCGCTCGAGCATCTTCGTCGGACGTATTGATGCCCGTCACGACGTGTTCGATTTCTCTACTCACTGTTCCCACGAGGGCACTAAGCGAATCTCGCGCGGCACGCAGTTGATCAATTTGCTGGTGCAGAGCGGTTCGCTTTACCGCCAAGTCATTGAGCACAACTTTTCTCGCCTCTTGGGCTTGCTCGACAATTGCTCGTCCCTGCTCGCGAGCGCGCTCGACCAAGGCATCACCGTTCAGCTTCGCCGAATCAATTAGCCGCTCGGACGCTCCTCGAGCGTCGAGGTCAATGGCCGCGACGGCTTGTTCTGTGTCGGTCATTATTTTGGACGCTCGTTCCTGGGCTTCCATGATTGATGCCGTGCCACGTTCTTGGGCCTGGGTGAAGATTTGCGTCGCACGTTCTTGAGCTTCGGCTGTTACGCGACTGGCTTCTTCGTGCGCCGATCGAAGAATGGCGGCACTTTGTGCGCCGAGGGCAGCCACGAGTTGTTCTTCATCCAATTTTGGGTTGAGAGCTTTGCGCTTCGCATCAGCGAGTTGATCTTGAAGTGAGCGGATATGGTTCTCTAAGCGAGCCATCTCGCGCGCCACGTTTTCTAGGTAACGATGGACTTCGTCTGGATCAAAGCCCTTTCGAAGTACCGCAAAATTGGCACGAGCAATTTCCGCTGACCCCGAATGGGTCGAAGAAGGCAGGCCGCGCTCATCCATCCGCCCAAGCCTACGGTGTTCCTCGGGTTTAGTTGGGCTTGGTGAGGGGCTTTGGAATGCTTCCACCGAGCTTTTGCAGCGCCGAGAGCGCCTGGGAGAGCGTGTTGACTCCAATGATGCGCAGGTGGCCGTTGCTAGCGCTCTTGGCCGTCGCTACTTCAACACTGGGCACGATGAACACTGTTGCGCCGGCGTCTTCCACCGCGATAGTTTTTTCGGCCACGCCACCCACGTCACCGACTTGACCAGTGGTGGATATAGTTCCCGTCGCGGCAATGACGTGATGGCCCGTCAATGATCCTGCACTTAGTTGATTGATGAGACTAAGCGTCATCGCGAGTCCCGCCGATGGTCCACCAATGTCCTGCGTGTTAATCGTGATGGTGCCGGGCAGCGCGTACGAATAGCCATCTTCGACCCCAATGCCCAACCACGACCGCGCGGGGGAGGTGTCGCCAGGACATCCCGCATCTTCTACGCCCGAAACCGCCGCCGAGTGAAGTAACAACGTCGAAGTATTCTTGGCGTAGGTGATGTTCCCACTCGACGAAATGTGCGCGCGGTTAACACTCAGACGAATGAGCGTGCCGGGTGCCAAATGTGAAACCGCTTTGATGAGTCCACACGAACTCGTCGTCGATTTACCGTTCACGCCAACAATCTCATCGGCGACGTTGAGTTTTGCTTTTGACGCTGGCGTCAACGACACGACTTCGGTAATGACCGCACCGGTGCTCGTCGTGGGTATCGTCCAGCCCAGCGTATGGAGCGCGGAGACTTCTGCGGCGTTCTTCGCGTCTTGCATTTCGAGATAACCCTGCGCCGCGAGTTGTTCAATGGGCACGCCGGGATCAACCAAGGCCGCGGCGGGCACGACTTGAATGTGCTTTTGAAAATGCGACTCCAACCAGCCGTACGCAGAGAGTTGTTCCACGTAGACGTCAGTCAACATGATTTTGTCCGGGTGAGCGTCGGTCGAAAGACCTTGGATTTTTACTAGCGGCCCCACCGGGGTCGCGTTGCCGGGCGCGATGGCGTACTCCTGTATTTGCCAACTGCGAAGCACCACGAACAAAAGGACGAGAAACACGATCACGCCGAGCGCCACGACGAAGTAGCGGCGACCTCGCGGGCGAGGTGCTGAGATGGTGGGATGCAACGTGATGAGAACACGCTACCGGAGACGTTGGAAATCCAACTAGTCCGCGCCGCGTTCGAAAACAACGAGCCGTCACGCCAAGCGGTGGAACAAGGTCTGCGCGAAACGTCACCGCGCCTCTACCTACTCGCTCTTCGCGCAGGAAGCCATCACGACTGGATTTCCACGGCGACGTGGACTGTGTCGCTCACCGACGAACGCGTCGACGTTCGAAGAGAAGCCGTGACGTTGCTTGCTCGAAGCACTGGCCATGACGTCACCATTGATGAAGCGCTCGTGGAAGCACTACGAGACGAGGATCCTTTAGTTGTCGACGGCGCCGCGTTCGCACTTGGCGAACATCTCTACTCCCCCGCGGTCGAAGAACTCATCGACGTCGCTCGCGATCACGAAGACGCTCGGTGTCGCGAAAGCGCCATCGCGGCGCTCGGGGCCCTCGGCGACGACCGAGCGCGCGGCGTCATCCTCAACGCTCTTAGTGACAAGCCACCGGTGCGACGACGAGCCATCGTGGCGCTTTCAAATTTCGAAGGTCCCGACGTCGAAGAAGCGTTGGACCGAGCGAGTGACGACCGAGACTGGCAGGTTCGAGCGGCCGTTGATCAACTTCGCGCGAGCGAAACGGATTAACGGTCAGCTTCGCGAAACAACTTGTGCAACGAGCGCATCTCGCCAAGACATTTTTGTAGTCCGTTGATAACCACTAACTCAGGCGTCGGGGCTACGCGCACGTCGACGCCGGTTTCCTTAGCAATGAATTCTGCAAAATCAGTCAGTCGAGCATGACCCCCCGCGAGCGTCAACCCGTGCGTCAAGACGTCTTGGGCGAGGTCGGGGGGCGATTCACCGAGACACTCTTGCATCATGCGAATCGTGGCGTTGATGTTGTCAACAATGGACGTATTGATTTGCTTGGCCGGTACCTCAACGCTGACGGCCTTTCCCCGGTCCACTGTTCGGGCGGGCACCACGCGAACGTCGCCGTCAGTTCTTCCGAGCGCCGAAGCGAGGCCCATCTTCAGATCCTCGAGCAACGTAGGAGCGACCACGACACCGTAGAGCTGGCGAATAATCGTGCCAATCGACGCGTCGAGGTCGTTGCCTCCCACGCGAAGTGATCCACCCGTCACAATGCCGCCGAGGGCAATAAGTGCAATTTCGCTCGAACCCGCCCCGAGCACGGCAATTGCCGAACCCACCGGTTCCTCGATGGGCATACCAAGTCCAATCGCGGCGACCATCGGCGTTTCAATCAGACTCACCTCGGACGCTCCTGCTTGCACGGCTGCTTGGCGAAGTGCGCGTCGCTCAATCGCCGTGGCGAGGGTCGGCACACTCATAATGACGCGTAGCCTGGACATCCGTGAGAACCCGGCGCGAAGAAACACCGCACTGATGAGGCGCGTGGTGACGTCAAAGTCAACGGTGGCGCCCTTGGCAAAGGGTCGAAAAGCGACGATGTGCCGCGTACTTGTTCCTACGGCGTGCAAGGCGCCGTAGCCAATGTCAACGACTTCACCATTGGAAGTGTCAATCGCCACGATGGTTGGTTCGTTAAAGACCACCCCTCGCTCTTCGGTTGCCAGTCGGGTATACGACGTACCGATATCGAGTGCAACGTCGGAGGCCATTACAACCAATGCTAGAGCCCACTATCAATTAGCCCTTTCTCAGCCGCATGGACATAAAAAGTAGTCACACCGGTATCTTTGATACATGAGTGAAGTTCCCTTTGGTGGCATGTTTGGCGACATATTTAATGCGCTTGGCCAACAAGGGCCCGACGCGTGGTTCGAAACCGCCAAGCAATTGGCGCTGACGGTGGCACGCGGTGAAGACGGCGACCCCAATCCCGATCCTCCGTCTCGTCAACGATTGGAAGAAGTAGCGCCCCTCGTGGCTCGACACGTCGACACAATTTTGAGCGTGGTGACGAGGTCCGACGTCACGGCCACCAATCGCACAGGGCTGACGTTGGCGGCTCTGGAGCAGTGGAAGCCATTTATTACGCCCGCGATAGAAGCACCCGCACCCGTCTCTGACGATCTGGACATGACCGGCGCGGCCGCAATGGCGCAGATTGCCGCGACCATTGGTCCTCTCTTTACGGGATTTCAGCTCGGTTCCGTTGCCGGACACTTCTCCGAGCGGGCGTGGTCGCTCGCCGTGTTGCCGCTACCTCGCACGAGTTCGGAGCGACTCTTAGTCGTCAACAACATCGCGGCATTTTCGCAAGCCTGGAGTCTCGATGTCAACGCGGTCACGATTTTTGCCCTGGCGCAGGAATTCGTTGCGTCGGTGATATTGACCCAACCTGGTACCGGTGACGCACTGCGAGCACTGTTGCTCGACGCTGTGCGTGACTCGCTTGCGGTGCAGGGCGATCTCATGACGCGACTGCAGTCCATGGTGAATCCGGCGGACCTCGCTTCGCTGATGGGTAACCCCGAACAATTACTCGAGGGCTTAGAGATTCCTGACGAGACGCCCGCCATTCGCGCTATCAATGCCGCCACCAGTGTGTTGAGCGCCGTATTTGACGCCGCCGCGCACGAGGTAACCGGGAAGATTCTTGGTCCTTCACCTCAACTGGTGGAGGCCTACCGTCGTCACCGTTTCACTGACGCGCGTGGCGAAGACGCGGCCGGTGCGCTGTTTGGTGTTTCTACGCAGGGCGAACACCACGAGTTGGCGTCACGATTTGTTGCGACGCTGCAAGAAAAGCACACACTTAGTGTCTTTAGTGCACTGCTTCGCGTGGACGGACTTCCGAGCGCGACAGAACTTGAAGATCCTCTGGCGTGGTACGAGCGAGTGACGAACTCGCCGCTGGCTTAATTCTCTTCGTCGTAACCGAGGTTCCACTCGACCAACAGATTCTCTCGTTCGGCGTCGCGGTTCACGCGCTCGCGGTTACGACGGAACTGGGGATCGTGCGGTGGCAGGAGACGTAGACGTGCGTCAACGCGGTCAACGAAGGCCTGAATTTGTTCCTCGTCGCCAAAGACCATTCGACATTCCCAGTGCGGGGCCACGGGTCCCAAATAGACCACCTGGACGTGACCCACTGGATCGACGACTTCGATGACTTCGGGTGCAGGAATCTGACTCACGATGCTTCTTTCATTAAACCTTGTGATTCTCTAAAAGCCATTGTAGTTCAGGGTTGCTGCAATCCAAGAAAGCTCTTCTTCACCTGAGAAATCTCCCATACGGCCTTATTGGCCACGAAATTGACCCCGTTAGGTTTGAGTGTGAACCCGATCGAAAGTGGGTCTCAAATGAATACCGAGTGGATGCAAGAAGCAAGATGCCAGGACTACCCAGTGGCGATTTTCTTCCCCCAAGATGGTGTGGGAGTGCTGCGGGCCCAGAAGATTTGCGCCGAGTGTCCAGTACGTGAGGCGTGTCTTGAGTACGTCTTGGACTCGCACATTGAACACGGTGTGTGGGGTGGCAAGAGCGAACGAGAGCGTCGTCGCCTTCAACGAGTACGTCGGCTCATCAAGCTCAGCGCTTAGGAAGTCTCTAGTCTCGACATTGTGTTCGAGTGCGTCATCAACATCTCTGAAGGCGCGGACGAATACGTTCTTGGACGTATAGAAAAGGCGTCGGGCGAGTCACTTCGAGACCGTCACAGCGACAGTTTTCACAATCGGTCCGTTTTCACACTGATTAACGACGAGACACCGTTACTTCGCGACGTTCACTCGCTTATCACCACGTCGGTAGATCTCCTTGATTTACGCCAGCACGAAGGCGTCCATCCTCGCTTTGGTGTGGTCGATGTCGTGCCCTTCGTGGCCCTGAATCCTGCGCAGTTCTCGAGCGCGGTCCGTATGCGAGACGAGGTCGCACGCTGGATGGGAGAAACCCTCGAGATTCCCGTTTTTCTCTACGGCGGCGAGCGTTCACTCCCCGACGTGCGCCGAGAAGCCTTTGGTGCCTTGGCACCGGACTTTGGCCCCGCTACGCCCTCCGTTCTTTCGGGCGCTTGCGCAGTAGGCGCTCGACCTCCCTTGGTTGCTTGGAATCTCTGGCTAGAGAAGGCCACACTGGCCCAAGCACGGCTGATTGCCCGCCAGATTCGAAGTGAGAGCGTGCGAGCCTTGGGACTAGAAGTCGGTAACGACGTCCAGGTCAGTTGCAATTTGGTGGATCTAGAAGCGACGAAACCTTCGCTCGTCTACGACGCCGTCGTGGCCCTACTTCCCGAGGGTGCGTCCATCAGCCACGCTGAATTAGTGGGACTTTGCCCCAAAGCGACGCTTCTTTTGGAGGAAGCTTCTCGCTGGGATCAACTCGGTCTCTCGCAAGAGACAACCATTGAAGAACGAAGTAACGCTTAACCCGCCTGAGCGCGGCGTTCAATAGCGCGGGCCCGGCGCAGTCGGCGTCGTTCGCGTTCGCTCATGCCACCCCAGATACCGAATTTTTCGCCGTTATCGAGGGCGAATTCCAGGCAATCGTCGCGCACGACGCAGCCCTTGCAGACTTCTTTGGCTTCACGGGTCGAAGCGCCTCGCTCAGGAAAGAAAAGGTCAGGGTCAACTCCCATGCAGTTAGCCCTAGCCTGCCAGCCACGGTCTTCCATCCCACCTAAGAGATCAAGTATTTCCATTAGGAATCCTCCCCATAGCGGCTTTCGCCACCCTTGTAATTACAACGATGTCATTGTGGCTGAGTTTTGGGGATATTGCAAATAGAAATTCTAAAAAGCCTGATCGCACACGACATCAACGTCGTGCCCGTTCGCCCTACGCGGAGCGTCGGTGCTTTACGAAGTCGTCAAGGACGTAGGAGCCCAGATCATCAACGGACGTATAAAACGTTCGTCCACCGTTCACGCGAGCAATCTGTTCGACGAAGGGAAACTGACTGCGCTCAATGTCGAGAGCAAACGTGTTAATCGTGATGCCGGCTTTCGTGCAGCGAAGCACTTCGGCCATGGTCCGTTGCAGCGTTTCGTGCACGGGTGGCCACGAGAAAAACGGCTCGCCGTTATCCATGAGGTGAGCCGTGGGTTCACCGTCGGTGACGACCACGATTTGTCGCTCGCCTTTTTCATTGCGCATGAGATGTCTCGAAAGCGCCAGCGCGTGCTGCAAATTCGTGCCGTAGGCGTAGTCAATGTTGAGTGCGGGGATGTCCTCGACCTTTATTTCGTGCGCCGTTTCACCAAAACCAACTACGGCTACGAAATCACGCGGGAAACGAGAACGAATCAACTGCGTCAGCGCCAACGTCATCTTCTTGGCTGGTGCGAGGTTCGAACGCATGGCCATCGACAACGAGAGGTCGATAGCAAACACGGTCGCCGAGCGCCTCGTCGCCTCGTACTCTTCGACTTCGAAGTCGTCGGGATGCAGCTTTACGGGCGTGCCGGGGCCTTGTCGAAGTACCGCGTTGCGCAGTGTTTTTGGCAGGTGCAGCGAAAAAGCCTGGCCGGGCTCCCAGGGCTTCGACGTCTCTTCGCGGTCGCCACCACGCGCAATGGACGCTTCGCGGTGTGAACCAAACGCCGGCGTCGCGCGCATCTGCTTAAAGAGATCCTTCAGCGCCTGCGTACCAATCGAACGTACGCCCTTGGCCGTGAGTTTCATCCGCTTGCCGCTCTTGTCAATGAAACCTTGATCCTTGAGGCCCTTAAAGGCCTTTTGCAGCCGTTCGATGTTGCGAGCAGCATCAGGGCCAAGGTTTCGTCGCACGGCTTCGATGTCCACTTCGGGGAGGCCCTGTGCAGCGTCGGCTTGTCCCAAGAACTCTTCGAGGTTTCGAAGATCGCCGAGTTGTTCGGCAATGGAAGCAGAATCGGCGAAACTCGAGGGGCCATTTCCTCGCATACGGTGGCTGCGATTCCAATCAATATCCGGCGTGGCTTGTCGAAGATTGCCCACGAGTCGACTGAGCGCAAAGTCGAGTTCCATGTTCTCCATCATCTGGCCAAAGAGTTCGCGCAGTTCTCGCTGCTGGTCGCCCGATAACGAGTTGAACATCGCCTCTGCTGCGGCGGCCCGCTCGGCCATGGCACGAATGACGTCCTCCAGATTTTCAGCGCCAGGAAAATAGTCACCGAATTTCTCCATGAAATCATCAAAAGAGGGATCGAGTGGCTCGCCGTTTCGGTCTTGTTCGATCATGGTGGAAAGTGCGTCCATCATGTCGCGCATGCGCGCTAACTCTTCGGGGTCCGGGTTCGAGAAGAATTCCTTGTTCTGTTGGAAGTAGGTGTTAAGCACGTCTTCTTGCAATTCCGCAATGAGCTTCTCGTACTCTTCTCTCGCTTCGCCCGAAACAAATTCGTAGTTCTGATACGAGTTAAGACGCGGTGCGAGATTCTCTGGCATCAAATCGCGCTGCATGTTTTTTTGATCAACGAGGTCTTGGGTCACGTCGAGTCGGCGCTCGTCTCCAGAGTCCTTTGCTTCTTGCAAGAGCTCGTCGAGTTCTTTATCTTCGATCTGTTCAATGTCTTCGAGCCAGTCCCGATAGCGCTGGAGTTCGCCGTCGGGGTCCGCTTGTTGTTCGAGTTCGCGGCGTTTCCTTCTCGCCTGTTCCAACAATTCACGAAGCCCCTCGACACGTTCGCCGTCGGGCGTTTCAAATCCGTCTTGCAACAACCGGTCCATGGCTTCGTTGAGGTCGCCACTTTCCATCAAGTCGTCACTCAGTAACGCGAGCAATTCCTCAGGATCGAGGCCGTCAAAATCGTCGCCCTCGCCGTACGAGCGGTAGCCGTAGCGAACGGGCACCTAGCGATTCCTCGATCGATAGAGAGCCCTTGCACCCGACGAGTCCTTAGCGAGTCGCTTCGTGAGATACAGGCCTTCAAGAATGAATTCCGTCGCGGCGGCCATTTCGGAAGGTCCGGCGTTTGGTCCGGCCACGCGGCGAACGGGAGGCTCGAGCACGGGCAGATTCGCCAGCACCTCGAGGTAGTCCTTCGCCGGCAAGTCGTCGCCCGTGTGCACGAGTACTTCGTGCGAAAACGCCTCGACAATGTCACCCGCTTCTTCCAGCAGCACGTGCTCCATAAAAGCCTGGCGAACCGCGAGACCAACGAGTGCAGCGATCACGTGATCGGAGTCGGACTCGTCCATGGTGTCGAATTCAATCTTTCCCTGCGTGGACTGCACCACGGCACTGAGGTCACTGACACGAGGCACGACCGCGTCGTCACCCGTACGAAGTGTCCGGCGCAGGGCATTGGCGATCACCGTTTCGTAGTTCGCGATGGAAAGGCGAACCGAAACACCGGAGCTTTGGTTAATCGCGTGACTGGAGCGAGCGACGTGGCTAATGCGAGCAACGATGTCGTCAATGAACCACGGCACGATGATGGGCTTGGGTGACGTGGGCAGTTTCGCTTCTTGGTGCATGATCGCTACTTCAGTCGCCACGTCGTAGGGATAGTGCGTACGAATCTGTGAACCAAAACGGTCCTTCAGTGGCGTAATCAGTCGACCACGATTGGTGTAGTCCTCGGGGTTCGCCGTCGCCACCACTAAGACGTCTAAGTCCATCCGAACCAAGTGGCCGCGAATCTGGACGTCACGCTCTTCGAGCACGTTCAAGAGTCCGACCTGGATGCGCTCGGCGAGGTCCGGCAGTTCGTTCATAGCGAAGATGCCCCGGTTGGACTTCGGCACCAGTCCGTACGACAAGGCCTTGGGATCGTCGAGAAAGAGTCCGCCGGCGACTTTGATGGGGTCTACTTCACCAATCAAGTCGGCCATTGAGGTGTCGGGCGAAGCGAGCTTCTCGGCGAACCTCTGCGCACGATTGACCCAGGCAATCGGGGTGTCATCGCCCAGTTCTTCCAGCAGATCAAGAGCAAAAGCCGAAATAGGCGCATAAGGATTGTCACGAACGTCCGAGCCCGCGACAATAGGCAACCATTCGTCGAGCAGCTCCACCAGCGAGCGGATCATGCGGGTTTTTGCTTGTCCGCGCTCGCCTAACAAGATGATGTCGTGGCCCGCCAAGATGGCGGTTTCCAACTGGGGAAGAACAGTGTCTTCGTAACCGAGAACAGCCGAGGTGAGCGGAAGTCCGTTGGCGATTCGGTCTTCGAGATTGGCTCGAAGTTCCTCTCGAATGGACCGCGAAGTCCAGCCGGAGGCCTTTAATTCGCGAAGAGTAGTGGCGGTGGGGGGTGCTGGCGTAGTCATACTTTGACACTACGGTACGGCTGTACAAAGTTGCCCATCGATGAGGCCCTGAGAACGCAGCGTCTCAGAATTTCTGGTGGACCCGACCTAGTCTCGGTGTTTTTCCTATGAACGACGTTGAAAACATCAGCAACGATGCTGCCGACCACAGTCGGACTGGTCCACGAAGGTGTCTAGGATTAGTTCGCATTAACACTTCTCTCGCAGAAAATGTTGTGCCCCCCGAGACGTACCGCTTCTAACAAGGAGACGCCGTGACAGCCGTAGAGAGTTCGACCAAGGTTCAACTAGGTGGCGCGCGAGGAGGCCCCGATGAATCAACACTTCGCCAGGATCGTTGGTGGTTACAGCCCGTTGTAACGGTCTCCATCTTGACGGCCTTCGTCATTTACTCCACGTGGGCGGCGTTTCAGAACAAGAACTACTTCGTCGGTGCAAGCTTTCACCGTGATCTCATTAGCCCCTTCTATTCACCTTGTCTCACGAGCAACTGCGTGGCGGGTTCCACCTCAGGCTTCGCGATTCACGGCTGGGCACTTTCGCCCGCGCTGCTGATTCTGATTTTCCCGCTCGGTTTTCGTATGACGTGTTATTACTACCGTCGCAGTTACTACCGCGCGTTTTGGTGGTCGCCGCCCGCTTGTGCCGTCACCGACGCGCACGCGAACTACTCGGGCGAGACTCGCTTTCCGCTCATCATTCAAAACATTCACCGCTATTTCTTCTACGCGGGCCTTCTCTTTAACGTGCTCTTGACCTACGACGCCATTCGAGCGTTTCGCCAGCCCGGACTTGGTTGGGGCGTGACCGTCGGCACCGTGGTGCTGTGCGTGAACGCCTCATTGCTCTGGCTGTACTCACTTTCGTGTCACGCCTGTCGCCACCTCTGTGGGGGCCAGTTGCGCACGTTCTCCAATCACCCCATACGTCACAAACTCTGGAAGTTCGTTACGCCGCTCAACGCCAAGCACATGAACTTCGCCTGGGCGTCGTTGATGTTTGTTGCCCTCACTGACGTCTACGTCCGATTGGTCGCGTCCGGCGCGCTCACGGACTACAAGTTGTTTTAGGAGTAATCATGTCGACTGACACTGTGTCTGAACACCACGAGTACGACGTACTTATTATCGGCGCCGGTGGCGCGGGCCTTCGTGCGGCCATTGAAGCGAAGCAGCGCGGCCTAAAGGTTGCGCTCGTCACCAAGTCGCTGCTTGGAAAAGCGCACACCGTGATGGCCGAAGGTGGCATGGCTGCCGCCATGGGAAACGTGTACCCCGAAGACAACTGGATGGTGCACTTTCGTGACACGATGCGCGGCGGAAAGATGCTCAACAACTACCGCATGGCAGAGCTGCACGCGAAGGAAGCTCCCGACCGCGTGCACGAACTCGAGCAGTGGGGTGCGCTCTTTGACCGCACCAAAGACGGCAAGATCTTGCAGCGTGACTTTGGTGGCCACCGCTACGCCCGTCTCGCTCATGTGGGTGACCGCACGGGTTTGGAACTGATTCGCACACTGCAACAAAAAGTGGTCTCGATGGGCACCGACGTGTTCATGGAGTGCAAGGTCCTAAAATTGGTACACGACAACAGCGGTAAGGTCGCTGGCTGCGTTGCATATTGGCGCGCCACTGGTGAATTCGTCACCTTTTCTGCCAAAGCCGTCGTCCTCGCCACCGGTGGCGTGGGCAAATCCTGGAAATTCACTTCCAACTCCTGGGAGGGCACCGGCGACGGACACGCCATGGCGCTGTGGGCGGGCGCAGAGCTCATTGACATGGAAGCCATCCAGTTCCACCCGACCGGCATGGTCTGGCCGCTGAGTGTTCGCGGCATCTTGGTCACCGAAGGTGTTCGCGGTGACGGTGGCATCTTGAAGAATTCCGAAGGCGAACGTTTCATGTTCAATTACGTCGCCGACATGTTCCGCGCTGAAACGGCCGAAACACCCGAAGAAGCTGACCGCTGGTACGACGACCACTCCGCGGGACGACGTCCTCCGGAACTTCTCCCCCGTGACGAAGTGGCTCGCGCCATTAACACCGAAGTCAAGGCCGGTCGCGGAAGTCCCCACGGCGGCGTGTACCTCGACATTGCCTCACGGCGTACGCCGGAGTTCATTCGTCGACGTCTTCCTTCGATGTACCACCAGTTCATGGAACTCGCTGGTGTGGACATCACCAAGGAAATGATGGAAATCGGACCGACGTGCCACTACATCATGGGTGGCGTAAAGGTCGACGCCGAAACCACCGCGACCGCAGCCGAAGGCCTCTTCGCCGCTGGCGAAGTCGCCGGTGGCATGCACGGCGCCAACCGACTCGGTGGCAACTCACTCAGTGACCTCATTGTGTTTGGTCGAAGGGCCGGTATGGGCGCCGCTGACTACGTCGAGAGCGGCAAAGGACCTACGGGCTTTGATCAGTCCGAGGTTGACGAGGCCATCAAAGAAGCCCTCGCTCCCTTTAAGCGCGAGACCGGTGAAAACCCCTACGACATCCAACGCGATCTCCAAGAGATGATGCAAACCAACGTCGGCATCATCCGCACCGCAAGCGAAATTGACGAAGCGATCGTGAAACTCGAAGAGTTCACCGAACGCATTAACAATCTCTCGGTGAAGGGTGGACGAGCCTACAACCCCGGTTGGAACCTCGCCACCGACCTGCCAAGCATGCTGACAGTGTCCAAGTGCACCGCACGTGGCGCGCGCGAACGAAAGGAATCTCGCGGTGGCCACACGCGCGAGGACTTCCCCAAGGCCGACCCGAACTACGGCAAGATCAACTTCGCTCACTCACTACCCAGTGGTGGCGACTGGCACGGTGAGATCAAAACTGTGGAATCACCGATTCTCGTAATGCCCGATGAGCTGAAGGCTCTGTTGGAGGATGGAAAATAATGGCCGAAGTGACCATGCGAGTGTGGCGCGGTGACGCCAACGGCGGCGATTTTGAGGAGTACACGCTCCCCCAAAACGAGGGCGAAGTGGTCCTCGATGTCATTCACCGAATTCAGGCCACCGAGGCGCCCGACCTCGCGTGTCGTTGGAACTGCAAGGCCGGTAAGTGTGGCTCGTGTTCCGCGGAGATCAACGGCAAGCCCCGTCTCATGTGCATGACCCGCATGGACCAGCTTCCCGGAGGCACCGTCACGGTGACGCCTATGAAGACGTTCCCGATAATTCGTGACCTCGTGACCGACGTTTCGTTCAACTACGAGATGGCGAAGAAAGTACCCGCGTTGTTGCCTCCGCCGATGCCCGAGGGCGGCTACACCATGTTCCAAGAGGACGTCGAGCGTGGCCAAGAGTTTCGAAAGTGCATTGAATGCTTCTTGTGCCAAGACGTGTGCCACGTCATCCGTGACCACGAAGACAATAAGCAGCACTACGCCGGTCCCAGGTTCTTCATTCGTTACGCGGAGTTGGAAATGCATCCGCTCGACACGAACGACCGACGCGACTTGGTGCGAGAAGACATGGGGCTTGGTTATTGCAACATCACCAAGTGCTGCACCGAAGTGTGCCCCGAGCACATTCACATCACGGACAACGCGATTATTCCTCTAAAGGAACGGGTCGTCGATGCGGACTTTGACCCGGTTGCCTGGTTGGGTCGAAAGATTCGTCGAAAGACGAAGCGCACGCCCGCTGAGGCTGCTGTTCAGCCCGCCCCCTAAGGCGTGCCTACGTTTCTTAGTGATGAGTGGTTCACCACGTCGAACGCCGTTCTCGCGCAGGCATCGAAGCAAGGCACGGAGTCGCAGGTGCAGTCCGCGCACGTTGTTTTAGAACTCGACGACGGACCCAACGACAAGCCTCACGCCATGACCTTCGAAATTAAAGATGGCCTCGCAAGCGTGGCTAGTGGCGATCACTTCATGGCCGACACGATTATTCGTTTGAGTTTTGCGGACGCTCAGGCACTCGTCGAAGGGACACTCACGAGTGCGGACGTGCTTCGCGAAGGACGAATAAAGGTTCGAGGCGACGTGCACGCCATCGTAAGTCTCGCTTCGTGGTTGGCGGCGCTTCGAGAAATCACGACTTCTTAAGTCTCATAGGCTCGGTGCGATGGCCGACCACGACATCCCACTGCTCGAAAACGATCTCGATCAACCCGCGGTCTTTGACGCGACATCCATTCATCGGCCAATCGACATTCCTACGGTCGCCGTGTTGTGTTTTTTCAATGATGTCCTAGAGCGTCTCGCGAGCAACAACGTCCTAAAGGTTGTCTACAAGCTCCGAAGCGAAATTGGTGTCAATCCGGTGTACCAAATCGAACACGAGGGCCAACTCGTCAATGTCGTCCACCCCGGCGTCGGCGCCCCGCTGGCGGCCGGATTCACCGACGAACTCGTGGCGCTCGGTGTTCGAACGTTCGTGGCATGTGGTGGCGCGGGTGCTCTCGTTGACGACTTGGCACTGGGACACGTCATGGTCGTCGAGTCGGCTCTTCGAGACGAGGGAACGAGTTTTCACTACGCCGCACCGAGTCGAACCATCGACGCGGATCCCAAAGGCGTCGCGGTGTTAGAGCGCGTGCTGAACGACGAGGGCATTGAGCATTTTCGCGGGCGAACGTGGACGACCGATGGGTTGTTTCGAGAAGCGCGAACGAGAGTGGAGCGACGCATTAACGAAGGCTGTTCCATGGTCGACATGGAGTCCTCGGCGTTCATGGCGGTGGCCAAATACCGCGGTCTCGACTTTGCGCAGTTCCTCTACGCCGGTGATTCGCTGGCCGGTGAAACGTGGGACGAACGGTCGTGGCAACGTGCGGACGACATCAGAGAAAAGCTCTTCGTCGTCGCGGTGCGAGCCGTTTTGGAGTTGGCGAAAGCGCCCTAGATGTCTACGCCGTCGGTTTGGCGACTTCTTCGAGGACGTAGTGGTCGATCGTGTCGACGACGTGGGAAAGAAGCGCCTGCGCACCAACGATGTTCGATTCCGCGCCAGAGTTCTCGTTGAGTTGCTCGCCGTCAATGCCGTCGTGCACGCGTCCTTTTCGACGGTCATAGACCGGACGGTTGGCGGCGTTTCGACCATAGAACCACGCTCTCGCCATGCTGGCGCGTTCGTCATATAACGATTGACCGGTGGCGACGTAGAGGCGTTGCATGGCGTCCACCGTCGTCCACACGTCGTAGGGCAACGTGGAAGCTTCGTTGAACCCTCCACGGATGATGTCGGGATAGAGCATCTCAGCACTCAGCCGGGCTGACTCCAACAAATCAGGGCGGTCCATATACGTACTCGCACTGGCCATGGCACCTTCTTGGGCGTGACCCCACAGGTGCGGCGTGCCAACTTCCATGTCCCAGTTCTTAAAGATGACATCGTCACGACATTCCAGAAGCTCCTCGCACCACTCGGGCAATTTCTTTCGCAAGGCTGGTTCGTGGACGGTTCTCGACAAGGCGAGCGCCGTGAGAATGTGCAACGAGCGCACGTCAGGAGCTGCGGGGTGTTCCAGTAATAACGGCAGACCTTTTTTGATGGCCACACCAATGCGATCATCGTCAATGATTTCGGCCGTGCGAGAAACGGCGAGCATGGCCCGGGCTTGCCAGAATTCGCCACCCGGCAGCGACGTTTTACCTTCAAGGTTCTTTGTGGCGTCCCAGTCCAGGATGAAATTGATCCATCGTCCTTCGTCGTCCTGCATTGCCAAGACGAAGTCCAAGAGACCTTCACACCAGTCGTGCAGCCACTGTAATTTTGTCGCGCGCCAGAGGTCTCCGTAGAGTTCGAGCGCACGAGCGGCGTCATCGACGCAGGCGACGCCTTCCACGCCGGACTGCGCCGCCGCGATGGCCTTACCATTTTCGTCCGCGTAGACGGCAATAGCGACTGCTCGCGGTGAGATGGCGGGAACAGCTCGACCCAGGCGTGTGAGTTGTCTCAGCACGGGATCATCTGATCCAGGATGTCCTGGACCTTGACATCAGCGGCGGCCATGCAAATGTCCGCTGCTCCGTAGTACACGCGTATGTACTCGCCAGTGTCGTCAAGGGCCACGTGGCCGCAGGAAAATATGGTGTTACTGAACAGACCGTCTCTTTCGTACGGCTCAATGGGTACCAGAATCGGCTCCGGTGACCTCGCGAGCACAATGCTGGGATCATTCGCGTCGAGCAACAATCCACCAAGTGAATAATGTGTGTCTCGGTTGACGCCGTGATAGATCTCGAGGATTCCCCCGTCCACCACAAACGGCACCGCACTCGCGCCCAAGCGCAACTCGTCCCACATGCCCGGTCGGGGAAGCGCCAAAGGTTGGTGGTCTCCCCAGTGGACAAGGTCAGGGGAAAAGGCAATCCAAATCCCGATGATGCGGCCAAACGACTGGGGCATCGGGCGCGTCAAGGCGGCGTAGCGACCGTTGTACTTGCCGGGCAAAATTACGACGTCCTTATGATCGGGAAGGAACATGAGTCCGTGACGTTCAAAGGTCCGAAAGTCCGTCGTCGTGAGAAGACTCGTCGTGATGCCAATATGGCCCACCGAAACGTAGGTGATATACCAGACACCGTCGATAAGCGTCGCTCGTGGATCTTCGCAACCGTATTCTTCGAATCGGTTTTCTGGTGACACAGTGGGTAATTCATCGACGACGAAGTTGGCTCCGTCTTTACTTCGAGCTATCCGCAAATGCGACATCTGCGTCAGAAAATCCGTGAAGTCATCCGACGGCAGATTAAAGCCGCCGTCGGGGTGGTGATAGCGAACCGCTCGCGGGTCACTGAGATCAAGGCCAGTGAGATCACGAGGCAAGAACACATCAACGACCGACGGCGGGTCAAGGTGCATGTCGAGATAGGCAATCGAGACCAAGTTGTCGCCGGTGTACTCCCCCACGAGAGGAACAACGGAAGGTTCTTCTGTCGAAAAATCAAGCGTCAAGGCGTTGGGCGGTGGAGAGAGTCCTACGCGCGGCCGCTCACCAACACGAAGTAACAAGATGACTTCATCGTCGATCTTCGCAGCGGCAGCATTGAAGACCGACACGACTTCCATCGTGGGTCGAGATGGCTTGACATCAGCGGCCGTCAAAATCGGGTTGTTCGCCAGTCGATGGCCGAGGTCGGACGATCGGAGCCAAATGCCACCGCCGCCAACCGCCGTGCGTGATTGGGTTCTATTGACCGTGTCCTTTAAGACGTCGAGAAATGCTTGACCCGCCCGCGGCCACGTTGAATGCAGGCCGTAGGCGAAAGCGGCTTGCTCGTAGTTACGCTTCAGCGCGGGATCGGCCGCGATGCGGTTCACCGCTTCCGCCAAAGCGGGAGCATCACGAAAGCCGACCAGTATGCCGCGATCGTCGGCGAGAGCTTCTTTCGCGTGCAAATATTCGGTGGACACGACGGCTTTACCCGCGCCGAGGGCCCACGACAGCGTGCCACTCGTGATTTGATTGGGATCGAGATACGGCGTGACGTAGATATCCGTTGCGAGCAAGAGCGAAATGATGTCGGACTGACTCATGTACTCATCAATGAACGCTACGTGATCGGTCATACCGAGCGACGTGGTGAGAGCAATCAGGAGGTTGCGATAATCCTCGCCCTGCGAACGAAGAAGATCAGGATGAGTTTGTCCCGCGATGATGTACAGCGCATCGGGATTCTGTTTCACGATGGCCGGCATGGCTTGAATCATGAATTCAAGTCCCTTGCGCGGATCAACGAGTCCAAAGGTCGAAATGATGCTTCGATCTTTCACGCCCATTTTTGCCTTGAACGTCGCACGACCACGCGGTTCAATCGTGGGCATACCGTGAGGAATAACTCGCGGCGGGGTCACAATGCCGTAGTCGCGCGCCAATATGTCCGCTGCGGTCTGCGCCATCACAATGAGTTCGTCACTCATTTCACTAATCGCACGTACTGTTTTTCGAATTGTGGGCGTCGGATGTGGCAACACTGTGTGCATCGTCGTAACGACGGGCAACGCAATCTCTTGCAAGAAACCAATCAAGTGATCGTCGTACGTCGGAATAGTCCAGTTGCCATCGACGAAGCGCGAACCATTCCACAGCCCGTAGAGACCGAATTCGTGTTCGATGCTGACAACTTCCGCGTTGGAAAGATTTATGGACTTCGCTGCTTCGCGGTAACTCTCGGGATCACCTTGATGAATGCGCCAACGGACGTCGGATTTATACGCACGAAGGGCACCGGGCTCTTCAATGGCGGCCACACTGCACGTGGTACTGGGATCAGCCGCGCGAACGGCGGCCATCAAGTCCGCCGTAAACGTGGCTATGCCGCAACGCCGAGGCATGGAAGAAGAGACGAAAGCTATGCGGATACGTTCAACCGTAATAGTGGCGTAGAGCCCATAAAGCGTAAAAGGACTTAGGTCCTCTCATTATTCGATTTTAATGAGTTCTCTGGACCCAAAAATCCAACGATTTACATCGACACAACTCGCCAATTCGGAGAGAGCGACTTTCAACCGTTAAGATATCGGGAACGTAAATACCCTCTCGGGTCCGCATAGCGCGACGCACTTCCACCACAAAGATCGGTTCACCATGAAAAACCTCGCCGTTTTCGACCTCGACGGCACCCTCGCGGAGAGCAAGTCCGCCATTACGTCCGAAATGTCGTCGTTGTTAGAAGGGCTCTTGGGCGTGGTGAAGGTGGCCGTCATCTCGGGTGGTGGTTGGCCCCAGTTCGAGTCTCAACTTTTAGCCAATCTTTCGGGTAGCAACCTGGAAGGTCTCTCGCTCCTACCCACGTGTGGGACCCAGTTTTATCAATTCGACAAAAAATGGGTCAAGTTGTATTCGGAGGACTTAACCCAGGATGAACGAGACCGTATCAAGAGCGCTCTTGAAAAAGGAGTCGTTGAAGCTGGTTTTCAGGTTGAGCAAACATGGGGCGACATCATTGAAGACCGAGGCAGTCAGATAACAATGTCGGCCCTCGGACAAGAAGCGCCGCTGAGTGCCAAGGAGTCCTGGGACCCAGATTTCAAGAAGCGAACGGCGATTGTCGACATCGTGCAGAAAATCATTCCAGAATTCGCTATCCGCATGGGTGGCACAACGTCGATTGACGTTACAAAGCCTGGCATCGACAAGGCCTTTGGTATCGAAAAGCTCCACAAGATTTTGGACATCAAGCTTGACGAGATGATTTTCTTTGGTGACGCACTGTTTCCCGGCGGCAACGACTACGCCGTGTTCGAAGCTGGTGTTGATTCCGTTCGCGTTCGTGACCCCGAAGAGACGTCACGCAATATTCAGACGATGATTGCCTGCTTGAAGTAACGCTGGGACTAGATAAGACCCAAAGCGCGTACTTCGTCGCGCTCGCTAATCAGCTCGTCGGTCGTGGTCTTGATCCGTTCTTTGGCGAAATCGTTCGACGTGAAGCCTTCCTTCACTGACCAAGCACCTTTCTTGTCCACACTCACGGGAAACCCAAACGTCAAACCTTCGGGCACGCCGTAAGCGCCAGTACTCGTCACGGCAACAGAAACGCAGTCGTCTTTCACGGTCGTGGTGGTCAGACCAACAATCGTGTCAATGGCGGCGTTGGCGGCTGACGCAGCGGAACTCGCTCCGCGCGCTTCGATGATGGCCGCGCCACGCTTTTGTACCGTGGTGATGAAGTCGCCTTCGAGCCACGCGGCATCGGTGATGACGTCCGTAGTCTTTTTCCCACCGATGGTCGAATTAGCGAAGTCCGGGAACTGCGTCGCGGAGTGGTTTCCCCAAATCGCGAGGTTCTTCACGTCCTTCACGGGAGCGCCAGCTTTTTTCGCCAGTTGCGTCTCGGCACGGTTCTGGTCGAGTCGTGTCATGGCGAACCAGCGGTCCGCGGGAACCTCGGGAGCGTTGGAACGAGCAATCAAACAGTTCGTGTTGCACGGGTTACCCACCACGAGGACGCGAACGTCACTCGCTGCGTTTTCGGCAATTGCCCGACCTTGTGGCTTGAAGATGCCGCCATTGACACTCAAGAGGTCGCCACGCTCCATGCCGGCCTTTCGTGGAATGGATCCCACGAGCAGCGCCCACGACGTGTCCGTAAAGGCGTGGGCGAGGTTGCTCGTGGCTTCAATGCCCGCGAGCAAAGGAAAGGCGCAGTCGTCAAGTTCCATGACGACGCCTTCCAAAGACTTCATGGCGGGCTCAATTTCCAAGAGACGAAGTACTACTGGCGTGTCGGGACCAAGGAGTTGTCCCGAAGCAATGCGGAACAAGAGTTGGTAGCCAATTTGGCCGGCGGCGCCGGTAACGGTGACGTGGACGGGGGAAGTCATGGGATTTTTCTTTTCTATTGGTAGTTACAGACGATCAACAATGGCGGAGGCAAACTCCGAACACTTCACTTCGGTGGCGCCTTCCATTTGACGGGCAAAGTCGTAGGTCACGATCTTGTCGGCAATGGTGGCTTCCAGGGCCGTCACGATGTCCGTGGCGGCGCCAGTCCAACCGAGGTGCTCGAACATCAAGACTCCCGACAGCAACACCGAACCGGGGTTCACCTTGTCTTGACCGGCGTACTTCGGTGCCGTGCCGTGGGTGGCTTCAAAGACACCGTGGCCCGTCACGTAGTTAATGTTGGCTCCTGGTGCAATACCAATGCCACCCACCTGCGCAGCGAGTGCGTCGGACAGATAGTCGCCGTTCAAGTTCATAGTCGCAATGACGTCGAATTCCGCGGGACGAGTGAGTACCTGTTGCAACGTGATGTCGGCAATGGAGTCCTTCACGAGCAGTTTCCCGTCGGGCTTTCCATCACAGTCGTCCCAACCAACGGCCACGTCAGAGAATTCGTCGCGCACGAGTTGGTAGCCCCATTTCATGAAGGCGCCTTCCGTGAACTTTTGAATGTTGCCCTTGTGTACAAGATTTACGGATTCGCGATTGTGCTCCAACGCGTAAACGATGGACGCACGAATGAGTCGCTCGGAACCGAACTTGGAGATGGGCTTAATACCAATGCCGCTCATTTCACGAATGTTCCAGCCGAACTGGTCCAAGAGATACTTGCGAAGCTTCTCGGCGTCAGGCGTTCCCGCCTCGACTTCAAGACCCGCGTACACGTCTTCGGTGTTCTCGCGAAAGATCACCATGTCAACGAGTTCAGGGTGCTTCACCGGCGACGGCACGCCCTGGAACCATCGCACTGGTCGCAAGCAGACGTAAAGGTCGAGGAGTTGGCGAAGCGCGACATTGAGGGATCGAAAGCCTCCCCCAATGGGAGTCGTGAGTGGTCCCTTGATGCCAATTAGGTGCTCGCGAAACGACTCCACGGTTTCGTCCGGCAACCAGTTGCCCGTTTCGTTGAACGCTTTTTCACCAGCGAGCACTTCTTTCCACTCAATGGTCTTTCCGTGCTTGTTGGCGGCCGCGTCAAGTACCAACTTGGCCGCGGGCCAAATGTCGACGCCAGTGCCGTCACCTTCAATGAACGGAATGATCGGATTGTCAGGAACGTGCAGGATGCCGTCAGCACCCATCGTGATTTTGGAGGCCATAACGCCATCTTACGCCTAGTTTTCTTGGTCAAAAACGGTTGCAATGGGCGGCGACGGCTCATGGTTTGACCGACTGTTACTTTCAGGACAACGTGAGGACGCACTGTTCGTAGGCTTCGGAGGTGAAAGGCCCTAAGACTGTTACGCCTCAATTTTCCTTCCGTATGATGAAAATTCATCACCATAAATTGGCCTTCTCTTGACGTGTCGATGTCGCCATTGCGGTGGCACGGTTTGTCGTTAGCAAAAAGTCAAGAACGAATCTGGCGTCGCATTGGCACGAGACATTCCGACTCACCTACCCGAGTTGTTTTAGACCTCGATCGGCCACTTCCTCGACGTACTCCACCCGTTGAGAGCATTTTATGATGTCGCCAAATCCCTTAGCACCGTGATAAGCCGGTACGTAATGACAACTCGATTGCGCTTGCTTCCAAGCAACGCGCGCCAGCCACTCGTACTCGCTGTTGCCCTGATAACGGGCGTTTTGTTGGTGATCGCCCCTATAAAAAACGAAGTAGCGAGTGCTGTAACACCCAACGTTCCTACCGACGTAGCTTCGCCTTTTTCTAACGACTATTTCACGGCGGTTAGTTGCTTCAATGGATCGAGTTGCACGGCAGTGGGCGTCGATAGCAGCGTGACGGCGCCCTTGCGAGCAAGTGTGCCCTCGACAAACGGTGTGGACGTACCCGTTACCGGCACCACTGGCGAATTTTTTGGCGTGAGTTGCGTCGACGCTAATGACTGCACCGCTGTTGGAGCCAATTTGTTTAACAACGAACCGTTTTATGCCACGGAAACCTCGGGGACGTGGGCGACTGCCCAAGACGTCAACGTTCACGGGCAATTCAACGCCGTAAGTTGCACGAGTAGTTCGAACTGCATCGCCGTTGGTGAAGATACGACGACGTCCGAAGCAATGTACGACGTTGAGTCCTCGGGAGTGTGGGGTACACCCACTGATGTCGCTTCGCCACATACGACCGGCACTTTCTCGGGAATCAGTTGCGCCGACGCTACGCACTGCACCGCCGTGGGCTACGACGTCGCCGGGAACCAACCTTTCTACGCCTCGGAAGCTTCAAACACGTGGAGTTCATCCGCTGACGTGGCCATCCCTTCAGCCTCAGGGCACTTCAACGCGGTGAGTTGTGCCTCCAGCTCGACGTGCGTGGCCGTTGGTGACACCGCATCCGATCAACCAATTTATGCATCGGAGACCGCGGGCTCGTGGGGCACCCCCAACTACGTCGCGGCTCCGGTGACGTTGGGCGTGCTGCTCGGCGTGAGTTGTTTTGACACAACGCACTGCACCGCGGTTGGTGCGGACAGTACCGAATCTATACAGGTACCGTTCTACGTGAATGAGGTAGGTGGAACCTGGGGAACACCAGTCGACACTTCCGTACCCGGCGGCACCGGTTTTTTCAATGCCGTGAGTTGCACGAGCAACACGAGTTGTACGGGCGTGGGCCAAGGTTCGGGAAACTCGGGCGCGTTTTACATGACGGAGTCAGCGGGCACGTGGGCAAGTGCCGTTGAGATACCTGGACCAAATTCAGAAGGGGCCTTCTACGCGGTCAGTTGCACGAGCGACACCTACTGTCAAGGAGTAGGTCCAGACGACGTGAATAACGATTCTTTAATAGCGCAAGAGTCAGCGGGCACGTGGGCGAGTGCGGCTGATCTTTCTATACCTTCACCGGGAGAGCTCGTCGCAATCAGTTGTCCTGATGCCAATGACTGCACGGCGATTGGCCAAGACGTAGGGAACCAGACGGCGTTTGTCACGGTGTATTCGTCGGGCCAGTGGGGGGCCTTCTTAGACCTGTACCCGCCGTCGTATTTAAGTGGCGGTTTGAGCGCAATCAGTTGTTCCGACGCCACCGACTGCACTGCCGTTGGCGAAGATGCGCAGACGACGCAGCCTTATTACATAACAGAAGCAAATGGCGTATGGGGTTCACCGACGTACGTCACAACGATCAGTGGTACGGGGGCGCTCACTGGCGTGAGTTGCAGCGACGCCTCGGATTGCACGGCAGTGGGCATCGACGCTAATAATCAGCCGTTTTACGCCGTCGAGACCGGTGGCTCGTGGTCAAACGGCGTTGATATTGATGCCGCCGGTGCAGGAGCAACATTCAACGGCGTCAGTTGTTCTAGCGCCACCAATTGCACGGCCGTGGGTTATGACGCATCGGGCAAGCCCTTTAGGCAAACCGAATCCTCGGGCGTGTGGGGATCTCCTTCAGAAATTGCGTTGCCCGGTTCGACGGGAGCAGTATGGTCCGTCAGTTGTTCCGACGCACTCGACTGTGCAGCGGTGGGTGGCGACTATGGAAACAGTAAGGCGTTCTACGACTTTGAAACAGCTGGCGTATGGTCAAGTGCCGTCGAAGTTGCGACAACCGGATCGACAGGAATTTTTTATAGCGTCAGTTGCCCCGACGCTTCGCATTGTATGGCGGTGGGTGATGACGAAGGCACTGGAGAGCCCTTCTACGATTATCTCGCTTCGTCACCGCCGCCAACAACAAGTGCACCTACAAGTCCGCCCGCCACGACGTCGACCACAAGCACCACGACCACGACGTCGACCACAACGACAAGTCTTGCGACTACCACCACGAGCACGGCACCGACAACAACAACGACCGTGCCAACGACTTCCGTCGTTCTTAGCGCCACGATCTCCTTTGCGACGGGCAGCTCGTCATTGAGTCAAGCAAGTCGCATCATCTTAAATAAGTTCGCGACAATACTCGTCAAGAACAAGCGCGACTGGGTCACCGTCAAAGGCTACGCATCGAAGCGTGGTTCGATTTCCGAGAACACCCGTCTCATTTCAGAGCGAGCTGACGTAGCCGCACAATGTCTACGCCAAACTCTTGCGATAAGGCACATTAAAAATATTACGGTTGTGACAAGCACCGGCGGAATCAAGCGGCTCTCTTCTCCGCTGAAGGACCAAGTTGCGATTTTAACGGCCTAGTTTCGGCGTAATAAAAATCTCTCACGTAATGAAACGGGTATTGCTGGGAGACCATTCCAATTGGTTCGCTTCATCAATGTGTTTGGACGCCTCGATTGAGCAAGTGGGCCATACCGACCTCGCTTCGTCAACTCAGGAATCGCCCGTGCTCAAGAAGGTTGATTAATTAGGCGCCCTGGCCTGAAAAATCCATCGACACGTTTCTAAGTTAAAGCGACCTACCATCAATGTTATGGACGTCGCGAATTCGCTCGTTGAACTCATTGGCAATACTCCTTTGGTTCGGCTCAACGTGGTCACCGAAGGAATTGCAGCGACGGTGCTTGCCAAGGTCGAATACTTCAATCCTGGTGGATCGGCGAAAGACCGCATCGCAGTTGGCATGATCGACGCCGCCGAGCGTGACGGCATTCTTCTCCCGGGAGGCACTCTCGTGGAGCCCACGAGTGGCAACACGGGGGTCGGGCTCGCCCTTGTCGCCCAACGGCGTGGCTACAAATGTGTCTTTGTCTGTCCGGACAAGGTCAGCGGTGACAAGGTTGCCGTTCTTCGTGCGTACGGCGCTGAAGTGGTGGTGTGTCCGACGGCCGTTGACCCCGATGACCCGCGTTCCTACTACTCCGTCTCTGATCGTTTGACGCGTGAGATCCCTGGCGCCGTGAAGTTGGATCAGTACTCGAACCCCGCGAATCCCCAAGCGCACTACGAGACCACGGGACCTGAAATCTGGCGACAAACGGACGGCACTATTACGCACTTCGTCGCGGGTGTTGGCACCGGAGGCACCATTAGCGGCACGGGCAGATTCCTAAAAGAAGTCTCCAACGGAACGGTGAAGGTTATTGGCGCGGACCCTGTGGGATCCGTCTATTCGGGAGGTACCGGACGACCATACTTAGTGGAAGGCGTGGGCGAAGATTTCTGGCCCACCGCCTATGACCAGAGCATCGCGGACGAAATCATTGCGGTGAGTGACGGCG
>Ga0302140_10001592_pt1 | contig 29629 bp, 25 predicted proteins | sample I_Bog_E1_1_FD_202095 | JGI IMG/M metagenome (GOLD analysis project Ga0302140, IMG submission 202095) | Peat permafrost microbial communities from Stordalen Mire near Abisko, Sweden - I_Bog_E1_1 | ecosystem: Environmental > Terrestrial > Soil > Wetlands > Peat | place: Sweden: Abisko, Stordalen... | reverse complement strand
AAGAAGCACGGGGTAAACCTCAACTTCTCGAACCGCCCGGTGCGGACCCGCATGCCGGGTGGTGTGGGAGGGGAGAGCAGGTGACTGCTCCCCCTATCCCGATTTGGCCACCTGCGGCGGGGCCAAAAGCGCTTCGCGCACGAGGTTCGTGCTTTCCCTGATACACCGAGACCCACGGTGAACCGTGGGCCTTGGTAAAGGGGAAGCAAAACTACGCGTTGGCGGTTTTATTTTGGTTTGTTTTCGGTCTTTGACTCCTGCTTGGGTGCAGGAGCCGGATGGGACGCAGGCGCAGCGTGCTGTGCTGGTGCCGGGTGCGGTGCAGGGTGCGACGCGGGCGCTGGATGCGGTGCAGGCGGAGTGTGCGATACGGGCGCGGGACGCGACTCCGGCCTGGGTTCAGCCTTTGGTTCGGCCTTCGGCCTTGCTTCAGGCCTCGGTTCGGCTTTTGGCTTGACTTCAGTTTTTGGCTCGGCCTTCGGTCTAGACTCGGTCTTCGGTTCGGCCTTTGGCTTTGCTTCCGGCCTGGGTTCGGCCTTTGGCTTTGCTTCCGGCCTGGGTTCAGCCTTTGGCTTTACTTCCGGCCTGGGTTCAGTCTTGGGCCTTGCTTCAGTCTTCGGTTCAGCCTTTGGCTTGTTTTCGGTCTTCATTCCCGGAGATGCGGTGCGCTTTTCCTCGGCCAGAGGCTTTGCGGCTACCAGGGTCTTGGGGTGACCGGCATTGGCCTTGGCAAAGGAAGTCTTGTCGGCCCTGGCCGAGGCGATATGTTGCGTCTGGACGCTGGTTGGAGCCACATGTCTTTCGTGAGCCACAGTCAGTTCTGCTGGGCTGGCGGTGTGCCGAATGCCGCCCGGACCCCCGTTGTAGGCTACGTGACCTGGGTTGGCAACGATGCCCCTCTCGACAACCGTCCGGTCAACATACGTGGTGTGAATTACGGTCTCATTCACATGCACGACAGCGGTGTTATAGGCGAAGGAACCGCCGCGCCACTCGCCGCCGGCAAAGCCGAGGCCGCCGTATCCGAAGCCGTAGTTCACACCGCCGTAGTAGCCGACATGCCGACCCCAGTATCCTTCATGGAAGATGTAGCGGCCGCCTTCCCAGCCCCAATAGTGGGGCGTCCACAAAAGGCCGGGCTGCGGTGCGGGTACCCAGGTGCCGGGAACCCAGAAGTAGTCTCCATCGTCGTTTGAATAGGCCCAGTAGCCGGGGATCCACATCAGGTTGGGCTCGGGGCATATGGGCTGCACATAGACCGGCAGTTCCGGCGGAGCGAAACCGACGCTGATGACGATCTGAGAGTAGGAAGATGCGGGAATCAGAGAGAAAAGCAGCGCGAGGAAGAGCCAGCGCGCGGAGCGGAGCATTTGCATAAAAAGAACCTCCTGGTTCTTTGTTGCCTGCTCCGCTGCGAGAATCAGTTATCTCTGCACGGGGCGAAGGCTTGGGTACGTCGCAGCCAGCGTACTCCGAGCCCTCACCCCGTTCTGGTCAATACAGCACAAAGAGACTTATCTCTGTGTGGGTTGCAAGTTGTTGGTTGTATTGAAACGTACTCCGGGTAGCGATTTCGCACCGTCCCTACGGGACTGTGACTCGCATATTGACGCTTACCCAGGACTGCGCTGCGCTTGTCCTGGGCTAGTATCAATACTCCCTCCGGGAGAAAAACGCAGGGGTTTCATCTTCCCGTGGGTCGGCAACGCCGGTAGATGAGTGACACAATGCGGCATTTTTGAAACATGCTCTGGTCTTCTTGAACGGCAGGTCAGTAGCGATAGCTGATCCCCATGCCGACTACGTGGCGCGCCTGGAGATTTACCGGGATGTAGACGACCGGGGGTGCAGGCGCGGGATAGAAAGTTGGCTGGGGGATTGTTCCGATATTGTTTGCCACCTGGCCAATGCCTATGTCGAAGGCAAAGTGCGGCTTCTCTCTCTGGGTGATGCGCACAGCATAGTCCAAAGTTGTCGGCAGATCGGCCTTGCCAGCCACCAAGGGAATGCCGAGGGGAGGGGCAGCGCCCAAGCCCTTGACGGTCGGGGGCTGTTGAGTGAATCCCGCAGAGGGGACCGCCACGATTCCGTGGGAGATGGGCAGTGGAATCCCCAGGCCGCCGAAGAACCGACCCATGAACCTGTTGCTTTGTCCGCCGATGCCGTAAATTGAGGCGTTGGTTGCCTTCCATCCGATATTGGCGAGGAAGGGCACCGGCTTCTTGGCCCAGGTCTTGGTGACGGCGATGTAGATGTCTCCATTGGAGTACGCCTTCGCAGGCTGGATGATCCCGGCTAACGCCGCAGACTCCTGGAGCGCCGCGCCGGTGACAAATCTATCGTTGGTTCGCACCACGCCGCCCACGGCAACTCCCGGCGTCCAGGGGCCGAACTGCCCGTCATTGATCGCCACCACCTTGCCATGAAAGACATTCATGCCGTTAAAGTGCCAAAGCTGGCTAAAATCCGGCTTGACCGGGTAAGCGGTGCTCGACGACGTAGATCCCAACACAAAATTGCCCAACACTGTCGTGCTCGAACCGCTATCGCCGAATTGATGGATGCTGCGTGTGTAGCCGGCTTCGGCGCGACCGTAAAAGGCCTCTGTAATGCTGACGGTTTCAATGTTGCCGATGACCGCGCTGGCATCGATGAAGTGGAAGCCGACGGCGGGGTGGGAGAACTTCTCGCCCTTCTCCATGTAGACGACGTAGGCGGTGGGCGTCAGGAAGCCGCCGGTTTGGCCCTCCAGCGTCAGATACTGGGCGTTGAGTTGCCGGGAGGCGAGCAGGCCGACCGCGAGGAGGCCGCATAGAGCGAGTTTGTGGGTGGCGCGAAAATTCACTTTAGTTCGTCTCCGGTGGAGCGCAGTCGCCTGCCTCCGGTAACGTTCGCAATTCAACTCCTTGTAACACAATTGAAGCAGGCTCGTCTTCAACTTTGTTTGGGTGGTAGACTCAGGCCATGCCGCGCGGTCTCTTCATCACCCTCGAAGGCCTGGATGGTTCCGGGAAAACCACGCAGATCAACCGCTTGGCTGCTTGGCTGAAAAAACGCGGCCACTCCCCCGTCGTCACCCGCCAACCAGGCGGCACCGCGACCGGCGACCGCATCCGCGCGCTGGTGCTCGACTCGCGCTCAGGGGGGCTTGCGCCCATGGCCGAGATGGCCCTCATGTTTGCTGACCGGGCACAGGCGATCGCAGAGGTCATCCAGCCGGCTCTGGATGCGGGAAGGCTCGTGCTATGCGACCGCTTTACGGATTCGACGGAGGCCTACCAGGGCGGCGGCCGCGAGCTGGGCTCCGCGGTGGTGCTTGAATTGCATCGCCTGGTTTGCTCAAGCCTTCTGCCCGACCTGACGCTGCTGCTGCTGCCCTCGCTGGAGGCCTCGCTCGAGCGCGCGCGCCGCCGCAATCGGCGCACCGCCGAAGCGAGCGGCCCGGACGAAGGCCGTTTTGAGCAGGAACAAGATGCCTTTTACAGCCGCGTCTGGCAGAGATACCGGGAGATCGCCGTCCGTGAGCCGGAGCGGGTGGTGCTGATCGAGGGCGACCTGACTATCGACGAGGTTCACGAGCAGATCGTCGAGGCCGTCGCCGAGCGGCTGGCTGTGCTGGCAGTCGGGGCATCCCATTCCTGACCACCCGGGAAAAAGGGCCGAAGTGCTCCGCTCGATTCGGCGACTCGCAAACAAGCCCGCGCAATTACACTTTACAAGTGACCAGGGAAGATCCATTCGCGCCTCAGCTCGACCTCGGTTTTGAGGAACCCCGACCCTCCCGGCGCATCTGGCCGGTGCGCGAACTGGTTGGTCTGGTTCGCGAACTGGTCGAGCAGGAGTATGGCGACGTGTGGGTGGAGGGCGAGATCTCGAACTTCAGGCCCGCGCCCTCCGGCCACGTTTATTTCACGCTGAAGGACGCTGACGCGCAGCTGCCAGTGGTGCTCTTTCGCCGCCAGGCGATGCTGCTGCGCTTCCGCCCCGAGGATGGCCTGCATGTGCTGGTTCGCGGCCGGGTCAGCGTCTACGAGCAGCGCGGGCAGATGCAGTTGGTGGCCGAGACCATGGAGCCGGTCGGCGCGGGCTCGCTGCAACTGGCATTCGAGCAACTGAAGGCGCGGCTGAGGGCCGAGGGCCTTTTCGACGCGGAACGCAAGCGCCCGCTGCCTGCCTTTCCGCGGACCGTTGGAATTGTCACCTCGCCCACCGGCTCTGTGATTCGCGATTTTTTGAACATCGCCGCCCGGCGCCACTCTGGCTTGAGCGTGCTCGTTTGTCCGGTCTCGGTGCAGGGAGATTCCGCGCCAGGCGAGATTGAAGCCGCGCTGGCTGAACTGAATGCTTCGGGTCTGGTGGACGTGATCGTGCTTGCAAGAGGCGGAGGATCGCTCGAAGACATGGCGGCCTTCAACAGCGAGCGCGTGGCCCGCGCGATTGCATCGAGCCGCCTTCCGGTCGTTTCCGCGGTAGGTCATGAGACCGACTTCACCATAGCCGACTTTGTCGCCGACCTGCGCGCTCCAACACCTTCGGCAGCCGCCGAGCTGATCACCGAGGCGCAGCACAAGATTGCCGAGCATCTTGCCGAGCTGTCACACCGCCTGGAACGCGCCACACGCTTCCAACTGCTGCTGGCGCGACAGCGGTTCACACGGCTGCCGGTGAGCCGTGCCGAGGGGCGCGTCAGTACGCTGCTGCATCAGCTGGAGCAGCGCCTGGATGACCTCAGCTTCCGCATGGAAGCGGCAGTCGGTGGCCAACTTCGCCAGCATCAGAGCCAGGTTGCGGAACTGACAGCCGCCGTCCTGCGCCACGATCCGCGACAGGGGCTTGCCGAGGCCCGCGAAGTTCTTGCCGCTTGCCGAACACGCCTCGACCGCTCGCTTGAACGAACGCTTCACCGCTCCAGTGCTCGCCTCAGCTCCCTCGACGCGCGGCTGCATTCGCTTTCGCCGCTCGCGGTTTTGGATCGAGGCTACGCGCTAGTGATCGACGTGAATGGCGCACTGGTGCGCTCGACGGCTCAGGTTGCGAGCGGAGACAAGGTCACGACGCGCATCTCCGATGGCGCGTTTATCAGCCGCGTGGAATCCGCGGCGTCTAACAAGCCAACCAAGAAATGAGACTATGAGCACAGCAACCGCACGCAAACTCTTCGGCACCGACGGCATCCGCGCTGTCGCGGGCGAGACTCCTCTCGACGCAAACACGATCTTCGCCTGCGGGTTGGCGCTGGGCCACTCGTTGCGCGGAATTGCCGCGGACCCCAAGGTGATTCTGGGCCGCGACACGCGCGAGTCCGGCCCATGGATCGCTGCCACGCTCGCTGCCGGCCTGCGCGAGACGGGAGTGCGGGTGGAGAGCGCGGGCGTTGTGCCGACCCCGGCCGTTGCCTTTCTGGCGCGGAGACATGGCTTTCAGGCCGGGGTGGTGATTTCCGCTTCGCATAATCCCTGGCAGGACAACGGCATCAAGCTCTTCGGCAGCGACGGCTTCAAGCTGGCCGACGCGGTCGAGTTGGCCATGGAGGAGGAGATCCTCCAACACGTGGCAGAGATCGAGAGACGAGCCTCCGCTGTTCCCGATCCGGCAACTCTGCTCCCAGTCGAGGACAATGCCGCGTTTCGTGCGGGTTACATTCAATTCCTGATTGACTGCGTGCCGGGGCTCTCGCTCGCCGGGTTGCGCATTGTGGCCGATTGCGCGAACGGTGCGGCGGCGGCGGTTGCGCCGGAGCTCTTCCACAGGCTGGGCGGGCCTGCTGCCAGTGGGGTCACGCTGCTCAATATCGCCCCCGACGGCCACAACATCAATCTGAACTGCGGCGCGCTGCATCCTGCTTTTGTGGCTGCCGAAGTGGCGGCGCGCGGAGCGGAGCTTGGACTGACCTTCGACGGCGATGCCGACCGGTGCATGCTAGCTGGATCACATCACAACGTCATCAACGGCGACGCAATTCTGCTGATGGTTGCCCGCGACCTGAAGGAACGTGGCCTGCTGACCGGCGATCTGGTCGTTGCCACCACCATGTCGAACATGGGATTAGAGGCGGCGCTCAAGCGCGGCGGCATTCGCATGTCGCGCGCGCAGGTGGGCGACCGCTATGTACTCGAGCAGATGCAGAAGCACGACGCGGCTCTCGGCGGCGAGCAAAGCGGCCACATTCTGCTGCCACATCTGGCGACTACGGGAGATGGTCTTTTGACCGCGCTGGTAGTGCTCGATCTGATCGCACGCACCGGCAAATCCATCGACGAGCTGACCGCGGATTTGCAGGTTTTCCCGCAGGTTATTGTCAATATTAAGGTGCGCGAGAAGAGACCGCTCGAATCGATCCCCGCCGTAGCAGCCGCCATTCACGCCGCCGAAGAGGAGTTGAAGGACTCGGGCCGCGTGGTCATTCGCTATAGCGGGACTGAAGCATTGGCCCGCGTGATGATCGAAGCTGAAAGCGAAGAGGCGATGCGGCTGCACGCCAACGCTATCGCCGATGCGATACGCGCAGAGCTCGGAGCATGAAAAATGGAACAAAAAACACTCCTGCTGCCACTCACATCTGGTGAGGCAGGCTTCTCTGTGCTCTGCGCCTAGAGAAAGCCTCGGTGGATTCCATATCCCGCCAATTAGGCCCCCAGTCAAGGTCAGCAACGAGCGGCACAGTCAACTCCACGACGTTTTGCATCGCGTACTTCACGATGACTCCGATCTCTTCTAACTCGTCCTCCAATACTTCAAAGACGAGTTCATCGTGGACTTGCAAAACCATACGCGTCTTGAGATTGCGCTCGGTGAGTTTGCGGTCGATTGCAATCATGGCCAGCTTGATGAGGTCGGCGGCGGTGCCTTGCAGCGGCGTATTGATCGCAGTCCGTTCGGCAAAGCCGCGCTGGTTCGGGTTGCGGCTCTCGATGTCAGGGATGGGACGGACGCGGCCGAAGAGCGTGCGCACGCTGCCGGTCTTTCTGGTCTCTTCCAGAGTTTTTTCGATAAATGCCTTGACGCCCTGATAGCGCGCAAAGTAGCGCTCGATGTAGGCGCGCGCCTCGGCCTGCGGAATGCCGAGCTGCGCGGCCAGGCCGAAGGGCGAGATGCCGTAGACGATGCCGAAATTCACGGCCTTGGCGCGATTGCGGGTCTCCTTGTCCATTGTTTCGGGTGGCACGCCGAAGACTTCGCTGGCAGTGAGAGTGTGAATGTCTTCATTGTTTTGATAGGCGTGAACCAGCAGCGGGTCGCCTGAGAAATGTGCGAGCAGGCGTAGTTCGATCTGCGAGTAATCAGCGGAAAGCAGTTGCGTGCCCGGCGCGGAGATAAACGCAGCGCGAATCTCGCGGCCGAGCTCGGTGCGGATGGGGATGTTCTGGAGATTCGGATTGATGGAGGAGAGTCTGCCGGTGGCTGTGGCCGCGGCCTGAAAGGTTGTATGGACGCGCGAGTCCGCATCGGCAAGCAGCGGCAAAGCGTCAATATAAGTCGATTTCAGTTTGGATAAGTGGCGATATTCGAGGACCAGGCGGGGGACTTCGTGTTTATCCGCGAGGAATTCGAGCACATCCTGCGCGGTGGAGACGGCCTTGCCCTTGCCGCGGCTGGCTGGCGCGGGCAGGCCTAAGTGAGTAAAAAGCACTTCGCCAAGCTGCTTGGGCGAATTGATATTGAAACGGCGGCCCGCCAACCCGAAGATGCGCTCGCCGACGCGCTCCAGCTCGACGGCAAAGCGTTTTGAGAGGCCATCAAGCACGCCGAGATCGATGCGCACGCCGGCCTGCTCCATGCGGAAGAGAACCGGAGCAAGCGCGAGGTCCATCTCGTAGGCGCGCTGCACCTGTGCCTTTTCGACATCGGCTTTGAGCGCTGGAACCAGCGCGTGAATGGCGGCTGCGCCCGCTGCCAGAGTGGTTGGTGCGGGCTGGCTGTGGCGTGCGGCGACATCTGAGAGTGACTGTGTGGAATGAGTGGGGTTGAGCGCGTAGGAGAGAAGCATGGTGTCGTCTACTGCGCCTTGCAATGCTATGCCCTGCGCCGCGAACAGGTGGAGAGCCGACTTGAAGTCGTGGGTTTGCTTGGGTAGGTCGGGGTCTTCGAGCAGGGCGCGCAGCTCTGCCGTGAGCGGCAAGCGCAGGGCTCTGGCGGGCTCGGCGCATACGCCTATGTCGAAGTTTGTTTTTTTCTCGGCGGCTTCGGCCACATCGAGGAGCGACAGCGACTGCTGAGGTTCGTCGTCTGACTCCGGCTTGGGCGCGGCCATATCGAGTGTGAAAGCAAATCCGTCGGCGCGCGCGGCTGTGTAGAATGCGGCGGATTGCTCGGCGGTCGGCTCTTCAATGAGCTCAACCGTGGGGCCGTCGGCCGCAGGTTCCAGCTCGCGCAGCATCGATGTGAATTCAAGCTCGGTGAAAAGTGCGCGGCAGGCTTCGAGGTCTGGGGGCTGCGTTTCCATTGCGGCAAGGTCCAGCGGAAGCGGGACATGCGAGTCGATAGTGACCAATTCCTTGGAGAGTAGAACGGCATCGCGGTTCTGCTCCAGCGATTCGCGATAGCTCTTGCGCTTGACCTCGGCGGTGCGGTCGAGGACCGCATCCAGAGAGCCGAATTCAACAATCAAATCCACGCTGCCCTTGTCGCCGATGCCGGGCGCACCGGGAATGTTATCGACCGCATCTCCGCGCAGCGCCATTACATCGACGACCTTTTCCGGTGGCACTCCCAGCACTTCGAGGACCTTGGCGGGATCGAGGATGAGGTTGTCCTTCTGCGGGTTGAGGATCTTTACCGTCGGCGTGACCAACTGCATCATGTCCTTGTCGCCGGAGACGATGAAGACCTCATACTGCTGCTCGGCGGCCTCGCGGGCGAGCGTGCCGATGACATCGTCGGCCTCGAAGCCCTCGGCTTCGAGGATGGGTATGCGCAGGGCTTCGAGGGCGCGGCGGATGTAGGGAATCTGACGGCGCAGATCCTCGGGCATGGATGCGCGATTGGCCTTGTAGCCCTCGTAGTCCACGTCTTCAAAGCTTTGCGTCTTGCCGTTCCATTTGCGCAGCGGCTTCATAGCGCGCGCTCGCTCGTCGCGGAAGACTTCACCGCTCACATCGAAGACGGCGGCGAAGTAGCGCGGCTGGAAGTCCTGGCGCAGCTTTTTAATCATATTGACAAAGACGTAAATGGCCGCGGTGGGCAGGCCGGTGCGCGTCGACATGGGCCGCGAGCGCTGCATTGCGTGGTAGGCGCGAAAGATGAACGACATGGTGTCGAGCAGAAAGACGGGCGGCTTGGTCGAAGCAGTCACGAGACGAGTTTAGCAGCCGCGCTTGGGGCTACAGCGAATCCGCAGAAGAAACCGCAACACACCGGGTTTGTTCGCCCGTGGCGGAGGGCAACTTGGCGAACAACACATATGCATGGTCATCGGCGCCTTCTCGTCTCTCGACCCGCCAGCCGGGCGTGTGCTCAAGAAGCAAAGAAAGTGGCGAGTTTGCCACAAGCAAGGCATGATCGATGCGGTACTTATCCAGCAGCTCGAGCGGTTCGTGAAAATTCTGAATTTCGAGATAATCCCGCAACACGCCGTGATGTTCGAAGGTGTCATAGCGCGAATCGAGAAAGGTTGGCTTGGAGTTGAAGTCCATCATTCCGCTCACGCCTTCTGAATTGAATGTTCTCCACGAAGGTTGAATCGATGCAATCGATTGCAGCGGGTAACTAGTGGCCATGTCGTTTTGCAGCGCGGCGTTGGCGGGGAAGAAATGCACGAAAGCGCAAACCAAGCCGGCTGCGAACAGCGCATTGAATGCAGGAATGGTTTTTTCGCTTGACTTGGCGCAGAAACTTCGCGCCACATCGCCAGCGAGCAAAGGAATCGTCAATACGCCAGCGAGGAAGGCGAATCGCGCATGGTTGAAGGCCGTGAACCATGCGAAGAAGAGAAACGCCAACTCATATATTTTCCACTTTCGCGCGCATATGCAGTTGGCGACGACCATCAAGCCAATTGCGGCAAAAGCAACTTTGCCAATCGTCGAACTTAGACTCAAAGGCTGCGATTCAGCGACAACAGAGATCATCAATTTCTGGTTCAGCAGCATATCGATTGGGTTCCAGATCAGCCGCCAGCCGTAGGGATTCACCAGAAGCGCGGCCGCGCTGCAAATGAAGACCTGAATCAGGCGCTTGCGCCCGGCGCTGGAAAAGGGTTCCTGTTCAAATACTCCGAGCTTCATAGAAAATGCACCACAGAGGATGTAGAGCCCAAGTAAGCCGATTCCGATCACCCAGCTTCCGTGCAGGTTGATCCACACACAAAACAACGGCGGCAACAGCCACAACAGACGCGCCTTTTCCGGCTCCGCCGATTCCAGAATGGCCATTTCAGCAGACATCGCCAGATAAGCGAAGAGGATGGTGCGCGGACCGGAGTTTACCGTCATCAGCACAGCCCCGATGGCCGTCGCCCAAAACGCGGCTGATATATGTTCCGTTTTCCGATAACTGCGCCAGTAGACGAACAAGATGTTGGCGCACAATCCAAACGCGGTGACACAGTAGATGCCGGCCAGGCCGAGTGTTCGGTAGCCGAGCCAGAATGGCATCTCGGAGAGCCATTCCGGATTGATCCATCGTTCCCCGGCAACCGAGAAGGAATAGGGTTCGAGATGAATGAAGTGGTGCGTTGCGGACAGAATGCGCGCGTTCGCCAGGTGCCACCAGATATCCGGATCGCTTAATAGTTCTCCGGGCTTCCTCAAGTTCCCCGACATGGAAAGAAGCACGAAGATCAGCAGGGAAGCGTTCAGAACGTGCCGCGAGAAGATGCGGCTGAAGACGCGAGCAAGAAACACGCCCGTCCCAGTTGCGTCCGGTCCGGCAACGAGTGCGTTCTGCTTAACGTTCGTGGCATCCATGCCATCAGGATACACGCGAAGCCGGCGCATGAGAGGACGGCGAACGAAGCTGCTCAGCCAGCCTTGTGTCAGGCGAGGAACATACAATCGCCGTAACTGAAGAAGCGATACTTCATTTTGACGGCATGAGCGTAGGCGGCGAGGACCGGTTCGCGTCCGGCGAAGGCGCTGACCAGCATCAGCAGGCTCGATTGGGGCAGATGAAAGTTGGTGAGCAGCGCGCCGACGAGGCGGAATTGGAAGCCTGGGGAGATGAAGATTTCCGTTTCTCCGGAATGCGGCTCAAGTGAGTGGCCGGCTGCCTGCTGCGCGCAGTGTTCAAGCGTGCGAACTACGGTGGTGCCGACGGCGACGATGCGGCGACCCTCGGCTGCGGCGCGATTGATGGCGTCTGCGGTTGGCGCGGAGAGTGTGTAACGCTCGCGATGCAGGTGAACCTCATCCACTCGCTCGACGCGTAATGGAGCGAAGGTTCCGAGGCCGACGTGCAGCGTCAGGCGGGCAATCTCAACTCCGCGCGCGGCAATCGCGTCGAGGATTTGAGGCGTGAAGTGCAGGCCCGCGGTGGGCGCCGCGACGGAGCCGCGTTCGCGAGAGAAGACGGTCTGGTAGCGCTCGCGATCCGCCTCCGCATCGTCGCGATGGATGTAGGGCGGCAGGGGCATGTGGCCGATGCGATCGAGGATGGCGAAGAAATCATCGACCGGCTCGAAGCGCATCAGTCGCTCGCCGAATTCTCCGCGCTCCAGCACTTCGGCTTCAAGCTCGACTGCGCCGGAGGGTGAAGGAAAGGCGAGAATCTCGCCGATGGCGACTTTTCTGCCGGGACGGACGAGGGCACGCCAGAGCTGCTCGCCCGTTGATTGAGGGGTGGGGTTCCTGGTCTCCCAGGTCCCCAAATGCGAGGGACCTGGGGCACCCGGATAAGGATGACGGTTGGATGGGGCCCCCGGCGCGACTTGCTCGGTGAGCATGACTTCGATCTGGCCGGTTGGCTTTTCGCGCTCGCGGCGCAGGGTGCGGCGGGCATAAAGGCGCGCTGGGATGACGCGGGTGTCGTTCAGAACCAGCAGGTCGCCGGGACGGAGCAACGAGGGAAACTCGGCGAAGATCGAATCGCGCAAGGCTCCGGTTGCGCGATCCATGACTAACATGCGGCTCAGGCCGCGCTCGGCCGGCGGTTGCTGTGCGATCAACGCAGCGGGAAGGACAAAATCGAAGTCGGCTACGCGCAGGCCGGTCATATGCGCTTCCCGAAGTGATCGAGGGCTCGTATGCGCGCCCGCTCGATAGCGGCGTTCAGCAACTCGCGCTTCAGCTCGAACTCGCTAGCGGGCAGACTGGCGGGAATGTAGGTTGGCCGTGCCCAACTGACACAGATGCGCGTGAAGGGCTTGGGAACCAGGAAGCGGTCCCAGGAGCGCATTATCCAGGCGTGTTCGGGTTCCAGATGAAAGGCGCCGATGGGCGCGCCGGTAATTTGCGCCAGCTTGATGGGGCCCATCTTGGTCTGGTAGATGGGGCCGCGAGGGCCGTCGGCGGTGAAGATGGCGGTTCTGCCGGTATCGATCACGTGCGCCAGTCCGAGCAGACCTTCGCGCGCGCCGCGGCTGCTGGAACCGCGCACGGCATCGAAGCCAAACAATTTGAGGATGCGCGTAATCAACTCGCCGTCAAAGCTTTGGCTGACGAGGATCACCGCGCGGGAATGGCGGAAGTAGGCTGTGCAAGGCAATACGCACTGATGCCAGAAGCAGAATATCTCGGGTGGGGATTTCTGGCCGAAGGGTACGGGCGTCACGCCTTCTTCGGCGATGATTTCAAATCGCCATGTTTTGCTGAAGACCGATACGAGCGCCCACACCACGCGCGGGAGAACGGCCAGCACCAGGCGCTGAGTGATGGTGAAGCTGGGTTTTTCTTGGGCGGCCACTGAGATGATTTTAGTGTAGGCGGCCAAGAATGCAGATCTTGCATTTCGCTCGGCGGCGGGGTGGTTTGAAAAGATAATCCCTCAGGGGCTAAAGCCCTGGTGAATCTGCTCGGTTTTCGGCATCCTTCGGCTCCGCTCAAGACAGGCTTTGAAGTCGTGGTCTAAAAGAAACTACTTTCCGTGCGGATTGCAAGTTGTTGGTTGTGTTGAAAGGTGCTTCGGGTAGCGATTTCGCACCGTCCCTACGGGACTGTGACTCGTATGTTGACGCTTACCCAGGACTGCGCTGCGCTTGTCCTGGGCTAGTATCAATACTCCCTCCGGGAGAAAACGTAGGCGGTTTCATCTTCCCGTGGGTCGGCAACGCCGATGGACGACTGATGCAAAGCGGGTCGATTTGGCATTCACCAGACAAAGCCTAAAACCCTTACCATTCAAACTGACCCACAGCAATTCGCTCAGGAGTAGCGCAGCCAGCGCACGATTTCGGGTAGAGTGGCCCGCTTGCCGTACATCAGAATTCCCACGCGGTAGAGGCGCGAGGAGAACCACAGGACGGCCCAGATCGTCAGGACCAGCAGAGCGATGGAGGCTGCAATCTGCCATACCGGCGGCATCTGCAGGCCTATGCGCGGAACCATCACATAAGGAGAAGTGAATGGAAAGATAGAAGCGGCAACGACCCAGATGGAGTTTGGATCTTTGAAGACCACGGTGAGCATTCCAAAGCTGATCCAGACCGGCACAGCCGCCAACGGCATATACATCTGCAACTCCTGCGAAGTCTCGCAGGTGGCCGCCAATCCAGAAAACAGCGCACTGAAAAGGGCGAATCCGAGCACGAAATAGACCGGAAAGAGAACACCCTCAACCCAGGAGAAATGCAGAGCGAGGTTTCCCGTCAGCAAGGATGCGGCCAGAGCCGAGCTCATAAAAGCAGTTGCGGAAGCTACCCAAATGGAGATCTGGGTGAGACCTACCGCTCCGACGCCGAGCAGTTTGCCGGCGAGCAGGTCGTCAGGTTTTGCCACGGCCAGCATGACCTCGAAGATGCGCGAGGTCTTCTCTTCGATGATGGCGCGGGCCATGTTCATTCCATACAGGAGAATAGGCATGGAAATCAGGAATGCCATCGCGGCGACTTTTGCGAAGACTCCCGTTTCCGTGTTCTTTTCGGCTTTTCCGCTCTCGTTCAATTGGAGGCTCTTGACCATTACATAGCTTTGCAGGTCGTCGGCGTCGCCCTGGTTGATTCCGCGGGCGATCAGGCGCTCATGCACAACGGCATGATTCACGGCGGTCCGGAGCCCCTCGTCACTCGGCGGGTCAAGGGATTTTGAGGTATAGGTGGCAGTGACGGTTCCCACGGGGGAGCCGTCGGAGGTATCGACCGCGAGGAGTCCGTCAATGTCCTTCGCTTCGGCCTGCTTCAGCAAATCCGAGCGGTCCTTTTCAGTAGCCGGAGCGACCACATCCACAGTGAATTTGATGTATCCATCCGCGAGCAACTCCCGGCGAACTTCGCCAGCCAGCGCGGCGTTATTTGAGGCAATCGCCAGATGGCGTCCCATTCCCTGCCTGGGAGCGTTCAAATAGGAAAAACCGACCAAGACGATAATAAGCAGAGGCAGCATTACCGTCGAGAGGACGAAGGCCCGACCCCGAATCTGCTCCAGATATTCGCGCTTCGCAATGAGTAGAATGTTACGCATTGGCCTTGCCTCCCACGGTCTGGATAAAGATCTCTTCAAGCGAGGGCTCGACCAGTTCGAAGCGGTAGATCGTCGCCATGGCAGCGGCTTGGTGCAGCAGCTTTTGCGCGTTGCCGTGCGGTTTGAGCTTTATTTCCGCATGGCCGGAGAAGTTCTTCGCCTCTGCAATCTCTTCACTGCTCAAGAAATCGGAGGCTCCCTCGAACTCGACAATTACGTGGTTGCGTTCGTAGCGGGACTTGATTTCTCGCAGATTGCCGGCCAGCACGGCCTTGCCGTCGTTGATGAGGCAAATCGAGTCGCAGAGCTTCTCCACCTGGTCCATGCGATGAGTGGAAAACAGAATCGCCTTGCCTTGCGCCTTGAGGTCGAGCAGCGTCCGTTCGACGAGCACGGCATTGATCGGGTCGAGGCCGCTGAAGGGTTCATCCATGACGATGAGCCCAGGATCGTGCAACAGAGTAGCAATGAATTGGATCTTCTGCTGCATGCCCTTGGAGAGCTCTTCAGTCTTCTTCCCCAGCGAATCGGCGATCTCCATGCGCCCGGCCCAATCGACGGCGCGACGGCGCGCCTCCTCCGCCGCAAGTCCGTGCAACTGGCCAAAGAAGACCAGTTGGTCGAGGACCTTCATTTTCTTATAGAGGCCGCGTTCCTCGGGAAGGTAGCCTACGCGCTCAAGGCTCTTGCGCACGAAGGGCTTATCAAATAGATTGACCTGTCCCGAGTCCGGAACGGTAATGCCCATCATCATGCGAATCGAGCTGGTTTTGCCCGCTCCGTTCGGCCCCAGCAGGCCGAACATCTGGCCTGCCTCGATGGATAGACTCAGGTTGCTGACTGCAACTTTGTTCTCGTAGGCCTTGGTCACTCCCGCGAGCTGGACAACTGGCATGGATTCTCCTGCCGCTTAAACTGTAGTCCCGATTCAGGGTTGCCGGGGGCGGGCCTCAAAAGAAGTGTAGCAAAGCACTCACTGCGCGAACTGCGTCTTCAACAGGGTACGCGGGGGATATCAGACAGGTTCCCGGCGGGTTGAGATTCCTTGCGGTTAGATCGCTCTTGACCCTTTCCACTGCGGACCTTTTCGAACTCTTCTTGAAAGGGCTTGAATCAGCTTGTCTTGCAGCTTCAGGGGGACGATCGGAGGAAGCCACGCCAAAGTGAAGCAAAAAATAGACTTGAAGGCTGGCAGAATTCAGGAAACCAAAGAGTAACTCCGCCGGCGTACGTGAAAAGTGATGGAAAAGGAAAAAAGTGGTAGCCTTGTTGACGATGCCAGAATACGATTTTCTCAAAACCGAGCCCGTTCATGGACCAGCATACAGGCCGCAGGCCATTGAGGAAGTTGACGTGCGTCAGTCAATCCTCGAGGACATTGCGTTAAAGACGCTTTACCTGTCCGGTTCGCTCTCCATTCTGGAACTCTCGGAAAAGACCCGGCTCAGCTTTGAAGTGGCCAAGGAGCTCTCTTTCCACCTGCGAACGGAGATGCTCTGCCAGGTCAATGGAATGACTGGCAATATTCCTCAGATTGCCATCACGTCCGCGGGCAGAAGCCGTGCGGTGGACCTTCTCGCACAGAGCCACTACGCGGGGCCCGCGCCGGTCTCTCTGGAGAGCTATGTGGAGCAGACGCGGAAGCAGAGCGTCCGCAGGCTCGAGGTTCATGCCGACGAGGTCAAGCGCGCCTTTTCGCATCTCGTGATCGACAGCGGGACGTTGCGGCGCTTCGGGACGGCGCTCAACTCCGGCAGCTCGATCTTCATCTACGGACCGCCGGGAACTGGAAAGACTACCATTGCCGAAACGTTGTCGAAGGTGGTTGCCGAGGATGAGGTCTGGATACCGCACGCGGTGGAGGTGGATGGCTCGATCATTACGGTTTTCGATCCGGCGATTCACAGGCGCGCGGCGGACCCTGGGCCCGCGAACCGCGACGAGCGATGGGTGCTGTGCCAGCGGCCCGCTGTCCTGGTGGGCGGCGAGCTGACGGCGGAGATGCTGGATCTGCAATTCAATCCAATTACAAAGTTCTATGTCGCCCCCGCGCAGATGAAGGCCAATAACGGGGTGCTGATCATCGACGACTTCGGACGCCAGCGGCTTCGTCCGGAAGAGCTGCTGAACCGCTGGGTCGTTCCCCTCGATCGCAGGATCGATTTCCTGACCCTGGCGGGAGGAAAGAAACTTGAGGTCCCGTTTGAGATGCTGGTCGTCTTTGCCTCGAACATGGATCCGGCAGAACTGGTAGACGAATGCTTTTTGCGCAGGATTCAAACCAAGATCAAGGTCGGTACGGTTGCCGATGCGTCTTTCTGCGAGATCTTTCGCCGTGTTGCCGTCGAGTATCAAGTCGCCTATGACCCAGGCGTGCCTCAGGCTCTCATCGATTTCATCCGCGGCACGCTGAATCGTGAGCTGCGCCAGTGCTATCCCAGGGATATTGTGAACCAGGTTCTTTGGTCGGCCCGTTACGAAGGCAAGAAGGCGTATATCGATTCGCTGGCCCTGGCGCAGGCGGTCGAGGCTTACTTCCTGCAAAAGGGGTAAGGCTAGCCGTAAAGCTGAAGAAAAGAGCCCCGTAGTCTCCGCGGATTTTTGCGAGGATTATGGGGCCTTTCGGTTTGTTCGGTCTCGCTGGAGGTGGGTTCGTGGTTTCCCACCCATTCCACGATGAGACTGTGGAATGGATGGGGCACCCAATCGTCTGGGAGCTCCGGTGTTGTTTGTCCGGGCGAAGATCAGCCATGTAGCATCCGGAGTGTGGCTGAGCTCGACACTCCGGTGATGTATGTGAAGGGCGTAGGCCCGAAGGTGGCGGAGATGCTCGCGGCCAAAGGGATCCTGGTGGCCGAGGATCTGCTCTACCACCTGCCCTTTCGCTATGAGGACCGCCAGAACCCGCGCAGCCTGGATGAGCTGAAGGCGGGCGAGACGGCCAGCGTCATCGCCGAGGTGCGTGGCTCAATCCTCTTACGTACCCGCAAAGCACCCATCTTCGAGCTGACCGTTGGGCAGGGGCGGCTGGCGCTGAAGTGCATCTGGTTCAATGGCAGTTACCTCGAAGGCAAGTTTCACGCTGGGCAGACGGTGGCCGTCTACGGCCGGGTTGAGCCTTCGCGGTCCAGCAGCAACCTGAAAATGATCCAGCCGCAGTTCGAACTGCTGCCCGATGCAACCGACGACGCCGAGACGCGGCTGCTCGAAGTGGGGCGCATTACGCCGGTCTACGAGTCGCTGGGCGGCGCGCGGCTAGCCTCGCGCTGGCAGCGTAAGACGATATTCAATCTGCTTGAAGGGCTGCACGGCGCGGTGCCGGAGTGCCTGCCACGGGCGATGCTTCTGCGGCTGGCGCTTCCCGATCGGGAGACGGCACTGCGCGAGGCGCACTTTCCGCCCGAAGGCACGCCCTTTGCCCAGTTACAAAGCCGGGCGACGCCGGCCCACCGGCGGTTGATCTTCGAGGAGCTGTTTTTTCTGGAATTGGGCCTGGAACTCAAGCGCCGCCGGATGAGGGAGCGCGTGGGAATCGGCTTTGCTACCACGGACAAGGTGCGCGAGGCGATTCGCGAGGTGCTGCCCTTTCATCCCACGGCGGCGCAGAAGCGGGCGCTGGGCGAGATTGTGGCCGACATGCGAGCCCCATGTCCCATGCGGCGGCTGCTGCAAGGGGATGTGGGCTCGGGCAAGACCATTGTGGCGTTGCAGGCGATGCTGGTGGCGATGGAGAACGGCTACCAGGCTGCGCTGATGGCGCCGACTGAGATTTTAGCCACGCAGCATTTTCTGGCATTCCGTAAATTGCTTGAACATTCCTCGCGCAACTATCGAATCGCGCTGCTGACCGGGTCGCTGGCCGAGGAGCGCAAACGCTCGACACGCGGCCAGATCAACCGGGGCGAGGCGCAACTGGTGATCGGGACTCACGCGCTTATCGAGGAGAAGGTCGAGTTTGACCGGCTTGGTCTCGTAGTAGTCGACGAGCAACACCGCTTCGGCGTCATGCAACGCTTCAAATTGATGAAGAAGCCCAATCAGGCCGAACCGGATGTATTGGTGATGACGGCAACGCCGATCCCAAGGACACTTGCGCTTAGCTTGTATGGTGATCTCGATGTCAGTGTGCTAGACGAGCTGCCGCCGGGACGTACGCCAATCGTCACTCGACGCGTGCCGGGCGAGATGGCGGAGGAGGTGTGGGAGTTTGTACGCAAACAGGTGGCGAGGGGACGGCAGGCTTACATTGTTTACCCGGTGATCGAAGGCAGCAAGGACGACCAGCCGGAATTGGATTTCTCGGACGACGATCCGGAGGCGGGGATTGAGACGCCGCCTTTCATGGCATCCCAGGTCTCAAAATCGAGGCCTCCGCCCCACGGACGAGGACCTGTCCGTGGGGACCCCGGACCTGGGCCACCCAACAGGAAGGGCAAAACGGCGGAGCTGTTTCCGAAGGCGGCGCAGGAGGCGAATCCGGGAGCGAAATCGGGGCTGAAGTCGGCGGTGGAGATGTACGAAAAACTGCGCACGGGGCCGCTTGCCGGCCTGCGCGTGGGCCTGCTGCACGGGCGGCTGGACGCCGATGAGAAGGAAATCATCATGCGCCGTTTCCAGCGCGGAGAGATCGACGCGCTGGTGGCCACTACGGTCATCGAGGTGGGCGTGGATGTGCCGAACGCGACGGTCATGGTTGTCGAGCACGCGGAGCGGTTTGGCCTGGCGCAGTTGCACCAGTTGCGCGGGCGCGTGGGCCGCGGGGCTGCGAAGAGCTTTTGCATCCTGATCACCGGCGATCGTGTGTCGCCGACGGGCGAGGAGCGGCTCAACGCCATGGTCCGCACGCAGGACGGTTTTGAGCTGGCGGAGCTGGACCTGAGCCAGCGCGGACCGGGCGAGTTTTTCGGGACACGGCAGGCCGGGCTGCCCGACTTTCGCGTGGCCAACCTGCTGCGCGACAGGCAGTTACTGGAAGTCGCGAAGATGGAAGCTGCCCGCTTTGCCAATGCTCCGGCTGCTGAAATGGAAGCCACCGAGGCAGAGCGAAAGCTGGTGTGGGCGCGGCTCAAAGAGGCCTGGCAGCGCCGCTATGGATTGGTGGAGGCTGGTTGACTCGGCAGCAATTATGGATGCAAGAGGTCCATTTATCTCCAACTTAGAACGATATGGTTACGAAAGTAAGCCACAATAGCGTTATCCAAAGAATACTTATGTAATACTCGCCGTAGGAAACATACGCGACAGTAACCTGCTGAACCTGCTGGCGCAAAGAAAGGACAGAACTCTGACATGAAATTCAAGCTTTTCTTCGTCTTTGCTCTCGCTCTCTCTCTCTCCCTTGTGTACGTCTTTGGATTCAGGCAGGATTCACAACAATTAAGGGCATCGTTGATCAAGGTATTCAGTGGCAGCCGCGCTGAAGCGGCGACAATGCCCCAGGCGGGTGCTTCTGCTTCAGACGACATGCAGGCATCGTTGACGACGGCAAACAGGGCCGGCGATAGCGAAGCGGCCACGGGGCTAAGCAAGATGGGCTCCGAATCGGACATCTTGCGGGCATCGCTGATCAAGGCAGTAAAAGCCGACAACACGGAATTGGCAAAGAAGCTGATCAAGTTGGGCGCCGATGTGAATGGCCGCACGTCAGCGAATGGCTGGAGCGCGCTGCATTACGCGGTTAGGAACGGCAATGCGGAGATTGTGCAGCTTCTGCTCAATGCCGGCGCCGATCCTGACTGTCTGGGAACCATGGAAGGACAGAAGGACTCGGTCGTATCGGTGAGACCTTTGGTCCTTGCGCAGGCCGCTTTGGATTTTGTGAGTCAGGTTCCGCCCTCCAACATGGAGGAGACATTGCGCCAGAATGGATTGGACGACCCAGCTCTCGTGAAGAGCATGAAAGATCCTAAGGCAACTGACCGATACAGAAAAGTCGTCGACGTTCTGACAAGCGCTTCAAAGGAATCTTAGCTGATCAATTCCCCGGATTTGAGCAGGCATCCCACCGCAACGATAGACCCCCATCGTTGCGGTGGGATGTTGCTGTCTCCGGCACACAGATTGAGAATGCCGGAATGCAAAGAACCAGCAGGGAGATGGCGTCACCAGTGTTGTGACGGATGGGTGCAGATTGTTTGACCTCATAAACGGCCCTTTGATAACATCGCTCTAGCTGTTCACTAGAGCCTGTTATGAACTTTCCCGCGGGCGGCGCTGGGAGCCAATTTTTCTCAGTTCGAGGAGTGAGGAGCGACGAATATGGGCTATCTTCTAGCGACGCGTGACGAAGAAATGAGGAAAATTGGCCCCAGCCCTCCGGGTTGCGGCGCAAATCGGGCCATACTTCGTTCTCATCCTCGACTGTGGACCCGCCACAGCCTTCGGATTCCGCCTCGTCTCCACCCCACGGACGAAGACCTGTCCGTGGGGGCCCCGGTCTGGCCCTATTTTCGTCCGCAACGCCGCCCACGCGAGAGTTCATAACAGGCTCTAGCCAAGACAGGCGATTCTAAAGGATATTCTCATCGTATTGTCTGCCGGAAACAGATAACGCACAGCAGGGTTGGCAGACGCTTTGAAAGGATAAATCGCCGCAATGAAATATAGACTTTTCTTTCTTTTTGCTTTCATCCTTCTCCTTTTTCCTGTTTCTGGCTGCAAGCCCACTCCGGCATCTCTGATGGCAGCAGTCAAGGCTGACAATACCGAAGAGGCGAAAAGGCTCATCGGGAAGGGCGCCGACGCCAATAGCCGCACATCGCCGACGGGCTGGAGCGCACTCCATTACGCGGCGAGAAATGGCAATGTGGAGATTGTTCAGCTTCTTCTCAGCGCCGGCGCCGATCCGAACTGCAGCGGAGCAATGGAAGGACAGACGACTTCAGTAATTTCCTTGAAGCCGCTGGTTATAGCGCGTGCAAATCTCGATCTGGTAAGCCAGATACCGGCCTCCCGCATGGAGGAGACCCTGCGCGAGAATGGACTCGACGATCCAGCTCTGGTGAAAAGCATGAAGGATCCAAAGGCGGCCGACCGATACCAGACAGTCGTCGATGCTCTATCGAAGGTTACGAAGAACTAAAGCTGGTTGCATCATCCCCATCCAGGTAGCCGAAAAACATCCCTCAGGGGCTAAAGCCCGCAATCCTATTGCTTGTTTTGCGGCACGACTGAAGTCGTGCCCTGATACAAAGCAGGTCGATTGGGTATTCATCAGACACTCCCTAGAGCCGGTCAAGCCAGTCTATCGGCGCGCGTGCTCAGCTTCATCTCGACGGGAAAGGTCTGGATCTCCAGGTCGATGCTGGCAATCTCGGCGCCGCACTCCTGGGGGTGGCTGCGGGTGCATTGGCAGAGCTCGGTAAAGCGGACGTGCCCGCTCTGGCTCAGCTCAAGTCCGGTGGCGATCATCACGCTGTAAATGTCCACGCAAGCCTGGCGCTCGAATTCAAACAACATGCTCACAGTTCCGGTATCGTTTGCGCCGCGGCTGAGGACCCAACCGCCGCAGCCCAGGATGGCGCCGGTGAGGGTCTGGACCAGGCGCGAGGGATCTTCGATGGAGATGGCCTTCATCTGCATTGCCCAGGGAACGCTGATCGACGGGTCTGTGTATTGGGTCTGCACCGTTAGCCTCACATCTGCCTTATCGGAACCATGGAGCGCAGCGTCAAGATTGTGCCGTAGTCGAACGGCTCTTGACTGGCTTTGACACAACCGCGTTGGCAGCAAGGGGAAAGCGTCTTGCGCCGGTAATTGGAGGTTCATTCGCTCTCGATCGGCAACGTTGAAAGACCGATAAAGGAAGGCAAACCCGACGCATTGGCAAACGCCGCGCAAGGGCGATGTTGTAGTTTCATAGACAGCATGATCGTCGGTTCCGGAATCGACATGGTGGAGATCGGGCGCATCCAGCAGTCCTTGGATCGCTTCGGGGAGCGGTTTCTCGACCGCATCTATACTGCCGCGGAGAAGGCCTATTGCCTGCGCAAACGCATGGCCGCGGAGAGCCTTGCCGCCCGCTTTGCCGCAAAGGAAGCCGGAGCCAAAGCGCTGGGAACAGGCATCAGCCATGGTGTGAGCTGGCTAGAGATCGAAGTCGTCCGCGAGCCCAGCGGAAAACCTACCCTCCAGTTTCACGGACGGGCGGCAGAGTTCGCAGCACGCCTGGGCGCCGCGCGCGCGGCACTTTCGATCACTCACACCGCCGCGTTCGCCTTGGCTAGCGTGGTACTCGAGGACGGACGGTGATTCCGCCCTTTCTGCTATTCTCAAGGCGTAAACCGGTTCCTTTTCTTGTCAAGGGAGTGCCGTGCCAAGCCGCAAAGAGATTCAGTGGTCGCAACTGCGAGTAGGAGCTTTGGTCCTGGTAGCCATGGCCGTTCTGGTCGGGCTGATTCTTCTCATGTCCGGCTCGACGGGCGGACCGTTTGCGCCCAAGCTGGTGCTTCGGTCTTACTTTGAAAATGCGGCGGGCGTGAAGGCAGGAGCGCCGGTGACGCTCGAGGGCGTAACCATCGGCAATGTGATCCGTGTTCGCGTGGTTCCGGATCGCAACCCCACGCCGGTCGAAATGACCATGCGGGTGGGCCATGAGTATCTGAGCCGCCTGCATACCGATTCGACCGCCTCGATTGCTCAGGCAGGCGTGCTCGGCGACAGCTATGTCGATATCAGCTCGGCCCACGCCAGCGGACCCGCCCCGGCCAACAACGCCGAATTGAGGGCCACCGGCTCACCCAGCATTCAGGACGTGGTGCGCAACAGCAATGAATCCATTCTGGAGACCAACAAGCTGTTGCATAAATTTGAAATCACGATCGATGCGGTCAATTCCAGGCGCGGCGTAGCGGGCGAATTGATCAACGACCCCGAACTGGCAAAGAAGGTCTCGCTGATCGCCACCGACCTTCAAACCATTACCAGCGCCATCGCCGAAGGCAAGGGTTCGCTGGGCAAGCTGGTCAACGACGATACGCTTTACACCCGCGCCAACTCTGCCGTGGACCGGCTTGACAGAATCACCATTGCCCTGGACGAGGGCAAGGGCAGCGCTGGCAAGCTGCTCAAGGACGACACACTCTACAACAATCTGAATGCCGCTGTGGCGAACACAAACCAGTTGGTGGGCGAGATCAACGCGGGCAAGGGCGCGCTGGGCAAGATTGCCAAGGATCCCGAGTTTGCGCAGAAGCTCGACGACACCGTTACGCGCCTGGACTCGATCCTCAAAGGCGTGGACGAGGGCAAGGGCACGCTGGGGCAGCTTGTGCAGAACCGCTCGGTCTACGACCACGCCGACCAGACGCTGGACCAGACCCAGCAACTGGTGAAGAGTATTCGCGAAGACCCGAAGAAGTACCTGGTCATTCGCATGAAGGTCTTTTAGTACTTGACGCATAAACCCCATCAAGATGCGAAAAAAGATCCCTCAGGGGCTAAAGCCCGCAATTCTATTGCCTCTTTTGTGGCACGGCTAAAGCCGTGCCCTTTCAAAACATGAATATCCATCTGTGGGGCGGAGACAGCTAGCTGGTCGCGGTGGCGGGTGGAGCGGCGGGTGCGGGCGTGCTGCTGGGAGTGCTGTCTTTCGGGGTAGCGGGCGTCGTGGACTCGGCCGGAGAGGCTGCGGAATCGGATGCGGCATTGGACGGGTTGGTCTCTGCCGGGTAGTCATTCACATACCAGCCGGCGCCCTTGAAGTGCAGGCGCGGCGCGGTAAGGGGGCGCTCGAGTACGCCTTGGCACACGGGGCATACCAGCTCCTGCTTGGAGCTGAAGTTTTGAATTTTCTCAAAGCGGTGGCCGCACTGGGTGCACCGATACGCATACAACGGCAAAGTTCTCACCCCTCCCAAGAAGAATGACGCACTTTACCTATTGTATCGGCAATGCGGCTAATTCTATGCAAATCGCCGCCCGAAGGCGGTTTGGTTTAAGAAACAGCCATCAAGCGGCTCATGCACGGACGAAACTTGTAGCATTGAAGCACAGGTCTCAGGCCGTGTCTGACGAATCTGCCGAGGGATCGGCGCGTGGAGAAACAGCTCCTGCAGGGGCTGAAGCCCGATTGATTTTTCTGCGTTTTCGGCACGACTAAAATCGTGCCGTAAAAGGGAAACAAGCGTGGACCGGGAGGTCCACGCTACAGCCGGCCGGGAGGCCAACGTTACAGTTTCATGCAGCGCGGGTCGGCGAAGCCGGTGGACGACTGACACAAAACAGGCCGATGATGCATTCATTGGACACCGCCCGGCACGTACCCTTCAGGCCGAACCGCGATCCAGTTCGGCCGCACCTGCTCTTAGCGAGCCGGATTTCAATGCACGGCGATCAAGACCGATGCCGAGTGGTTCTCCCATTCAAGCGTGAGCTTGCCGGTGGTGCCGCCCAGATCGGTGATGGCGTACTTCAGATTCTCGACCAGCGCAAGGGGCTTGCTCATGCTCATCTTGACCCGGCCCAGATCCTGCGCCTTGTCGTAGATGGTTCCCCACTGGCCCGTCTGCTTATTCACGATCAGCACCCAGCCATCGGGGTCTGAAAGGTCGACATAGAGGGTATAGTCGCCCTTGGGGACGGCCAGGCCGCCCAGTGTCAGATCGGTTTCAGTGTGCAGTTTGGTGGCTGAATTGGCGCCTGCGCGCCAGACCGGATAGGAAGGATCGTGGCCGATGAGCCCGTCCTTGCCGAAGATGTGGCCTGCGCGACCCTTGACGCCGGGGGAGCTGTAGGCGATGGTGATGATTTTGCCGGCGATGGTGACCGACTCGGTAGCCGGCGGGCTCTTTGGCGGGCCTTGCTGGGCAGAGAGGTTGAGCGTGGCTGCGACAAGCAGGCCCGTACAGATCAAAAGGCGCTTCACAAGCATTTACCTCCGTGGGAGAGAATCCCTGACGGGACCGTCAGAGCAAAACCAGGGATACTATCTCCTGATTGGCCTCGTTCAAGGTTGCCGCGCCTTGTTGGTCGCGGCGACTTGAGTGAAGTGGCTTCGGGATACACTTTCCTGGCTTTGCTATAGCCCCGACGCAACGATTGTCGCACTCGCCGGTGCTCAAGGGGAAACCGATGCGTGAAACCAGGGGATCGGCAGCAGGAGTGTTCGACCGGGGTGGTGCGAATCCATGCCAGTGAACGAATGGCCGGAACTCTACCCGATGCAGCGAAGATGCTCAGCGGGTGCCGGGGAGGGTGCGGTATACTCCAATCGCAGCGAATACAAGGAGGTTGACGATGCGTTTCAACGGGATTTGGAAGTTGGCGGCGGCCGGTGCGCTGGCCGTAACGATGATGGCGCCGGGGACAATGACGGCGCAGGGCAGCGATTCCGTGCTCAAGCCAGCGGAGATTCAAAAGCTGCTGCCTGCAACGGTTTTTTATCGCGGGCAGACGGCGCCCACGCAGTTGCGAAACTCCGGCGGCGTGAAGCTGGCCGACGGGTTCTACGTGCTGGCAGCCCTGGTGGACACCAGCGGCTACACGACCGGCGTGCAGGCGAAGTACCAAGCATGCTTCGTCACCGAGGTTCCCATCAAGCTGGGCGGCCAGAATCTGGCGGCGGGCTTCTATGGCGCGGGTTTTCTCGCGGACAATAAGTTTGTGATCACCGATGTCGGCGGGCATGATGTGCTCACTGTGGAAGCGGGCGAGGATCCGGGACTTAAGCGGCCTATGCCGTTGCAGGTTGTGGCCGACCCGGCCGGCGGCTTCCGGCTTTACGCGGGACGCAAGTATGTTATTTTTAGCCGGTAGGCTGTTCGCCCGTGCGTGGCCTGAGTCGGACCGTTTTGCCCCTTTTCCAGCTTGAGCAAACGCGAGGAATGCCCACAATCGTCTGCATTCTTCACAGGATGAGCACTAATGCTCTAGATCAACCGGGGCTCTTCAGACTAACATGGTGATTCAAACGCTTCGTGAAGATGGAGCGGCAGTATTCAAAAAGGGGAGGAAACACAGATGAGTTCGCGTTCTTTCATTTCTTTTTGCCAGATTTCAGCTTTGGCATGTCTTGCATTGGCGCCCTTGGGGTGCAAGAAACCCCCGGCGGTGACCCTGGCGTGCCAGGCCAACCCACCGGCCATATTCCCCGGCGACGCTGTCACTGCGACCGCGACCGCGGGATCCGTAGATCCCAACAAGAAGACTAATGTGATCTACGACTGGTCAGGCACTGGCGTGACCGGCAGCGGCACATCGGCTACGGTCAACACGGCCGCCCTGACGCCCGGCAGCTATACGGTGAAGGCGACTGTCAAGGAAGGCAAGAAGGGCAAAGAGGGCCTCAAGCCCGGCCAGTCCGCCGAGTGCACGGCCAGCTATACGGTGAAGGATTTTGAGCCACCGACCCTCGCCTGCGCTGCCAGCCCGGTGACCATCAAGCCCGGAGAGACCAGCGTCGTAACCTCAACCGGCCTGAGCCCGCAGAATCGCACGCTGACTTACACCTACTCGGCAGCCGCCGGCTCGATCAGCGGCAGCGGAACGACAGCCACCTTCTCGTCGGCCGGAGCGCCGACCGGAAACGTCGGGATCTCCTGCAACGTGGCCGACGACAAGGGACACACGGCGGCAGCCAGCACCAGCGTGACCATTCTGGCCCCGTATGTTGCTCCGGTTCCGCATACCCAGACGCTCTCCGCGATCAGCTTCGATGGGGACAAGAAGCGTCCGACGCGCGTGGACAACGAAGCCAAGGCGCAGCTTGACGCGGTTGCCCTGAGCCTGCAGCAGCAGCCGGATGCCAAGGTTGTGCTGGTTGGCAATGCGACTGCGGATGAGAAGGCGATGCCGAAGCACCACAAGAAGCACGCCAAGATGGTCGACCTGGCCGCTCAGCGCGCCGTCAACGTCAAGGAATACCTGGTGACCGAGAAGGGCATCGACCCCGCCCGCGTTACCGTGGCGACCGGCACTGCCGACGGCAGGACAGTGAACCCCTACCTGGTGCCCGCGGGAGCCGACTTCGCGGCCGACGTCTCTGGAACGACTCCAGTGGACGAGAGCACGTTGAAGGCGGAGGTGCGCAAGCCCCTACACGAGCGGCATCACAAACACGCGGCCAAGAAGATGAAGATGTAGTCCCATCGGAAGGCTTCAAGAATTGCAGGGCGGACGCCCCAGGTCCCGGAGACGAGATCTGGGGCGTTCTGCGTTTGCGGCACAGTCTCACAGGATCACGGGTATTTTTCTCCTGTGAAACGGTGGAGAGGAAGTTGTTTGTTTTGAATGGATTAGATGAATCTTCACCGCTTCACGAAAACTGTGAGTTTGTGTTCCGGTGCAGGCGCTGCCTGGAAGCGGCTGATTCTACGAGTTTTAAGTAGGGCTTCACAGTTCCACAGCCCGAAAGCGCGTCTCGTTTTTCTTGCCGGGCGACGGTTGGCCCCGCGGGTTGCATGGATGGGGGCCGATTCGCATGGCCTGGGTTATGAAGAGCGGGCTGTCGCCGGATCTCTATAGACAGTTTGCGCCGAGAGGGGATAATTCTCTGCAAAAAACCTTTTGTCGGGATGTAACGATTCCTTCCGCACCATCACTATTCAGAGCGAAACTCCGATCAACCTGCTCTTGAGAGCTGGATGGAAGTTATTGATTTCTTGAGGAAATCAACACTTCAAAGCCATGGCCTTAGAGCAAAACCAGGGATGTTGTAGCCCAATTCGAATCATCAAACGTCGCCGCTCTCTGTTGGTCGCGTCGACTTGAGTGCATGGGCTTCGGGATGCGTCTTCCCTGGTTTTGCTGTGGGCACACCAATCGTGGTTTCGCTGTAGTCGAATCCATTGACAGAAATGTGGGGTATTCAACGATGTATCGCATTCTTCATTTGCCTCCCGATACGCATGATTTCGTCCAGAGCAGAATCGAAAGCGGGCGCTACGAGAATCCCGGCGAATTAGTACAGGCTGCATTTCGCGCTCTCCATCGCGAGGAGAAAGTGTCTGGGAAACAGAACGCGGCGCCCAGCATTGCTGAGCAGGATGTCTTTCGGGGATTGTGGGAGAGATCGGGCCTGTTACCTATCGATCGGCGGAAGGCGCCGCGCTTCGATTGATCGGAGTTGGTGGCATCCGAGGCCCGAGGGTTCCGTTCCGAAGATGGGGCCCTTCTCAGGTCAATTCTGGAATAGGCTGTAGGATTCCCTCAAAGGCATTGCTACCTTGGAGTGAGCTGGATTTGGGAAGATAAAGGACCATACGTTGTCTTCCACCTCGGGGCAGCCGTGAGTCAGGATCTTGCCGCCGCCGGAGACCACGATCTCAGCGTTGAAATCGATGGGAAGCGATGCCTGCATGGCTGCAAAGAGCGCCTTCTGAGCCGTCGCATGGACATCGCTGACGTACTCGCCGGTGGGCAGATGGACCCTCTTCCCGGTGCTTGAATCGACCATGGTGCGGCTGAACGAAGCTGCTTTCATCCGTTCGTGCAGCAATACGTAGTCGTTATCGTGGACTTCGATTCGTGCTGTAAACCGCATTGGGGAGGCTCCTTAGGCATTATCTTTTCCTATTTTATTCTGTCCGTCCAGGGGTTTTATGGGGTTATTGTCGAGTTTTATCCCATTCGGTACCAAAATTCTAACGTGACTCATGTGGTGCCGACTTGGACTGCTCGGGAAGTGGGCCATGCTGGGGCTGGACGCTTACACGATACGTCAGCACTTGAATGCGGATTGAAAATGGAGTAATGTATAGACTGAATCGTATGTACGGATACTATGGCGCGGTTTAGCTGGGACGAAGGGAAGAATCACGCCAACCGGCGCAAGCACGGCGTGAGTTTCGAGGCCGCGACACGCGTCTTCCGCGACCGCTTCGTGATTTTCGAGCAGGACCGCGAGGTCGCGGGAGAGGCGCGCTGGCAGGCTATTGGAAGGGCGAGCCCAGATTCGAACGAAGCACTTTTGCTCTTGGTGGCCCACACTTATGAACAGGATGACGAAGAAGAGAGAATCCGGATTATCTCAGCCCGCAAAGCGACCCCAGGCGAGGCGGAAGCCTACCATGCGCAGTTCTATGCGGGTGGTTGACGCCGGCGAACTGGAGAAGGACACGCCGGTCAAAGCGCGAGTAGATCGT
>Ga0302140_10001589_pt1 | contig 29654 bp, 32 predicted proteins | sample I_Bog_E1_1_FD_202095 | JGI IMG/M metagenome (GOLD analysis project Ga0302140, IMG submission 202095) | Peat permafrost microbial communities from Stordalen Mire near Abisko, Sweden - I_Bog_E1_1 | ecosystem: Environmental > Terrestrial > Soil > Wetlands > Peat | place: Sweden: Abisko, Stordalen... | reverse complement strand
CTAGTACCCGGTCTGGCTGCTAGCGTACCGCGCCTCTTTTTTCCGCGGTCTTCGACACTCGAGAATCCTCTCTCATCTCTACGGAATAGGTTTGCACTTCCAGGTCGATGCTCGCAAGATCCTTGGCGCAGTCCCGCGGCTGATTGAGAGTGCATTGGCAAAGCTCCGTCAAAAGAATGTGCCCGCTCTGGCTCAGGACCAGGCCCATGCCGATCAACTCCCCATAGATGTCCACACAGTTCTGCCGTTCGAACTCGAAGAACATGTTTACCATGCCGGACTCGGTTGCGCCGCGGCTGAGCACCCATCCGCCACATCCGACAATAGCGCCCGAGAGAGCTTGTATCAGCCTCACCGGATCTTCAATGGAGACTGCCTTCATCTCCATCGCCCAGGGTACGCTTGTCATTTGTCTTGCGTCTAGGTCAGCCACATCATCCCTCAATACTGCCTTATCGGAGTAACTCATTGCGATGTTCAACTCGAAAACTTCATATGATTCAGGTTCAACTACTCCAAAGTTTCATTGCTCCAGGCTTAATTAAGTAGATGCATTCTTGCGAGTTTGTCCTGGCCCAGCCGTACACGAGCTGCAGCAAGTTCCTAGCGGTTTCTTTTCAGGACATCTGATGCTTCAGCCGGGTTACTCAATCGGACAGAGAGCCTCGTTGCACCAGTTTTTGCGAGTTATTGCAGACCAGCTCCCGCGGCAATCGTGAGGGTCGCCTTGAAGACGAATGTGCTTCCTTTGCCGGGTTCACTCTCGACGATGAGGTCGCCATTCATCAACGCGCAAAGCTGTTTGCAAACCACAAGACCCAACCCTGTTCCACCATACTTTCGAGTTATTGAGCTGTCTGCCTGTTTGAAGGATTGAAAGAGAGTCAAGAGCTGTTGCGAAGTCATGCCAATTCCCGTATCGGAGACCGAGAAGCTGAAGAGCCCCTTATCGCGGGCCAGGCCCGATGCGGTCACTTTCAAAACGATCTCGCCCTTCTCCGTGAACTTCACCGCGTTATTAATCAGGTTGACGAGAATCTGTCCCAGGCGCAACGGATCTCCGACCAGGTAGCGAGGAGTTTCTCGTGCAACGGAGAACACGAGAGCGATCCCTTTCTGCTCCGCTCTCTGGCTGACAATGTCATTGACGCCGCTCAACACGTCGTCCAACAGGAACGGGATTTGCTCAAGCACCAGCTTGCCTGCTTCGATTTTTGAAAAATCGAGAATATCGTTGGTAATGCCGAGCAGAGATTGAGCAGCATTGCCGATCTTTGCCAGATAGCGCTCCAACTGCGGACTCGGATTCGCTCGCATGGCCAGGTAAGTCATCCCGATGATCGCGGTCAATGGCGTGCGAATCTCGTGACTCACGTTGGCAAAGAACTCCGACTTGGCGCGATTGGCGTCCTCTGCCTTCTGCGCCGCTTCTCGCAACAACCCCTCGTGTTGCTTGCTCTCGCTTATATCCACGGCCGCGCCGCGCAATTGTAGAGGGCGGCCGGCGTCGTCGAAAGTGAACTCTCCACGCACCAGCAACCAATGAATACTCCGATCGGGCCAGATAACTCGAAACTCGCTGGCGAATGGCTTCTGCGCTGCTATGCATGAATTGAGTTCGGAGGTGATGTCTTGCAGGTCTTCGGGATGGACGCGATCGAGGAACGCGTCATTCGCGCCATTGAAGTAACCTGGCCCGAATCCCCAAAGCCTGTCGTACGAGCGCGATGAGATCATTCGGTTGCGCACGATATCCCAGTCAAAGGCGCCAATGCGCCCTGCCTCCAGCGCCTGCCTTACGCGCTCTGGAGGCATGCGCAGGGTATCCGCGGCTTGCGTGCGACCAGTGATGCCCCAGTTCGCACCACGACCGTTCAAGGCCTGCCGATCTTCAGCGATCCATTCTGTCGCACCCTTCATAGAAGCCCCTGTATACGCAGCACAGAGTTACTACCGTCCCGGTTATCGCGTATCTCGGAAGTTATTCGCGTCCATTGCACTTGCGACGCCGGCCTTTAGAGCCAGGCTCAAACCCCCGCGGGAGAGCGATAACCGTTCCATGCTATATATCGGCAGATTGTTGAGTCTCGTTGCTCATGTTGTCGCAACCGTGCAGTTCGGCGCGATTACATTTGCCTGCAGAAGCGCCAGGCATTCAGGCACTCCTATGTTGCCTCCAGCCGAGTTATCCGGCAGAACGCCATCACTCTCCATGAGAACGTCCAGAGCCTCGGTCATTGCCTTCTGCGCAGCAAAGAGCATTGGGGTTGAGTATTGAACCAGGCGCACTCCAAGTTCTCTCAATTGACTAATCGAGAGGTGCGGACTTTTGCCTCCCGCGATCTGGTTGAAGAGCAGCGGCTTGTCGGTGGACTTTCTCACTCGTTGCAATGTCTCGATGGAATCGATGCCATCCACCATCAGCACATCCGCATTTGTCTTCGATATTGCTTCCACTCGTCGATCGATTTCATCTCCCGCCGCATCCGTGCGGGCCAGCACACAAATGTTTTCGCGATCGCCGAGCACCGCATTCAACTTCTCAATGTAGTCCGGAAGCGAGAGCAGCCGCTTGCCGTCAACGTGGCCGCAGCGCCGCGGCCTAGTCTGGTCCTCAAGCATGACCATGGCCGCGCCCATGCGATCGAGCTGCTTTACAACATGACGGGCAGTATGGACGTCCACATATCCGTCGTCAATATCGACGAGCAGTTTGTGATCCGGCACTATCTGCCGTATTCTCCATGCCGCGGTCACCATGTCGGTCCACGCAATATAGCCAATATCTGGAAGTCCGTAGAAGCTGGCGGCAAACCCGAATCCAGAGAGAAATAAATTGGAAGAAAAAGGGGCGGCGATGCTTGCCGAGAAGCAATCGTAAATTCCGAGGAACGGCTCAATGTCGCCATTGCCGGATAACTCGTCACGCAATACCTGTCCTGGGTGCTTCATTGTCATATGCTCCACAGCCCTACGTCCTCCTGGGACATTCCCGCAGTTCGCTACCCACAGCGGGCTGGCTGCCGAGGGCGCTATGAGCGACGGGCGACGAATGAAAGGCGCACTGTTCCGTGTTGTTCCGCGCCTTGATGTCTAACTTCGCGCCGGCGTTCATAGCCGGGCGCTTGGAGTGTGGAAGAGGGTTGCATTGCCAGGACTTCGGCAACCCGCGATCGTATCCAGCGTTTCGTCTATCGGCAAAACAGGTCGCCCCATTCAACTAACTCTCATTCGCTAGAGCGGGCTGTATGCGCAGGTGCGAATCTGTTCTGTCATGGGGCATGCTAGAACAGGGGCCGCATCGCCGCTACCGCAGCAAGGCCGACCCCTGTTCTTATTCGCTCGGTTTAAGGCGGGACCTTAGTGAACCGCCGGGGAATGAAACAACAGCTTCTTGGCGTCGATCACAAAGCCTGCGGAAAAGACCTGCGCATTCCAGATTGAGAGGCTGTCCAGTTTTGCCGCAGCCGTTGTGTCATAGATATGGCTGAAGTTTCCAGTTAGGCTCAGGTAGTGTGTCAATGGAATCGACGGGCGGACAAAGTACCGCTTGCCGATGCCATACTGGTCGCCATTCACTGAGAGCCCCATGATCACAGCCTGAACGTCGATTCCCAGATAGGAAACGTACATCAGATCGATATCGGCAAAGCCACCCTCCACAGAAAACCTCTTCTTGAAGTCGCGGCCCACTGTCAGTGCATACCCTTTGCCGTCGGGAAAGGGGAGAGCATTGTCGGGTGCAAAAGAGCCTCCATTGAGTCGCTGGTAAGCCTCGAAACGCACCGTATCGAAGACTTTGCTCTCATGGACATTGGCGAAGATTGCTTCGCGTGTGGTTTTGAGCGAGTAGAGATGTCCAAGGGCGGTAATTGGTGTCACAAAAGTGTAGTCCGCCGAAACGGCAACTCTCTTGGCAAAGTCCTTTTCCGCCAGGATCTGCCAGTAATTCGATCTCGAAAGAGTGTCTGCGCGGGCGAAGAAGTTTGGCGTGTAGATATCGCCCTCATAGCCGCGTGTGTATGAGATATCACTCAGCCAGAGCTGTTTGGGGCGCTTCACCGAGATCCGTTCGCCAGTCATGTACCCATCGTCGTCATAGCTCGTAGCCTCGCTGTTGACGCCATGTTGAATAGAGAGACCGCCGAATTGGACTTCGGCACCCTGGATAGGCTGAACGGTAAGAAAGAGCTGGCGGAGGTAAAGCTGACCGCCGCCGGAGTTGTAGAAGCTCTGCGCAGGCGGGGACACGAGCATGAAGTAGAGCTGGTACGGCGTCATCTTGGCCTCGGAATTGGCTAGAAACTGGTGTTGCCCTCCCCCAATGAAGTCGGCATAAGACCAATTAAAATAGCGTCCGCTTGAGAGGTGAAATCCGATCCCATAGCGCCCCTGCTGGTCGAATTTGAACTTTCCGTCTGCAATCAGGCGCTGCTGTCCCTGGTTGAAGGTGTGGGCGCCGTCGACATCGAAGGTGCTGCGATAGCGAGAGGCGTAGGTGAACGTGTCGAGGTCCAGCCAACGATCGACACCCGTCTCCCACCTGGGGGTCGCAGGCGCCGATGTTGCAGGCCGGATCAGCGTTGTCGCTGGCGCTGCCGAAGAAGCGGTCGGCGAGTTAGGCATGTCATTGTTGAGGGCAATCTGTTGGGCGAACATGGCCGAGGGAATTGCCAAGGCGCATGCGGCAATGGTATGTAAGAGTGAAATGTGTTTTTTCATTTCGGAATATCCTTTAAGTGCCACTGGGGCTAGGAGGCGGGTCTTTCAGGGTACCCGGGATCGTCTCCCGCGTTCCTTCTATCGGCATAACTCAGCAGGAATTTCAGCTTCACTGTGGCGGCTTTTCCCGTCAGGTGAAATCGGAAACAGGTGGCTGGGTTCCCATGATCAAGGGAACACAGCCACCTGTTCTTACCGCTCTAAGACGAGCGGGACCTTAGTGAACTGCCGGTGAATGAAACAACAGCTTCTTTGCGTCGAATACGAAACCCGCAGTGAGATACTGCGCATTCCAAACGTCGATGGGGTTGCCATCGCTCATTCTGCTGCAGTCGAAAAGGTGACTGTAATTGCCTACAAGGCTGATATAGCTCGTGAGTGGAACGGTCGGGCGAACGAAGTATCTCCGACCGACGCCATATTGGTCGCCGTTGACTGTGAGTCCCAGTTCCATTGCCTGCAGATTCATTCCCATGTTGGTGACATAAAACATATCGATGTCGGCGATCCCGGCATCGAGAGAGAGCCGATTCTTGAAGCTGCGGGTGAGTGTTATGGCATATCCCTTGCCGGCTGCGATCGGAGTAGTAGGTGCGAGTTGTGTCGCATTGATCCGCTGGTAGGCCTCAAAACGCACCTTATCGAGCACCTTGCTCTCATGCACGTCGGCCAAGATACCCTCCCTCATATAATTGAGAGTGAATGGCGCCGTTGGAAACGGGACCATCGACTTAGGCGACGACTGAGTGTAGTCTGCCGAGAAGGCTAGCCTCTTGCCGAAGTCCTTCCGTCCAAGAATCTGCCAGTAGTTCTCTTTGGAGAGATCCTCTGCACGCGCGAAAAAGTTAGGCGTATAGAATTCTCCCAGGAAGGCGCGGGTGTACGATACCTCGCTTAGCCAGATCTTATCGGGGCGCTTGATCGAGAGCCTTTCGCCCGAGATGTATCCGTCGTCGTCATAGCTGGTGGCTTCAGTATTTACACCGTGGTTGATGCCCAAGCCGCCGCCTTGAAACTGGATGCCCCGAATTGGCTCAAGCGCGATAAAGGCCTGGCGGAAATAGAGCTCACCGCCGCGGGAGTTGTAGAAGCCAGCTTCGGGCGGAACAAGGTTCATGACATATTCTTGGTAGGGCGTCATCTTCGCTTCGGTGTTCTGGATGAACTGGTGTTGCCCGCCGCCGATGAAATCTGCATAGGACCAGTTGAAATAGCGGCCGCTGGAGACGTGAAATCCGATCCCGTAGCGCCCCTGCTGGTCAAACTTGAACTTGCCGTCGGCGATCAGGCGCTCTTGGCCTTGGTCGAAGGCGCGGGCGCCGTTGGCATCGAAAGTGCTGCGATAGCGGGCGGAGTAGTTGAATGTGTCGAGGTCCAACCAACGATCAAGACCGTTCTCCCACGCGGGAAGCGCAGGCGCCGATGTTGCAGGCCGGATCAGCGTTGTCGCTGGCGCTGCCGAAGAAGCGGTCGGCGAGTTAGGCATGTCGTTGTTGAGGGCAATCTGTTGAGGGAAGACCGCCAACGGCATTGCCAAGGCGGTGTAAGTGGCGATGACTCCCAGGATAAGTGAAGACTTTCTTTTCATTACGGGTTTCCTTAATTGAAAACATTGGGGCTGGGAGTTTGGCACTCAAGGAGTTTGAGTGCCATCTCCCGCCCCGTCTCTATCGGCATTTCTGAGCCATCCGGTCAAGTAAGTCGTTATGCGCTGTAATCTACATCGCAATTGGCACGAACCGATGCCGCCAACGAACGGCCACATGCGCCTTTTGCCATTGATGCCCCAACGCGCTTCCGCCCCGGCGGTCTAGCTGCCGGGGCGGGATGAGTGGCATGCGAGTCTCAGAAGACGCGCTTTTCAGTGTTGATCAATGCCTTCAGATTGAACGTGAGTCCTGCGTTCAGGCCTTGTTGGTTGAGTGTGTTGAGTTCCGGACCTACTTCGTGAGTGTAGAAGCCGAATGCCGTGATCACAGGGTTAACTTTGTAGGAAGCATGAATGAATGGGTGTCTGCCGAGGCCGTATTGATCGCCATTGAGGCCAAATCCGACGGCGTGGAAAAACCTGCTGGCAAAGTAAACACTGTAGTCCTTGTCGATGTCGGCGTAGCCGATATCGCCACTCAGGCGCTTGCTCACAGCTTTTTGCAGCGTGATCGCGTAGCCGGGGGCTCCGCTCACATTGAGGCCCTGCAGGTTGACCGTGTTCAGACGCTCGTAGGCTTCGAAGCGCAGATTGTCGATGACCTTGGTCTCCGGGACCTGGACGGTCGCGGCCTCGCGAAGCGTGTCGGTGTCGTTGAGCCAGTTGTACTCGCCCGAGAAAGCGATCCGCTCGTTGAGTTGCTTCTTGACGAAGACCTGGCGGTAGTTGGACTGCTTGAAGGCGGCGCCGCGGTCGAACATGCTCGGCGTATTGAAGTTGCCGAGGTAGGCCGTGGTGAAGCCGACTTGGTCGAAGAAGAGGTGTTTAGGATCGCGGACGATGGCGCGCTCGCCATTGAGATACCCGTCGTCGTCGAAGGTAGTTGCTTCCGTAGCCACACCACGCTCGATGCCAAAGGAGCCGAACTCGACCGTCAGGGCCTTTATGGGGCTGGCGTGGATGTAGAGCTCACGCATGTAGAAGCCCCAGCCCGTCGAATGTTGGCCCTGGAGTTCGGCGAATCCGACAGGATCGGCAGTTTTAGCCAAAAGCCGCTCAGCGTAATAGGGCGTTCCGATAAAGCTGTTCCTGAGGTCGCCCTCATTCACGCGCGCGCCGTATCCTTTCCCGGCAAAGTCGCTGTACGCCCAATTGAAGTAGTGTCCGGTCGATCCACTGAAACCGATAGAGTAACGGTCGCTGGCGTCTAGCTTGACGCGTCCCTGGATGAAGGAGCGTTCCTGAGCGTTTTCGTAGAGGTGCCCATCGCCGACATTGTATTGGCTCCGAAAGCGTTGGCTATGGGAGAAAGCCTGGAGGTCGATCCACCGATCGGTCAGCGGCCTTGATTCCTTTGCCGACGGCGCGACCGTTACCGCGCTCACCACGGGCGAAGCGTACGTGACGTTCGCATCAACCGGAGTGACGGCGCGGAGTACCGGCTGCTGGGCTAAGAGCAATGTTGGAATTGCGAGACCGATGCAGACAGCCGTGGCTCGCGTAATTAAGGCGATATTTGTCATGTGAGGGCGTCCTTCAATTATTGGGGCTGGGAGTCGGGCTCTCGAGGAATTCGAGGTCACCTCCCGCTCCGCCTCTATCGGCATTTCGAACTTGTTAGGTCAAGTGAATTCACGCTCTTTGTAACTTAGGTCACAACCGACACGGATCTCGCTCTGGAATTCCCCACCGGATCCGTCGATAGGTGAGAAACAGGAGACCGCCAAGGCCGTGCATTACAAGATCTCCTAGTTCGTTTTCTCTGGAGCGCCTTCGATGAAAAGCACTGCATCCCTGTTGCGGACCGTCGCATGTATCGGTCTTGCAATTCCTTCTGTTCTAATCGCGCAGCAGGTTGCCGGTCTTGTCACACCGCCGGAAACCTCCTCGATCAGCGCGGATAAGCCCGCGGTGGATCCGTCCGTTCCCACCACCCTCACCACACCATCCAGTCAGCCGGCCGTGGCGCCCCTGAAACTCGAACGCTGGGTGGATGTCAAGAACTTCGAGTTCTCGACGCGCTATCGCAGTACAGCGGACGCGAATGGATTCCACTTTTTCGACTTCGGTCAGCAGCGCAGCATTGTGGACGGGCGCTTCAAGTTCGACCCGAAAGGAAATTACACCGTCAACGTTCATGCCTCCAGCGGAAAGTACTTCAACTGGGCATATTCAGATGTGTGGGGCGGGTCCTTCGGCGACCGCGCGTCTATGTCGCTGGGGTTTCTCACACCCGCGGAATCGGCGGCAGCCGGAGCGGCCATTGCGACCGATCCATTTTTCTGGGTCATACAAGCTCACCTGAACTCCCGCGGATGGGGCATGTCGGTGCGCCAGCTCTATGCGAGCGCCACTCCCATCAAGCAGCTTACCGCGGAGTTCGGCGGCCTCGGCATCGAGCGCGGCGTGAACACCGAGATGACCTCGTACGATGACGACGGCTACATGACTGGCGAACGCATCCGTTTCAACGACCCGAAGCACGCTTACTTCGATCAGGTTGCAGTCACTTATGGGTATCTCGGCGACATCTACTTTCCCAGCATCTTCGATCGTGGCGATCGTTTCAAGCAGAGCAACTACCACCAGTTCCTGCTGGAGAAAAAGTTTGCCAAGAGGCTCGATGCTTCGGCCGACTACACCTGGCACCTAGGAACCGACACCATGCGCGAGGCGGTCAACGTCAACGTTCCCGAGATTCACGCATTCGACAAAGTCAGGGTCGAGGCCTACCAACGGCTTAACGACATCACCCTACAGGGAGCGGACATCGCTTCCGGGTCCGGATTTGGCGTAACGCTTGAGAAGCGGCTGCCCGGCAAGATCAAGATGGAGGCAGGCTTTGCGAGCGTCGACAAGAACTATCCGGTCTACACGGGCAGCCGGTTCATGGTCGCGGTAGGTCATCCGATCAATGGGGACCAGTACGCTATCGGAAACCGCTTCTTCACGCGCGCCAACTTCGATGTAACGCCCAGCTTCCGGATCTTCGGCTCCTACACGCACATCGTCGATACCAATTTCTACACGCTGAATAAGGAGGGATACACCGGGGGCGGAAACTATGAGTTTTCAAACCTGTTCCACAAGGATAAGAGCGTCCACTAGAAGGCTGTAAGACCGCGCTACAGTTGCGATTCGCAGCCACAACGGGCCGTTTGGTATCTGGCCGCGGGCACGGACAAAGAGGGGAGGGTCGCCTCTCCTCTTCGCCGTGCGCCAGCACGCCTATTTCGCTTTTCCTTGCATTGCGCGGCTTCGAGCGAAACTCCTAGAATCTATCAAGAAGCAATCTAAATACGGCTCCAATGGTCCCCATTCCCGAGTCCCCAGTTCATATCTCAGAATAGTTTGGAGTCTTAGCCGTCGGGACTTCGGAGCTGCTGAGAAGTCCTCGGAATTCGCGGTTTTCCCAGCCAAATAGCTCTTGCCGCGATCAGGATCGGATCAAGGCACATCCCCATAACCAGTCTGAACGTAGACGGCGCAAATGCCGATAGAACTTGCTCGGACGCTTACCGCACATTCCTTTTGGAGGCGCGGTGATGAGAAATGCGGGCCGTGAACAAGAGAGGGATCATGGAGAACCTGAGCGCGGAAGACCAGGAGATGATTAGGGAGTTTCTGGTCGAATGTGATGAGAATCTCTCACGTCTGGACCAGGACCTTGTCGAACTCGAGAAACGTCCTCGGGACAAGGATCTGCTCAGCAGCATCTTCCGCACCATTCACACCATCAAGGGAGCGTGCGGCTTCCTGGCATTTACAACGCTAGAGAAAATCACGCACCAGGCCGAGACCCTTCTCAGCCAACTGCGCGACGGCAAGCGGGAACTGAATCCCGCCCTCGTGTCGCTGATCTTGGAGACGGTGGACGCCACGCGCAAGGTTCTGGCTGCGATTGAAGCGGACGGGAAGGAAGGCCCGGCCCGCTTTGACGACCTGACGGAACGCTTGCGCTTGGCAGCGCAATTGCCGAGCAGCGTTGAGCCAAAACCGGCACCCGTCGCGGCAGCCCCGATCGCGGTTGCAGCGCCTGTGGCCGCACCTCCAGTCGTCAAAGAAGTTGTCGCGCCGGTTGAAGTCAAGCAACCTGAAAAGCCCGTGGTGGAAGAGCGCCGCCAGGGCGAAGACAGAAGGCAAGACGAGGACAGAAGGAAAGAGGAAGACCGGAGAAAGGACCCGGAGAAGAAGGAAGAAGATGTCACGCGGCACTCCGCAGCCGCAGACGCTAACATCCGTGTCGGCGTCGGCCTTCTCGATAAGCTCATGGATCTTGTCGGCGAGTTGGTGCTCACCCGGAACCAGATCCTCCAGTTCAACACCGAACGTGAAGACGTAGCTCTCAACGCCACTTCGCAGCGGCTGAACCTTATCACGACCGAGTTGCAGGAAGGCGTCATGAAGACGCGCATGCAGCCCATCGGCGTGGTGTGGAACAAGCTCCCGCGCGTTGTACGCGACATGGCCATTTCCCTCGGCAAGCAGATTCAACTCGAGATGGACGGAGCTGAAACAGAGCTCGATCGTACCATCATCGAAGCCATCAAGGATCCGCTCATGCACCTCATTCGCAACTCCTGCGATCACGGCATCGAAATGCCGGACGTGCGTGTGCGAGCCGGCAAGCCTGCGGAAGGAAGACTGACTCTGCGCGCCTTCCACGAGGGCGGCCAGGTCAACATCGAGATCATTGACGATGGAGCCGGCATCGATGCGGGCCGAGTCAAGGCGAAGGCCGTCGAGAAGGGGCTGTTGCGGCCTGAACAGGCGGAGAAGCTCAGCGATCGCGAAGCCCATAACCTCATCTTCCTGCCTGGATTCTCAACTGCGGCGGCAGTGACCAATATCTCCGGCCGCGGCGTGGGCATGGATGTGGTGAAATCCCACATCGAAAAAATCGGTGGCGTTGTCGATCTCTTCAGCCGCCCCGGCGAAGGTGCCACTGTAAAGATCAAGATCCCTCTCACGCTGGCCATCATTCCCGGCCTGGTCATCACCAGCGGCGGCGAACGGTTCGTCATCCCGCAGGTAAGCCTGCTTGAACTCATCCGCATCGAGGCGGACTCCAAGGAAAAGCACATTGAATATGTGCATGGCACGCCTGTGTACCGCCGGCGCGGAAGCCTTCTTCCCATCGCGTACCTGAACGAGGTGCTCAGCCTGCATTCGTCCGCAGGAGACGAAGCGATCAGCGTGGTCGTCCTGCAGGTGGACGACAGGCAGTTTGGCCTGGTGGTGGACGGCATAAACGACACGCAGGAAATTGTGGTCAAGCCTCTCGGAAAGCAATTGAAGGGGCTCACTTTGTATGCCGGCGCAACCATCATGGGCGACGGCCGCGTGGCGCTCATCCTCGATGTGCAGGGCATTGGCAAGCGCTCCGGCGTGTTTGACGAGTCGCGTGAACCGGCGCGAGCGGCAAACAAACAGAAGGCGCAATCGGAAAGCGAACTACAGCGGCTCCTGTTGTTCCGGGCCGGCTCGTTCAATCGCCTGGCCATTCCACTTTCTCTTGTTGCCAGGCTTGAAGAGTTCCCGCGCTCGGGGATCGAGCATGCGGCAGGGGGGCAGGTGGTTCAGTATCGCAACCGCATTCTCCCCCTCGTGTCTCTGCAGGAAGTTCTGGAACCCGGCTATGGTGGACAGAGCGAGTTGGCAGATCCCGTGCAGGTGGTGGTGTTCAACGATGGCGACCGCAGTATTGGGATGGTGGTCGATCAGATTGTCGATGTCGTCGAAGAGGCTGCCAAGGTTCGCAAGAAGTCAGGCCGTGCAGGCCTCCTTGGATCGGCTGTGGTCGGCAAGCAAGTTACCGATTTCCTGGATCTCAATGCGGTGATTCGCGCGTCTGCCGGGAACTGGGAAGAGGGCGTTGAAAAGCAGGAAGCCGGCAAGAGCATTCTGGTCGCCGATTCTTCGGCCTTCTCGCGCGGCATGATCCGGGGCGGCTTGGAGATGGCGGGATATCTCGTCCTTGAAGCGGCCAATCTCGACGAGGCAGTTCGCAAGCTTGAGCAGCAGCCCATAGACGTTGTCGTCGCGGCGCTGGATCTAGTGCCCAAGGGTGGCGCCGCTCTGCTTGCAGCCTTGCGCCGCCGGCCGGAGTGGCATGGTATTCCGGTGCTGGCGCTTTCTGACTCGGCCGATGCATCCCGTGCATCTGCCGCACGCAAAGCAGGATTCAAGGATTGCCTCGCGAAGTTGAATCACGAACTGGTTGTTGAAGCGGTCGCGCAACTCGTTGCGCCGCCCGCTTCCTTCGACGACGAGTTGGCGTACATGGCACAGGAGATGAGCAATGGCGACTGATATGGCGACACCAGGCTCCGAATTGGTGGAAGCGAGTGGACAGTTCTCAACGTTTTTCGTAGCGGACATGTTCTTTGGCGTCGATGTTCTCCAGGTCCAGGAAGTATTGCGCGCTCAGCAAATGAGCCCCGTGCCTCAGGCCCCGGACGTCATCGAGGGGTTGATCAACCTGCGCGGTCAAATTGTGACCGCCATCGACATGCGGCGCCAACTGCTGCTGCCTCCTCGTCCAGGGGGCAAGGCGCCAATGAACATGGTGGTCCGCACCGCGGATGGCGCAGTCAGCCTGCTCGTCGACGAGATTGGCGACGTGCTGGCGATGGATGCCGCTAATTGCGAACGGCCGCCGGAGAACCTCGATCCTACTGCGCGCGAACTCATTCGCGGTGTCTACAAACTGAAGGACCAGTTGCTGCTTATTCTCGACACCGAAAGAGCCGTGGAAGTGGACTACACCAAGGCCACTCGAAGCCGGACAAATGAACCCGCACGTTCTGAAGAGGGCCCAGCCGGCAGGCGGTTGTTGCCCTCCGCCGCTGACGCCGTCGCGGACGAATCTCAGGAACCGGTTCAATCGCGGAATGCGACAAAAAAGGGAACCAAAAAAGCGCCGGCCAAAAAGGCCGCCAGCGGAACGCGCTAGCTGCATTCGAAGGCTTGGTAACAGGGCATGGCTTTGGCCCCTGAGGGAATGCCTCGCAGCGATCGAAGCAAGTTATGAAATATCCTCTGAAAAAGCCGCTCAACCGGAATTAACAAAAAACCGATTGAGCAAATAGTGGCAATGTGCCGATAACGAGTTGCAGCTCTCAACGTTGATAGGTCGTCACCCGTGAGCATCGCGGAATCGATGTTTGAGTGAGCTTGGCGAGGGCCGGGCAAATGATGGGCTGGAAGGCTTGCTGAGAAGCGCCACCCTAAGGAGCAGGAAAATGAAGTGGTTTTATGACATGAAGATCGGCACCAGACTCATCGCGGCTTTCATCATCGTGGGAGCCATCACCGCCATCGTCGGTTATATGGGCATCACAAGCATGGCCAAGATTGGTGACCTGTCAAAGACGACGTTTGAAAGGGAGACGCTTGGCATCTCCTATATCAAACAGGCCAATATCGACTTGATCGAAGTCGATAGAGACAATAAGAACGTGCAGTTGGCCGCTACCCCAGACGAGGCTGAGCAATACAAAGCCGTCATGGAAGCATCCGAACGGCGCGTTGACGAGAATCTGGAAAAGGCCAAGCAGACGATTAAGACAGAAAGCGGTCTGGCGATGCTGGCGCAGACGGTGCAGGCGTGGAAGGATAGCCGCGCGGTCAATGACAAGGATGTTGCCATGACCTTGAAAGAGCGGTATATCCAGAAAATGCCGTCGGGGTTACTTTCCGCTGGCGAACTTAAGGACAAGTTGAGCGCAACCGAGGGCTTACTCGACAAGCTGGCGTCGCACAAGGAAGATATTGCCATACAAGACAACAAAGACGAGGACCAGACATATCAAAGCAGCCGCACTATGCTGATCACCCTTGTCCTGGTGGGCATTGGGGCCGGTCTCGGACTCGGAATCTTCATCTCGCGCAGCATCTCGAAGCCGCTTAGCCTCATCGCGGAGACAGCCAAGAATATTTCTCTGGGCGACGTGAACCAGAAGGTCGAATATCGTTCGGGCGACGAAGTCGGCTCACTTGCTGACTCCTTCCGCGGTGTGATCGCCGCCGTCAACGCATTGACGCGAGACTCACTCATGCTCTCGGAAGCGGCAGTGCAGGGCAAACTCACCACGCGCGCCGATGCCACAAAGCACCAAGGCGAATTTCGCAAAATCGTCGAGGGAATGAACGCAACCCTGGACGCGGTTATCGAGCCGCTGAATCTGGCATCGGAGGCCATTACCCAGGTCGCGCAGGGCGTGATTCCAAAAGAGGTTACAAAGGAATACCCGGGCGATTACAAGGTCATCAAGAACAACATAAACACCCTCACTGTCATGCTGAAAGGCCTCATCGCCGAGGTTCAGCGGTTGATTCAGGCGGGCGTCAATGGCGAACTGCGGGTGCGGGCGGAGGTTGCCCAATATTCGGGAGGGTGGGGCGTTATCGTCCAAGGCTTCAACAGCACGCTCGACGCGGTCGTGGGCCCACTCAGTGTGGCCGCCGACTATGTGGATCGCATTGCCAAGGGCAACACCCCCGCGAAAATCGTCGACACCTATAACGGCGACTTCAACGCCATCAAGAACAACCTGAACGCCTGCATAGATGCCATCAATCAGCAGGCCACGGCGGCGCACGGGATTGCTGCTGGGGACTTATCCGTCGCGATCAATGTCCGTGGCGAGACCGATGTGGTCGCCAAGAGCCTGCAGCGGATCACGCAGTCGCTGCAGAGCCTGGTGGCGGATGCCGACATGCTCGCCAAAGCCGCTGCAAACGGCCGCGTGGGCGTACGTGCGGATGCCAGCAAGCACCAGGGAGACTACCGCAAGATCATCGATGGCGTTAACCACATTCTTGAAGCGATTTGCGAGCCGCTGCGGGCTACGTCTGAAAACGCCAGCTCGCTCGCATCCTCCTCGGAAGAACTCACAGCAGTCAGCCAGGTAATGGCCAGCACTGCGGAAGAGACCGCAGTTCAGGCCAACGTAGTGTCGGCTGCCAGCGAGCAGGTTTCAAGGAACGTTGCCTCCGTAGCAACAGCGTCTGAAGAGATGCAGGCATCCATCCGCGAAATCTCGAAGAACGCCAACGACTCCGCAAGGGTCGCCAAGAACGCGGTCAGCGTGGCCTTTACGACCAATGAGACGATGAAGCGGCTGGGCGAATCGAGCCAGGAAATCGGCAACGTGATCAAGGTGATTACTTCGATCGCGCAACAGACCAACCTGCTGGCGCTCAATGCAACCATCGAAGCGGCGCGTGCCGGAGAAGCAGGCAAGGGTTTCGCGGTTGTAGCCAACGAAGTGAAAGAACTCGCCAAGCAGACTGCCAAGGCGACGGAAGACATTGGCCAGAAGATCGAGGCCATCCAGGACGTCACCAAGGGAGCTGTCTCCGCCATCGAGGAGATCAGCGCAATCATCAACCAGATCAACGACATTTCCAATAGCATCGCTTCGGCGGTAGAAGAGCAGACTGTAACGACCAATGAAATCGGCCGTAGCGTGTCTGAGGCAGCCCAGGGCGTGAACGACATTGCCAAGAACATCGTGGGTGTAGCAACCGCGGCAAGGAATACCACACAGGGAGCCAACGACACGAAGACGGCTTCATTGGAGCTCAGCGAGATGGCAGCGCGGCTTCAGTCGGCAGTATCGAGATTCAGTTTCTAGTCCCATCGACGGCAACGGTTACTGCCCGGCGAATGAAACGCCATTTGCCGGGCAATACCTCAACATACGAAGGTAGAAGAATAATGAGCAAAGCTTTGGTTGTGGACGACTCCAAGACAATCCGGATCATTATCAAAAGAATTCTGGTTGGCCTTGGGTATGAGGTCTGCGAGGCGTGCAACGGTGTTGAGGCCCTCAAGGTGCTCGACTGTGAGCCCATGGTGAAGCTGATGCTGGCCGACTGGAACATGCCTGAGATGAATGGCCTTGATTTGGTTAAGGCCGTGCGCAAAGAGCCGGGCTACGATTCGCTGAAAGTGCTCATGGTCACCACCGAAACTGAGATGGAGCAGATGTGCCAGGCATTGGAAGCAGGAGCTAATGAGTATGTCATGAAGCCATTTACCAAAGATATCCTGCTGGAAAAGCTCGAGCTCGTTGGGATGCTTCCCGCGGCGAGGTTGTAACCGTGCCAGCCCTCAATCAGCGCCAGCTTCAGCCTGGCGAACGAATCCGCGTGATGGTCGTCGATGACTCGGTAGTCATCCGGCGATTGGTCACCCACGCCCTCGAGCAGACTCCCATTATCGAAGTCGTGGGAACTGCATCGAACGGCGCTATCGGTCTGCAGCGGATCAAGCAGTTGAGTCCGGATCTCATCACGCTGGATATCGAGATGCCGGATATGGACGGCCTGGAGATGTTGCGGCGCATTCGAGCCGAGCACTCGCAACTGCGCGTCATCATGTTCAGCACGCTCACCGAGCGCGGCGCTGCGAAAACGTTGGAAGCCTTGACTCTTGGCGCCGACGACTACGTGGCCAAAGTCTCCAATGAAGGGTCGCTCGATCGCTCGATGATTCGCCTGCGGGAAGAGATGATCCCCAAGATCATGCAGTTTTTCCGGTTGCCGGCGGCCACCAACGTTGCGGCCAAGCCGGAACCTGCTTCATTCAAGTCGACGCCGTCGGCATATCGCCCCGCGCCAGTTTTCCTGGGGGCGAAGGGCAAGTTCAAAGCAGTCGTAATAGGAGTCTCGACGGGAGGACCAACCGCGCTGGGAGCAATTCTTCCCAAGATACCGGCCGGTTTCAAGCTTCCCATCCTGGTTGTGCAGCATATGCCGCCACTCTTCACACGGCTGCTTGCGGAGCGTCTTAACAACACTTGTAATCTGATCGTCGAGGAAGCAGCCCAGGGCAGCAAAGTCGAGCCGGGAAAGATTCTGATCGCGCCCGGGGATTTTCACATGAAGATTGCCTCCAACGAGGCTGGTGTGAGCGTGTATCTGGATCAGTCGCCGCGACTGAATTCATGTCGTCCCGCGGTCGATGCTTTATTCGCCTCCGCAGGGGAAGTCTACGGTGGCGCAGTCCTCGCCGTCATTCTCACTGGTATGGGACAGGATGGTTTGCGTGGGGTTGAGATTCTCAAAGCCCAGGGAGCAACTGTCCTTGCACAGGACGAGGCATCTTGCGTTGTTTGGGGAATGCCCGGAGCCGTAGTCAATGCGGGGCTCGCCGACCGCGTGCTGCCGCTCGATGAAGTTGTGCCCGAGATTCTTCGCATTGCGGGAAGGAACTAAGAGGAAGCAGAATGGCGAGTCATACATTACCTACGGCGATTCTCCCGGAGAACTACAGGTTCCTTCAGGAGCATATCTACTCCCAGGTGGGTATCGTGCTTGAAGATAACAAGCACTATCTTTTTGAGAGCCGGCTTGGGCCAATCGTCAAACAACATTGCCTGGGCTCCATCAACGACTTATGCGCACTTCTCCATCTCCGGCGCAATACCGATATCGGCCAGGAAGTCGTTGAGGCCATGACGACCAATGAGACTTACTTCTTCCGCGACCCCAATCAGTACGACGCCATTCGAACGGTGCTTCTGCCGCGACTCAAAGAGGAGCGGCGCGACACCAGAAAGCTGCGCTTCTGGTCCGCTGCGTCTTCTACCGGACAGGAAGCGTACAGCCTGGCAATGCTCCTGATCGAGGATGGGTTGAAGGACTGGAATATTCAAATCCTCGGTACTGACTTCTCCACCAAGGTTGTTGAGCGCGCCCGCGCGGCCACCTATCAGCAGATTGAGGTAAACCGCGGTCTGCCGGCGTCCCTGCTGGTGAAGTATTTCAAGCGCTCCGGCCTGCAATGGCAACTAAGTGAGGCGGTCCGCAAGATGGTTCGCTTCGACACGATTGACCTGCGCAAGAGCATGCGCACAATTGGTCCATTCGATGTGGTGTTCTGCCGCAACGTCATGATCTACTTCGACAATGAAACCAAGCGCAACATCATGAAAGAAATTCATAGCACATTATTTCGGGGCGGCTGGCTCTTGTTAGGTGGCGCTGAAACTGTGTTTGGCCTCGATGAATGGTTTGACCGGCAAACCGTGGGAAACATGACCGCGTATGTCGCCCGATGAAAGGAAAGCTATGCTGACGGAAGTAAGTGTGGATATGGTTGCGGAGATTGTGAAATCCGTATTCCTGACAATGATGGAACTCGAAGTGGTCACCAGTGAAACTCCATCGGCCCCAACCGGCGACCGCCTGACGTCCTTCGTCCAATTAAACGGCGAATGGAATGGAGCAGTCATGTTCGAGTGCACGCGCAGCCAGGCTTGCCAGTTTGCCGGCCGCATTCTCGGCATGGAGCCACCGGAAGCCGTTGACGACGATGTCCGCGACATGCTCGGCGAACTGGCCAATATGATCGGCGGAAACATGAAGTGCACCATGGCTACCGGCGTGCGCCTTTCCATGCCCACAGTCATGGATGGCAGCGACTACGATCTCCACATCTGCAGGTCCCAGGTCCGGGACAGGCTCGAATTCCAATCGGACGAGGGCCATTTCTGGGTCACAGTACTCTCCAGCGACGCTGAAAAGTGCAAGTAATCAAAGCAAGGTCTGCGGGTTTCGCTTCAATCCTTCCCGAGGTTCAAGCACTATCTGCAAGCTACGGTCCGTCTCGTTCCCCGGCCACTATCGGCCGGCGCCCGGTTGCGTTGCGCCGCGCGAACTGGAACCGGCCGCGCGGCCAACAGGCAAAAATGTTCTGAAGTGTTTGTGAAAGTGGCGTGAATCACTATCCGGTTTTCCGGAATGTGCCGATAGAAGACGGGCAGGCGAGGAATCTTCTCCTGGTTCGGCGAACGATTGCAGCAATCGAATAAGTATGAGGCATTTGAATGGATATCCTTCTAGTTGACGACAGCAAGACGATGCGCATGATAGTCCAGCGAGCCATCCGGCAGGCTGGTTACCGCGGGCTTACCGTTGGCGAAGCCGAGAACGGTGCACAGGCTTTGGAAAAGCTCCAGGGACAAAAACCGATGCTTATTCTCTCCGACTGGAACATGCCTGAAATGTCCGGGATCGACTTTCTCCGCCAGGTTAGAGCGTCGCAGAGCGACGTCCCCTTTGGCTTCATCACTTCAGAGAGTTCAGCCGGGATCAGAGAACTCGCAATGGAGTCCGGTGCAAACTTTCTGATCTGTAAACCGTTCAGCCCGGAAGACGTACAAGAAGCTCTTTCTCCAATCCTTGGCAGGTGCTAGCAAATGTCAGAACCAACTCCATTTACGCTTTCGCAACGCTTCTCGCAACTGGTGGGCCGCAAAGTGACGTTTGTTCAGACGACCCTCACATTGGACAACAAGATCAAACAGCTTTACGGCATCTACAATGTTCTCCCCCAGGAGACTGCAATCGTAGTCAAGGCCGATCTTCCGCTGCTCGGTTCATTCGCGGGAGCGCTGGTCGGATTTCCCGATAATGTCGTCAAGGAGCACCTCAGGGTCAACCCCATGGAGGAGCTTCTGCGCGACGCAATTTACGAGGTGCTCAACATCGCCTCAGCCGCAATTTCACATGAGGGCCGGGCAGTCTTTACCAAGATGGTTTCAGATCCAGCCTACATCGATGGCGCTGCGGGTCTGGTCTTCAAGAAGCCTGGGCACAGAAGCTACTTCAATGTCTTGATCGATGGTTACCAGGGTGGCAAGTTCAGCATATTCTCCGCGCTATCTACCCCCAGCCCGGAGCGCAACCCCTTCAAGGCCCCAATCTAAAGACTTGCGCTACAGCGATCGTGAACTTTTCATGGACCCCGGCTTTGGGGTCCATTTTGCCTGTCTCATTCATATCCAAGAAGGCCTTCGAATTCCTGCCTATCTTGTTGATTTGATTGGTGGCGGAGGACACTACCGAATAGTCTTTGCAAGTAATTGATAATAATGATTATAGAAAATGGTTAGCGCACACATGGCCCCAATGCTGGCCCCAGTTCGTGCCTGATACCTAAATATTTTCTGCGAGCATTTAAGCCTCGGAGGCTGTGGCAGGATGATGTGGTCCACGCCGACCTGCCGTTCGGCCCTTCGCCCCCAGTTGGCCGCCGCGTCCGAGATGTCCAGTGTACGCGGTCTGGGGGATGGCTATAGCGCGTTTTGCCCTCGGAGTCAAAATCACGAAAAACCGGCCTTTGCGTAAGTTCTGAAAATCAACATTTCAAATTTAGGCGCAGAAAACAAATTTCGGGGAATTAAAGAAATTAGTTGCGGCATCTTTTGAGATTGCGGGATTCTGAAAAGCGCAAGAATACGTAGGCAAATCGTGGCCTATCGATGCAAGGCTGAAAAACAATGCGTGGGCATGGCGATGTGTCAATTTGACTGGGAACCTCAGAGGGGCTGAGTCATTTCTTCCATCGTCTCTAACAGCCAAGCCGGGAGTGCGAGTTTTAGGATCGGATGGTGTCCCGATTCCATTCCGATTCCGACCGAGACTACCGCCACCGCCCTTCCGCTCGCATCCAAGATGGGAGAACCGGATTGTCCCGCCAAGGTCGCTCCTGTCGAAAGCCCAGTTCCCCAAATGCCAGCGTGGACTTTCAGGGGAGTGGGCCTCCACGAATCGTTGTCCAGAGAGAGCATGTATCCTTCGCCCGACTCAGGGCGGGCAATGGTGAAGGGGGCGCGCTCATCGAGCAGAGCGACATACCCATCGCTTTCTTCTGGGAGAGATTGATCGTCGGGTTCCCCAAGGATGGCTAAGTCGGAAACCGGATCAAAGAATAGACAGTCCGCCCATACGCTGGGCTCTTCCCCCAGCGGGGCAAGCAAGTTTCCGTAGGTAGTGTCTTCAGAGTCGAAACAGGGCATCTTGGGGGGACGCGGCAAACAGTGTGATGCCGTGACCACCAGTTTGCGACGAGGGGGATCGGAAAAATCGCCATAACTCAAAAAAGCGCGATGCTCGATAATGAATCCGCGCCCGTCACCGACCCTAAGCACGCCGTCAGTGTTCATGCCTCTTCGCCTTCCCGCTTTGCTTTCCTTGAACAATTCCTATGTTTCGATGATTGGAAGTATATACCCCGGCAGATGTTGGCGGCTTCGCGCGACCATCTGTTCTCCGCACCACAAGGCCGCAGGACGCACCCGGATGATGGGGGTGGAACTGACAGCCCCCCCAAGGCTGAGGCCTCAGGGGTTCTGCGGCAGGCTTCCTGTTCGGAAGGAACGCCAGAATGAGCTAATTGTTTCCGTTCAATGCCTCCTCTAGCGCCTCTGTAACAGCATTTTTGATGTCTTCAGGGTTTGCACCGAGTCGCATCATGCGCCTAGTGACTGCGCCGATTGACGCCTTCAACTTTTGAACCTCATTGTCGAGACGGCTGTACTTGTCGAGGAATCGACGGTAGTGAAGAAGTAAGGACTGCTCCACCAATTCGTTGTCTTGTGGTGAGAGAGAAGAATCATTTTCAGACATAGTGAACCCTCAAAATCGGCGCTTGCCGATCCTTTCTTTTTTGGAGATTGCCGAGAGTTTCGGCTGAAAGGAGGCCGCCCTGAGGACGGCCTTGGGGTTCATCTGAAAAATATGGGTTACAACCAAATTGATTATCGCACTCAGTTTTCGATTTCCGCAAGGGAAATCAGCGCAGAGTCAGGAATCATTTTTCCAGAATTTCTAAGGCCACTAGGACGCGCCGCTGAGCATGGGTGAGGGGTTGTCCTACTCTCATCGGATCGAAGGCCCCAGCGCGGGCAAGGACTCGTTCCCTCTGCACGCCGGGATGGGAACCATCTGGGCTGAGCGGCGGTAAGGGATGGCGGATCGCAGGGGCCGGTGAGTATACTGAATTTCCCAAATTTATTCAGGAGCGAGGACCTTGGCAAAGTTTCATTGGCCCTGCCCGCATTGCGGAGGGAGGCTCACTTTTGAGTGGGAGGGGAAGAAGTTACCGTCGCATGTCAATCTCCATTGCCCGTCCTGCGGCGGGGAGACTGGGATGGTTCCAGGTTCGCAATTAGAGCCTTCGCGACCCGCGCCGAAGAAACGGAGAGTGCTATAAGGGAATCAAGCCATACATAATGCTTGCCGCATCTCTCACACGTCAAACGTCCACGGCAGGCCAAGACATTTGTGCTGATTCTATAAAGACGTTTTCTGCATGAGCAGTAAAACGAAATCGCAGGAAATGATTTTTCATCAGGATTGGAAAGACATTGACCAGCGCGGACCATTAGCGTTACGCTCCTTTTCTAGGAGCGAATCACCGACTCACCGCACTGTCCGCCAAGATGGAAACGGGAGTTTCGACCACTTCACAGGACTAACATAAGCCCGCCCTGACAGGCGGGCTTCCTATTGTGTCGAGTGTATCGCTTACCTCGGCACATTGGTACTATGGAATCCCCCCGGAATGGAGAAAACAATGGACGAAGCAAAGATCGATCAGTTAAGAATCCTTCATCGCGAACTCTCCAAGTACCTCGTACAGCAGAGTGAGGTTATCATTGACCTGAGAAAAGCCGTTGGGGGAATCCAACAGACCTTAAGAAACGATTCCTCTCCTCAAGGTGAGCGTTCCGCTCTGGAAAACAGATATAGGGAACATCTTGCATCCCAATCTCCCATCGTGACGCCTCGACCCAATCTAGCGGAGGTTCTATCTCGCGATGCGGTGGAGTCGTTGGCGAAGAAACTGGAAGAGTGGTAAGTGATTCGGTATCGGGCTGCATTAGTCTCGCTCCTTGATTTGAGTGTATCCCCAGCCTCACCTTATCCGCGATAGGATAGTCATGCGGGGCGGGTGCCATGCTGTTCTGCTAGAGGCCGGACGCTGGCACCTTGTCCCCTATCTCCTTTGTGGATGCAAAACTATATAGGTCCTCGCTTGTCATCAGGCTGAGGACCTATTTTTTTGCGGAGTAATAAAGATTGAGTTAAGTTAGAACTGGACACTGGCCCGCTTGCAACAGAGTGCGCTGGTGCCAGTCTACCCATGGGGCGTCTCTTCCTCCTGGTGCGAAACGCCCCATATATAAAATCACCCTTGCCGCCGAAGGAGAAATAGAATGCTAACCTCGTTGCAATTAAAAAAGATGAGGCGCTTCTCTGAGTTGGGGGAAATACGATGCACTGCAAAGGCTGAAGCCCGCATGGGACTGCCAGCGGCGGTCGTGGTAGTTGTGCCGCCGAAACCAGCAAATCAGTCGGGGATTCCATTTCCCGAGAACAAAGAAGAAATTCCCAACTGGAAGAGCTTCACTGAGAAGCTATCGATGAATAAACCCCGCAAGAATTAAATCAATTAGTGACCTCGAATAATTCCTCAGAGAAAGAAGGACTTTTTCGTCACCTAAGGTTTTCACCTCAGCGCCATCACGGAACAAAGCGCAAGATTATTAATTTGATTGACTTACAAACCGATTTGGAGTGTTAATAGTTATAGGCGCATGAACGCAACGGTGCGCGGCGGCTGCGCGGGTGGAGTTATGGAAACTAACGATTTTTTGCTAGGAAATCGGAATGATGTTGCCGCAGGGCTTCGTCTGTTTCGGGCGACACATGAGCTTTCCCAGTCCGAATTGGCAAGCCTGAGTAACGTTAGCCTCAGAACGGTTCAAAATCTTGAAGGTCGGACGGTCCGGCCTAATCCGTTGACCGCAATGAAATTAGACAGTTTTATGCGGAAATACCAGCGCTCCCGGAAAAAGGCGGTTGCATGACGAAAACCAAAGTTATCTCCGAAGTGTTGACCGCCGTCAGGAAAGCATTGGAAGCGAAATTGACTCACGATAAGTATTCCGAATACCTGAAGGGCAGTCTGAGTTTTCGCCTCGACTTAATTCCGGCCCCTGACAAAGTGGTCAGCTACTTGAAACTGGACGGGACCGCGAAGCCTCTGGATATTCGGTTCACGCGCTCCTACACGCGCAGGCAGGGTATTGAAATATCTCCAGAGACAGTAGAGGAATTAAATGCCAAGCAAGTCTGAGGTCATCGAGGATTTTCTCGCACAGGTGGAAGAGGAATTTCACCGCCTCCTGACGCGCGACAAATACCCGAATTTCTTCGGCGGAAAGGTGCAGATCACATACACCACCGCCCCGCGACTGGCAATTGAAATTCATGAATTAGGCAAGCCCGGCCCTAAGCTAGGAACAAAATTCAAACCCAGGGTTGGACCTAGACCGTCAGCACTAAGAGCAATGCAGGACACAGAAGAGGAGTTTTGATTATGGCCACACCAACCACACCCGGATTTTCGCCCTATACGCCGCCGTCTCAAGGCTTGCCTTATGGAAGCCCTCAACCGCCGCAGGGCGGGCCACCAGAGGCGCAAGGGCCACAGCAAGGTCAAGGCTCGCAAAGGCCAGCGCCAAAAATAATGGAGTTGCTAGGCAACTGGCATCGAGTTAGCGGAGAGATGGGCCAGGTTCACCCGCAAATTGCCAGCGCAATGCAGAAGGTCGCATCGGAAACGCAATCGGCACTTATGGTCCTTGCGCGTGAACACGTCCAAGGTGGCGGCGTCCAGCAGGGAACGCCTACAGCGCAGACGGCGACAATTCCAGGCGATAACTTTTAAGGAGGCAACATGGCAACAGTCAACGAGATTTTGAGAAATGCAGGGATGTCTGACTACGAAATTAACTCCTTGGATGGCAGGACAACTCAGGCATTTGGTCAGGTGCTCAGTGAAGCGGAATCGCAGAGAGCGACGGTTCAGGAATTTTGGGCGAACACTTACGCGCCGAGTGTGGACGCATGGGAGCAAGAAAAGAGTGATCTTGGTCGTAAATTAGCCTCAGCCGAAGCACAGCGCGCCGCGCTTGAACGTGAGCGTCAGGTACTCGCGGAGCAGGGTCTGATAAGTCGAGATAACTTCACACAGTCGAGGAATGATGGAGGGCAATTCGTGAGCCAAACACCCGGAACACCAACCTTCAGCGGCGATCCGAACGAATTTGTGAGTCGAGTAAGTCGCGGCCTTTCTCAGTTAAGTGATGTCGAGTGGAAATATCGGAAGCTGTACAATCAGCCGCTACCTGAAAGCCCATCCTCGTTGATCGCGGAAGCTGATCGACTGGGAATCTCGCCGATGGAAGCCGCCGACCGCAAGTATAAGTTCAGCGCGAAAGAGCAGGAGCTTCGGGATTCGACAATTCGGCAGGAAGTCGAGACGAGAATTCGCAAAGAATTTGCCGAAAAGTCCGGTTCCAATCCCGATATGAGATTGCCAAGCGGCAACTCGACATATGCCGAAACCCGCCGCGCAATCGAGACAGGCAAGCTAAAAGACCCTACCCGGATGACTCCGCAGGAGAGGCGGCAACAGGCTTTGAATAGTATCCACAAAAGCCTTGAAGAGCGCGAACAGCGCGACGTGTAACTCGTGGAGATATAAATGAACACAAATCCGCCAAGTTTCCGAATTCCCTTTGAGAGTCAAATATCTGCTCTTCCGCCTGAGCATCAGCTAGTTATTAGGACGCAGTGGAATTCAATAACAGACCTACAACAAGCGATTCCTATTTTGAAATCGCAAATTGACGCCGTTAAATCCACCGCCACGGCCACGGCTGCGACGGTCACGAAAACCGCAAGCACTCCGACGCAAACTATCGTCCAGCAAATTGTTGCAAATCAAGGGTATCTAAATAACCAGTCCGGCCAAACCTCATACCAGACGCGGCAGAGCGATTACGGCGGGTTCGTGCTCATAAACTCAACATCTGCTATCGCCGTGACGCTTGCCCAAACGAATTCGCTGCCGGGGATACAGGTGCCTTGGTTCGCAACGCTCATCAACGCGGGAACATCCCTAGCGACCCTAACACCTGTGTCCGGCACGATCAATGGAACCGCATCTTTTTCGCTAACTGGCGGATTTGCGACCACGGTCGTTTTTGACGGCTCAAATTTCTTTGCGATTCCGTTAATCGTTGTCCCGCAGAACACCCCAGCAATTCCTCACGAATGGCTTGCAAGTTACGACTCCACGACCGGGGCGTTTACGCAGACGCAACCTGCCATCGCAGATGTTCTTGGTCTCGCCGCTGCGCTGGCGCTGCTTGCCCCGATTGCTTCCCCCACGTTTACCGGAGTGGTAACCGAGCCAGCACCGCCCGTGTTGACTTCCGCAACCACATCCACAAGCGCGACGGCGGGGAGTGCATCAGCTTTGCCGTCGTTACCGCTCGGTTTTCTTCAGACCAGCATCAATGGTGTTGTGGTCAAGGTTCCCTATTACAGCGTCTGATACCCGTTCCTAGCGCCCCAAGGCTCTATGCGCTCTCGGAGCCCTCGTGTGAAGGGGAAGGCTCGCCGCGCCCTGACGGCGGCTCCTGGGAAGGCCAGCATGAGGCCATTCCCTCGATTACTACCTTCTGAAGCCCTCCGTCCAGCTTGCCGATTGTCTCCCCAAGAGCGTACGCGGATTCTTTGTCTGTGATCGCGAGATCGACCAACGGCGTGATGCCGTTTTCTCTTCTAAAGTCGTCAAATTCATCGGCAAAAACCTTTGCCTTTTCTGGCGGTAATTGGGTCAGGTAAATGGCGAGTGCCTGTAACTTGTCGTCCGAAATTCCCGCATCGAAAAACGCGGCGATTTCCTTGACATACTCAGCATGTTTGGCTTTTTCCAGTTCGTGAAACTTGGAAATATGATCGCCCATTGAAACAACCTTGCTCATAATTCCTCCTTGTGCTTCATGCTTGCGGTTGCTTGCGTACACTTTAAGTGCAAGCATTATGCTTGCTCAGTCCAGCAGTTCAAACGTAACTTCGTCGCCATTTTTTAAAATCAACCAAATCTTTTTCTTTGTTCCTGTTGTCTCGATCCAAGATTGCAACCCCGAGCACGCCATCTCCAAATCCCAGCGCCGCAGCGTCTTGCGGGCAAGGGCCAGCATAGGATTCGGCGGAGGCTCGGGGGTAAGTTCGTTGCTCATAAATTCTCGTGGTAGATCTGTTCTCGAATGTCGTTTTCGGTTAGCGGCTTTGGCTGCGGCGGAGGGCCATTCGCATTAATTAGGTCAGGTGTCACCACCGTCTGCAACCGCTGGTACACGCTGACCGTCTGGACGACGGCAGGAGCGGCAAGGGTCACATCTTGCCCCTTCGGCCTCAGTAAGATTCCACGGACGCCTAAGTTCTATGTAATGCTCGACTCCAACACGGCGACAAATCAAGATGTGCAGGCGGCACGTCGCAGGTTAGTGGCGGCGCTGCGAGATAAGAACGCTAGTGAAATCTTGGTCTGCAACCTCCCGCTGCTTGGGGGCGTGAATGGACCAGATGACTACATAGCCGCCACCGACGACGAAGCGATGCTTGCTGTCTTCGAGTCAGCACATCCACCGGAGCAAGACAGCAATCGCACCGAAGTGGAATCCAAAGCGGCTCGTCGCGGCTATTTACGGATGCCTCACAGCGTACTGGAACACGGCCCCGCGCTGGGTGCCTACGGCCTTGCCGTTGCACTCGTGCTGGCTGACCATGCCGACTCCACGGGAGTGTGCTGGCCGTCCATTCAACGAATTATGAAAGTGAGCGGTATCGGCGCACCAGCAACCGTACAAAAGGCCTTGGAAAAGTTAAGTGAACTTGGCGTGATCGAGACCGACAAGAAGCGCCAAGGATTCATTACCAAACACGTATACCGTTTCACCGGGTGGAATGGTGAACCTGCGTCTACCAATTCATCAGATGAATCCGCGCCATTTCACCCCATGAAATCTAACAAGAACCAATTAACGAGAACCAATTCGGCGCGTGGGGGGAAGTTTCTTTCAAGGTCTCCATCAACGTCCAGCAATCAACATCATCAAGTTCAGTCCCCTGTGAACATCGAACTTCCCATTTCACCGCGTGAAACGGTCAATGAATTCATCGAAGGAGAGTTATGACGGCGGAAATTATTCTCGCAGCGGTCCGGGAAACGGGCGGGCAAATTTGGGTTGAAGCAGGAAATTTGAAATATCGTCTGCCTGCCGAAAAATCCGATCTCATTCCGATGATGCGGGAACTGAAGAGCGAAATTCTCGAATTGCTCTCCGAGCGTCCGGCAATGCCAGCCGGGGTGCGGCTTGTTCACTGGGAACCGAAGGCCGATCCGATTGAGTTGCCGCAGGGTTCGGTGGTCACCGATGTAGAGAAATTCATCGGCACAACACTTGCTCAGTTGGACGCCAAATTGAACGGTAAATCTTGGCAGGCGGGAAATTGGCCGCTGTTTACGTTGATCGAGCGGCTCGCCGCGTGCGGCTGCATCGTGGCCCTTGACGATCCCCGTAAGGCATTGCAATAGCGAAAGGAAATCCACACATGTTGAGCATTATCCAAATTCCGCAAGAGTCTTCACTCGCTGCCGTCACTGACGATCACGCGCTGTCGCCTATCAGCGAAATTGAATTGGCATTCCGTCCGAAGAATTGGCTTGCCCTGTTGCTCGGTGGACTCATCGGGAGCTTCATTCCCGTCGCATCCTGGACCATCATTGGCGAAACCGCAAGGGGCGGTGACTGGCGTTTGTGGCTCCTTGCTGGGGGCGGCATGATGTTCTCTGTCCTGAGCGTTGCCAAATGGGCTAATACGGCGTTTGGCGGCGGCGCAGGCACTACGCTGGCGTCGGCCATGAAAGCGGCGGGATTCTGCGCGTTGCTTGACGGGAGCATGGCCTTTTCGCATGTCCATGAGTTGTCTCTTGCGGCCTTGGCTTTGCTCGTCATCATCAATACGGTTTCCTGCACAACGTCCCTGCAATCCAGCCGGACGCCAGAGGTGGATACGTTGGCTCCTGTTTCAAGAGCGGTGACGCCGAGCGTAGGCTTGGCGACAGGATTGTACCTTAGAACTTCTGGCAGTCGTATCAGGACCTTTGGGGTTGTGGACATGGTGGTGGCTCCTTGGGCCGGTGATACCGACCATCAGTTATGCGAATGCTGGCTTGCTTCGCCCCTACGTGAAGGGCACATACAGATCGCATTAGTTATAAGTTGGCCCGCCGCATGAAAGGCGCGGGTTCAATAAGTTCTTATATAGTCTTGGAGTATTTCAAGGAATAAGTCAAGCCTTTTTAATTACTTGCAAGCATAAAAAATAGAGGCGCAGAGTTATGCGCCTCTTAGTAAGCATGAGCAAGCATTAAGCTCTTTGTTTCAGGCCGATGCTTGCGAAGGGAACTCAATCACTTTCGGAGTCTTCAAGCCGTCGAGGTAATCACTCCAGCGCTGCATCAAAGTCTTCCGCTCACTTAGGAATTTGGTGCGGTTGTACGCAGCACCAAGCGCGTCCTTCACCCGATGCGCCAGTTGGTGTTCCAGCAGGTCCACGCGGA
>Ga0302140_10001580_pt1 | contig 29795 bp, 20 predicted proteins | sample I_Bog_E1_1_FD_202095 | JGI IMG/M metagenome (GOLD analysis project Ga0302140, IMG submission 202095) | Peat permafrost microbial communities from Stordalen Mire near Abisko, Sweden - I_Bog_E1_1 | ecosystem: Environmental > Terrestrial > Soil > Wetlands > Peat | place: Sweden: Abisko, Stordalen... | reverse complement strand
TCGAAGTAGCCCGCAAGATCTGCGTCCACGATCTCTCCATGTCCAGTGTTAATCAGCTTATGGACGTGTCTTACTGCGTCCAGTGCGCTGCGGCCTCGCCGATAGGCATACTGTTCCGGTTGTAGGTCAACCTCGAAGATGGGGTCGAGCACCAAAACCGCATCATAACCACGCGATCGTGAATGGCGGGTATTCCTAACGGTCGCTGCTTGCCCCCGGGCTTCGGTATGAATACCCGTCGCACCGGGAGTGGACGATATGTTCGACTTCGCAGTTCTTGCGTCAATTCGTCCAACCATCGTTCCTCGCCATACGCTTCGATATCCTCGAACGTCTGATTGTCTACTCCTGCTGCTCCACCGTTGGCTTTCGAGCACTCGTAGGCAAAAGTCAGAACGTCCATCCGGTACACCTTGTCGTACAGAGCATAGAAGCGAAAGTCAGGCGATTTCTTCGCTTTGTCGTGTAACGCTGCCTGTAACTTCTGAACGCTTTCTGGGGTTGTTAGGCTCATCACCAATCCCTCCGTCTTCGTCACTTCTTGCGTTTGCTTTCAACTAAGGCCCCTTCCCTCCCCCGGCATTACCCGGCTTCATCGGTACTACGGACCTCCCCGCCACCCCAAACGGCCCGGCCTGGCTCTCGCGAGTTGCCAGTTGATCCAACTGCGGATCACCGCTGAGGCTTCCCGTGTTGCGTCTGGTTCACGTTTGCATACATGCCGTCGCCACTACCCCGGCAGGATCGACGAACCCGTTCGCTCGTACCGTTACGTCGTCTGCGGCCTTCCCCGAATCTCAGGCGGGTCGGCTCCTGCATTACCCGTTGCCGAGTAGAGGAGACCGCTTTGTGCTTTAGGCTTTCTTTGGCTCTATCCGCCGTTTCCGGCTTCGTGCGCGTTTAAGTCCGCCATGACACTAAGCGTTCTCCCCCCTCACAGACCTCGCCGTGCAGATTTCCCGCAGCGAGTTCTTCAAGACACGGTTCGTCCTTCTTTGCCTAGGTGTGCCTGACCTCTGGCGTTAGCAGCGGGTTCTGACGTAAGACTTCGTAAAACTTTTCCCACGTCAGCGGATTCCCTCGTGTGCGGCGGTTCAGCCATTTCCTCCAGATACCGCAAACCTCCCGATAGAACCGGCGAATACTCGCGTAGTTCGTTCGGCGTCCGTAGTATTGGTAGTGGCCGCGGAGTTTAGCATTCAGGGTTTGTTGCTGTTCGTCAACCGGACTATGCCGGTACCGCTTGCACCAGTCGGCGATGCTTTTCAGCCCTCTACGGAGCCGCTTGTCAATCGTCTTCACATGCACGGTGAACTTCCCCTGACGACTGCGGGCGCATATATGCGTGAAACCGAGGAAGTCAAAGGTGTCAGGCTTGTTCTTACCCTGCTTCTTTGCCTCCCCGTTCGCAAAACGCCCGAACGCACTCAGCCGCGTCTTCTCCGGGTGCAAGGTCAGGCCGAATTTGGCGAATCGCTTCGGCAGGACCTCCAGCACCTTTTCCGCATCCTCCCTGTACTGAAAACACAGGATGGCGTCATCGGCGTATCTGACCTCGTGCGCTTCCCCCTTCAGCCGGGGCTTCACCGTTTTCTCGAACCATTCGTCCAAGACTTGGTGCAGGTAGATATTGGCCAGAAGCGGGCTGATTGGCTGGCCCTGGCCGGTTCCTGTCTCGCTCACGATCAGCTTGCCGCCGTCGATGGCCCCAACACTGATCCACTTGCCGATCAGCCGGAGCATGCTGCCGTCCGTCACACGTCTACCCATCATCTCGACGAGGTTCTCCCGAACAATCGAGTCAAAGTAGGCTTGGATGTCCAGTTCCAGAACCCAACTCGTCGGGCGGGTGCAGATCACCCGTCCGACTTCATCCAGCGCCTGGTGTTGGCTGCGCCCGGGCCGAAACCCGTAGGAACAGTCGAAGAAATCCTGCTCGTAGATGGCGTTTAATAGGTCAACAGCCACTGACTGCACGAGTTTGTCCTCCAGAACCGGAATCGAGATGGGTCTCTGCTTCCCGTTTTCCTTCGGAATGTACACGCGCCGCAGTGGTTGCGCCTGATATTTGCCTTCCACAAGCCGCCCGTGTAGCTGGCGGATGTTCTCCTCGACGTTGGCCGCGTATTGTGAATGCACGACCCCATCGATTCCTGCGCTGGCGTCTTTTCTGAGTTTCCAGAACTCTTGCCTTAACCTCTCCTCGGTGATCAGGTGAGCAATGGAGTAGAACTGTCGCATCGGATCTTCCTTGGCTAGTGTGGCTATTCTGTTGATGTCCGTTAACATGGCTATTGCAGGTTCTAAGTCCTGCGCATGTCTCCTTTCAGCAGATTCGTGTGCTTGTTCACCCCTTCCCTCCAGTGGGTCCCGTGGCCGCCCCTTGCGGGAGCCCTGCGGTTCCCCACCTTCACCGGTACTATGGGTTCATACGATTACTCGGCATCCATCCGTACCACCTACGGTTCCCCGCGGTTGCACGTACCCTCGACCTTGCGGAGGCTGACCTCCCGGTAAGAGGGAGATGACGAGTTGTCCTGGGTTCCTGGCCAACCGCTGTGAAAACATGCCCCGGGCTTGAGACACCGCCGATCCCGGCATGACCTCGCCAATAACGGTCGATGCCGAATACTGCCTTCCGCACCTCGAACGGCGTCGGCATCGGGAGTTGCGATTTCGGTGCTGATTCCTCACGGCCTGCTTCCTCACTGTGTACGCTTCTACCCGCCGGTCGCCCGACGGGCAGCAACACTCGTTACTGATCTGCTGGCTAAGCTTTGATCAGGCGGGACTTGCACCCGCTCGGTTGAAACAAGAGGTTTCGCAGACTCGCATCTGATCCCCCTCCTCCAGACTTTTCCCAGCGCGATCGAGGCCTGCTCAGCGTTTACTCACATTACGGCCTGTACGCTCGCCAAGTCGCCTTCGCGACCCTCTACACCGAAGGCTTCAGTAGCTTCGTTACCTAGGCCACTGCTCCGATTGCTACCGGGTGGAGCGAACCAGTTCCCGGGCGGGAATCGCACCCGCTGTGGACCAACGCCTTTCACGGCGCACTGAGATCCCAGGGGTTAAAAGAAGGCCGGTGCTCCTTGGGAGGGTCCGAGAATCAAGAGGAGCGAGCAGAGACCCAGGATCGCTTTTTGTGGCATGGCAGCAGCGTGGCGGCCGGTGCGCGCCAGGTTGCGATCAATTGACGCTTAGTTCCCACTTCTTCAGCAGTTCCGGCGCCGGCACGAATTCGGGCACAGCCTCCAGGAGCAGGCGGAGGACCTTCGCCTCGTCATGTGCTTCGGCGGCCTCCTGAAGCGGCTTGAGCAGCGACTGAAATCGACCCTGCCCCGGTTCTTCTTGCGAAGCGAGCTGGAAGATACGGGAATGCGCAGTGGGAGCGAGCGATTCCGATTGCAGATTCAGCCGCTCGGAAAGCTTTTCGCCCTGGCCCGCGCCGGTGAATTCGATGCGGATATCGCGATCGACTTTCAGCCCGCACAAGGTAATAAGCCGGGTTGCCAGATCCAGGATCTTGATCGGCTGGCCCATGTCGAGGACGAAGATCTCGCCTCCTGCTCCGAGTCCAAAGGCTTGAAGCACCAGTTGCACTGCCTCGGGAGCCGTCATGAAGTAACGCTCCATGGCGCGATGCGTGATCGTTACAGGTCCGCCCGCGGCAATCTGCTCTTGGAAGAGAGGCAATACGCTTCCGCTGCTCCCCAGCACGTTGCCAAAGCGTACGGACACGAATCGGGTGGCTCCGGCCTCACCGAGCCAGCGGAGCGTCTGCTCGGCGAGCCGCTTGGTGGCGCCCATCACGCTTGTGGGATGGACGGCTTTATCTGTCGAGATCGAGACGAAGTGCGTAACTCCATAACGAACAGCCGCATGCGCAGCCAGCCACGTCCCGACAACATTGTTTTCGACAGCAGCGCATGGGTTCCTTTCCATCATGGCGACATGTTTGTAGGCAGCAGCGTGAAATACGATGGAGGGCTGATGGGTTTGCAAGATACGGCCCAGGTCGCCGGGGCGGTTCAGATTTCCCAGTTCAGGGTGGAAGAGCGTCTTCGGACTCGAAGCCGCAAGTTCCCTCTCCAGCAGGAAGAGCGGTGTTTCGGCCTGGTCAAATCCCACCAGGGCCTGCGGTCCGAGCGCCGCGATCTGGCGGCAGAGTTCCGATCCAATCGAGCCTGCCGCGCCGGTCACCATCACCACTTGTCGATGCATGCGAGACGCAAGATCGTCTTGAGCCCAGTGAGCCAATTCTCGCTGCAACAGATCTTCGGGACGGATCTTGTAGAGCCGCTCAATCAACTTCACATTGGCCATGCAGTTTCCAGTTGGACGAGAATCGCGGGGACACGCCGCCGCTTTCATTGCGGCTTTACGATGTCCCCTGATTCTACGCGCGCCCGGCATCCCAGCCAAAAACCGTCCCACCTCAATTCATCGCCCAATGTGCCTGCAACGATTCAAAGGATCGTTTCGCCAGGACAAGAAACATTGCCGATGACGCGAGGCTTCGCCGTCCTCACTTAGCGGAGAGGTTTTCGCTAGAAGGCACTGCGCTTACCCCACTCGATGGGTTTGGCGAAGTGTAGGGATGGCATGTTCAGACGTCGTGTCAAGGCAACTGATCGAAAAAGTCTAACTCGGCTGCGACGCTCTCGGTAACATGCAAGTAACATAACATCGCATGATTCCCAAAAGGGTCTCTAATTAGAAAGCTTTGAGTGACGAAGGTCTCCAAGACGCTTGCACTCGAACCGGCGCGTAACGAGCTCGGCCGGACTACACCCAGGCGGTGGCGAGCATGCCCAAGCCGGGCTCGGGGAGCTTCAGTCCGTCGGCGCGCCCTTGGAAGTAGAGGGCGTTCAGTTGCTTCCCATCGCGCTGTTCAATCCGTGTGAAACCGGCACGAAGAAGTTCACGGTCCAACTCCGCGGGCGTAAGCAGGAGTTTGAAAGGTTCGCCGGCGGCAGCCACTCGATGAGCGAGCGCTTGCAAAGCGACCTTGTGCAGGGGGCCGAGCATCTCCGGCGACAGTCCGTAGTCAAAGCCCACACCGCTTCCGGGCGGCATGGCGGCAATGGCGGCAAGGGTGGCGCGGAAGGCTTCGCGCGTGAGATAGGGCACGACACCCAACCAGCCGAAGAAGGCCGGCCGGGCCGGATCGAATCCGGCATGGACCAAACCGGCGTTCAAAGTCTGGTGTTCAAAGTCGAGGGGGACAAAGGTGAGGCCGGGGGGATGATTGAGCCGCGCGCGCTCCAACATGCTTCGCTTCCATTGCTGGGTGGCGGGAAAGTCCACTTCGAAGACGCGCAACGCGGGAAATGGATTGCGCCAGGCGAAGGTGTCGAGCCCTGCTCCGAGAACCACGTACTGGGTGACGCCCCGGGCAACGGCGCTGGCCAACTGATCTTCCACAAACCGGCTGCGCGCGGCCATGAAGGCACGGAAGTCGCGTGCGACCTTGTGCTGGGCTCGCTCCATATCGCGCGCAAACTCCTGGCCCACAATCCGGACCGCGATGGGGTCGTTGAGCACGGGCGGATCGTCCACCAGTTGATGGGCGGCACGGCGCATGGCCACACGCAAGGCCGTCTTGCTGGCTTTTCCGGTTTGCATTCTCTGCAGTTTAAACGAGAGCAGGACGCTCAACCGTGCCCGTCCGCTTACCATGTGGTGTATGAGTTGGATGGGATGGGCACTGCTTTCCGCGGCGTTTGCGGCCGCAACCGCGATTCTTGCCAAAGCGGGCGTAGCGCATGTGGACTCAAATCTGGCCATGGCCCTGCGCACCACGGTCGTGGTGGTTTTTGCCTGGGGCATCGCGCTGGCGCTGGCACGGCCCGGGGCAGGACTCGTGGCGGAGATTCGTGGGCTCGATCGCCGAACCGTCCTGTTCCTCACCCTCTCCGGCCTGGCGACCGGCCTGTCGTGGATCTGCTACTTCCGGGCGCTGCAACTGGGCCCTGCCTCTCGCGTTGCGCCGCTGGACAAACTTTCGGTACCCCTGGTCATGGTTCTGGCCTGGCTGCTGTTGGGAGAGAAACTTACGTTCCCGGCCGTGTCCGGGGGCCTGCTGATTACGGCAGGAGCCATTGTCATGATCTGGGGATGACCGACGCGGGAGTGGCTTCCCTATACTGAAATAGCGGCGCCGGGCAAACCATGGCCGCAAGGCAGCTTGATGAGCCATCTCGCCATCCCAAATCGTGTTCCCGCAGAGTTGCGCCGCATCCTGCTTACCGGCTTCATGGGTTCAGGGAAAAGCACGCTCGGTCCCCTGATTGCCGAGCGCATGGGTTGGGGTTTTCTCGACGCAGATTCCGTGATTGAGGCAGAGGCCGGTGCGACCATCGCCCAACTTTTCCAACAGGAGGGCGAAGCAGGTTTTCGCGATCGTGAACACGCCACAATCGCTCGGTTGACTGCGATGGACCGCCTGGTCCTGGCACTGGGCGGAGGAGCCATCGAACGTGCGGAAACGCGGAATCTGCTCCTGCAGGGGCCGGGAACTCTGCTGGTCCACCTCCACGTGTCGCTAGCCACGACGCTTGCTCGTTGCGCGGGAACGGAGGGCACGCGGCCCATCCTCGCCGATCAAGCGAATCTTGCCGATCGATATCAGCGGCGCCTACCCCTCTATCGAACGGCTCACGTTTCGATTGAGGTGGATGCACTCACGCCGGAAGAAGCTGTGGACGCGGTCCTCAAGGCCGTCCACGGCGGCTGATCGCAATGCGGCAAACGGTTCGGCCGCGCTTGATATCATCAAACGAGGCTTGGAGGACGAACCAGGCCGCGCTCTCCGACATTCTCCATGGTATCGACATCCTCGGTGGAAGCGGGAGGGCAGAGGTTTCAGATCTGCATGTCGACGCCCGCTTCCCAGACCGCCCTTCGCACCGATGCTTCCGCGCACAGCGAGGTTCTGTCCCATGCTCCGGTGCATCTCCATGTCCCGACACCGGGGGCGACGGCCACAATCCTCCACGACCTGCGCGAACTCTTCAAAGTCAAGGTTGTAGGCATGGTGCTGGTGACGGGCTGGGGTGGTTTCTATCTGGGTTCGATGCGTTCCGGTATTTCCAGCGTCCAGCCAGGCCTCCTCGACGCCCTTTTTGGTATTGGCCTGGTGTCTGCCGGCGCCGGGGCGCTCAACGAAGTTCTGGAGCGTAAATCGGATGCGCGCATGGTTCGCACCGCGCAACGTCCTCTTGCGCGGGGTCGATTCTCGATGACTGCCGGCATCTTCGCGGGCTTGGGGGCGCTCACGGTCGGAGCCGCCTGGCTGCTCCTGCGCACCAACCTGCTCACGGTGGCGCTGGCCCTGCTCACGGCGTTTTGCTACGTGGCCATTTACACGCCGCTCAAACGCGTTACCACTCTCGCCACGTTCATCGGCGCCTTTCCCGGTGCGATGGGGCCGCTGCTTGGATGGACGGCGGCGCGTCCGCACATCGAGTGGCCGGCGGTGGCGCTGTTTGCCATTTTGTTTGTATGGCAGTTCCCGCATTTTATGGCCATCTCCTGGCTGTACCGCGACGATTATGCACGGGCCGGCATCCGCATGCTCCCGGTGGTTCAGCCGGATGGTTGGTCTACCGTGGCGGAAGCACTTTTTTTCGCGATCGCGATGATTCCCGTGAGCCTGGCTCCGTGGTTCCTGGGCATGACCCATGTGGTTTACCCCATCCTGGCGACATTGCTCGGCTTGCTCTACCTGGCGTACACGATCCGTTTTGCCGGGATTCTTCGCGCAAACGACGAAGCGGAAAGTCGCATGCTTGCACGCGATCTGCTCAAAGTGAGTGTGCTTTACCTGCCCTTGCTCTTTACAACGCTCATGCTCTGCGCGGTGCAAAGGCCCTAACGCGCCCGCCATTAGGCCGGTTTGAACGATGACATGACTGGCGCGACTTTTGGCTCAAGATCACCGAACGATTGCGACACTCTGCCGCAAAACTCATTCGCTTCATCGATTCAACCCTTGAGAGGGGGCAGACGTTGTTTTCAAATGCGAGAAGGAAGCAGAAACAATGACCACCGCGCTTGCTCCGCGATCCAGCACACGACCGGCCATCGCCGCGATTCTTTTTGTCAGCGCGGCGGCCACGGTTTTTCTTTTCTGGCTCATCTACGTGCATCCGGCCGCTTCCACAAGCGCGCAGTATGCGTTTCTCCCTGCTCTGAACGCGGCGCTCAACGGGCTGGCTGCGACGGCGCTGCTCATCGGCTATACGTTCATCCGGGCTCACCGCATCCGCGCTCACCGCGCTACCATGATTGCGGCGTTTTTGTTTTCGACCCTGTTTCTGGTCAGCTACATTGCGCATCACGCCTTGCACGGGGACGTTCGCTATCCGGCGCACGCCGCCCTTCGCTCTGTGTATCTGCCGCTGCTGGCAAGCCACATAATCCTCGCCGTTGTGGCGCTGCCAATGGTGCTGGTCACCTTCTTCTTTTCCCTCTCCGAGCGCATTCCGCAGCATCGCAAGATCGCGCGGTGGACCTTCCCGCTGTGGCTTTACGTCTCGGTTACGGGAGTCATCACCTATATCATGCTGCGGCTCGCGCAAGGCTAAGGAATCGATCGCGTCCCGCTCACAGGGCCTGGGGCGCGCTTCGATCGTGCGCTAAGCGGCAGGCCTCGAACATCGATTTGAACGTCGTCAGGAAAGAATGATGGCCCCTCCAGACCCAATCGCGCATCCTGTTCAACCGGAAGATGGCACGCTCCAATTGCTTCAGTGGGGCGGTACGATCTTGGGCTCAGGAATCCTCGCCGGGCTGCTTCTAGTCACGGTTCTCGGGGGATTCTCTCCCACCGGGGCAAGCAGCAACGCGGGCTGGTTTGCACTCATTGTCGCCCTGATGTGCATTCCATTCGGGAGCCTGCTGCTCGGCCTGGGTGTGGCCAAGTGGTTCCGCAAGCACCGCGCCGTTCGCTAGCTGCTTGGTCCATGCAGTTTCTGAAGCCGTTCGCACCGCATGGTTGACGCACGTTCCTTCTCGCTGGAAGCAAGTCCCAGCCTGAATGCGAGGACTCGCGCAAGATGATCGACAATGCCTTCCGAGTCGTTAGTTTGCGCCAACAGTTTATCCGATGCGAACCAGAGAGACGTGGAACGTGCCGACCTCGCATGTAAAAGAAACCGTTGTCCCGTTGTGCGAATCGCACAGATGCAAGGCGTAATCCTTGCCCTCCGCGACGAAAGGAAGCGAGAGTCCGACCCCTGGTGAAAACAAAGACTTGAGATTGCCACCGACAATGTTTGCCAGTTCGCCCAGCACGTCGCGCACGTCGTCATTGATCTCAGCGGGTTCTTCGCCGAGCATGTGATCCGTAGCGGCAGACACTCGCGTTGAATGTAGACTTCGGGCTATCTCGGAGCCCTATATCGCGGACTTCAAGGGCCCGGAGCAGGTTCACCGCAAGCCTTCACCACCCTTTGAGCCTGCTCTTCGGCGGGGGCCAAGGCCAACACGTGCTTGGCAGACGAAAGCGCCGAGGCGCAATCGAATTTCGCGAACGCGGCCAGCATCTGCCGTCGATTCTGATTCAGTTCACAATCGTCCAGACTCTTGAGGATCGAGGCGTCATCGGGAACGACAGCCAGGATTTCCTTGCCATACGAAGCGGCTGCCTTGCAGTCGGCACTCTCGATTGCTGCGTTGAACTGTTCCCTGTAACTGAGCTCAATCCCGAGATCGATCTCCGCCTGGGCCGAGCCTGGATCGAGTTCGCGTCCGCGCTGAATGTACTTCGTGGCTTCCGCCACGTTGCCTTGCCACATCAAAATCCCTCCGATGTATCGGTAGGCTGCGGCGTTTTCGTGGTCTAGTTCAAGGACCCTCTTCCAGGCGGCGAGCGCCTCCTCCATTTGCCCTTTTGCGGTAAGTTCCGAGGCCATATCAACCAGCCGGTAGGACTCTGCCGCAGGCACATCGATCTTCACCATTCCATTGGGGGGGATGTTCACAAACTCAGGAATATTGACCGCACGGTTGGCCGCCGTTGCGTTGTCGACGAGAATCGCCGGACTGGAGTTGCCATCGCCGTCGATATGCGTGAGAAACATTTGTGTAAAGGGCGTTCGGCTTTTCGAAGAAAACACCAGCCAATGTCCATTGGGAGAGAAGCTGTGCCAGGAATTCATCAGCAGCGTATTGCAGCGCAATCGCCGCGCCTCCCCGCCTTCAACGGGCACAATATAGAGCTGGCTATCGGGCCGCATGAGCTGCGCATTGCGGCTCTTTACAAAGACAATCCATCGGCCATCCGGCGAGACCTTGGGGAAGCTGTTGCTCATTCCGTTGTGTGAGGCTCCCTCGATGGGCACAGGCTCCCCACCTTTGCCCCGGTTAAACGGGATTCGATAGAGGTCGTACTTGATTTGCGTTTCATCCGGAGAGTTGGCATGGTCGGGAATCTTCTGCCCCGCGGAGATGGGATCGCGGGCTTCAGCGCGGGCGAAAACCACGAATCGTCCATCCGGACTCCAGACCGCGTCGGTGTGCACGTAGCGCGGATCGTCCGCCCCAGGGAGCGGCTGCTTCGTGCCCGTGGTACGGTCGTACCACGCAAGGATGCCGCGAGTTGGATAGAAAACCTGAAGAAAGCGATAGTCGGCGAAGTTCACCACAAAATAGCTGTTCGCAAGCTGTGCTTTTTGATCGCGCAACATGGTCAGCACGTACCGGCCGTCGGGCGAGACTTGCGACATGAAGCCAATTCTCGAAGGCGAAGCAGTTTTGTCCTTGATCGAACTCCACGAGATCACGTCCCGCGTACCGATGCCTGTTTCCGGTTTAACCGAAGCAAGTGCATAGAGACCTTTGTCGTTCGATGGACCGTCGAGATCCATTCCCAGAGTCTTGCCGTCTGCCGAGAACGAGTGACAGTTAGCGCAGGTATGAAGGCCCGTGAGCAACAGACGGCTTTGCGGCTCGGCAATGTTGCGCAGGCGCCACGCGAGCAGAGGCAGGTCCTGCTTGGCAAGCGGCTGGATGACTCCCCTTTGCGTTTTCGAGGGAATCAGGGGCACGTCCCGGTAAAAGATTGGCGCACCGACTTCATCCTTTGAAGTTTGGATGGTCACCTTGCCGCGGGAGATGGGATGAGCCACGTCTTCCTTCCGATATCCGCTGATCGTGATGACGGCTGGATGATCCTTTGCATGCAGTTTGATCTTCTCCCATGTCGACTCGTCCGGCTTCCATGTTCGAGCCGCGAGTTGCTCAGCCGTCAGCTTAGGAAGTTCGTTGCTCGCCGAGACGCAGCGAGCATCGATTTCGCCAACGCGCATCCGCTCACCGGCCGATTTCCCATGAATTGCTGGCGAGCCATCGCTGAAAGCCACATCGATGGTCCATGACGTTGCAGTGTTCGAGCCGTCACGCCAGAGAAATGTAGGAGGCGTGATCTCCATGGGAAAGATCGATCCTTCCTCCGGATAATCGACGCTGATTGCAGCGAGTTGCGGGCCGGTCTCACTGGGCAATGAAGAAGTGGTGCCGTCAGCTTGGGCTGCGAACCCATGCCCCGACACCACTCCTGAAATACCCAACTCGCGATGCAGGACGGTCCACCCCAAGATTGCCGGGACTATGGACACAATGCAGAGGCACAAACTTCGCGCATTGACTTCTCTCATTGCATCTCTCGCAATCTACCTGGCAACATTCTGACAATCGATTTCGCGGTTGGACTTCAAGGCGCTTCCACCATTTGTCCGTATCGATTCTTCGCGGTGGTATCGGCTTGCTCCTGTTTGCGCAATGCAGTGAGAGTCTGGACGAGCCCTTTAAGTTCATCTTTCGCACCGGTCTTGCGCAATGCGAGGATCAGCGTGTAGACAGCTTGCTGGTCCTTGGGCATGATGCCAATCGCGGCGCGGCATGTTTTGACCGCGAGGTCGGGCTGATTCGCTTGCAGATAGAGGGACCCGAGCAAGTCATACGCCTGCACCAGGCGCGGATCGAGCGCAATCGCCTTGTTGGCCGCCGCGATCGCTTCAGTCAAGCTGTCGGTGGCGTCAACTCGTTTCCCCTCCGGCGGTGCCCATGACAGGGCTTCTGCAAGCAGGTAGTGTGCAAAGGCGTTGTTGGGATGCTCTTGCACTTCTCGCCTGAAGTCCTGAAGCGCGGCCTCATGGTTGTGACGTTGCGACTGCGCAATGCCCTCGGCTGTGGCCGCAATCGTATAGCGCGGGTCGAGTTTGTGGGCATGCTCAAAATCGGACATGGCTTGTTCAAAGTCGCCATTCTGTCCATAGAGAACACCACGAGCCATATAGAGTGCCGCTGAATTGGGGAGCCGTGTGAGGCCTAGTTCGACGATGTTGACACCCACCGAATACGACCCGTGCATGAACGAGAGCGTGGCAAACTCAACATAGTTGGATGGGTCATCGGGATTGCGGGCAATGGCTGTGCGCAGCAATTCGATGGCCTGGGGAGTCTCGTTGCTCTCCTCATGAATGGCGGCGGCAAGGCGCAGGACGCTCGCGTCGGCACTCTGCACATTCAACAACGGTCCGAGCGTAGCCAGGGCGTCTGTGCCCGCGCCGGAGTGCCATTGAACCAGGGCAAGATCGAAAAGCGCCGCTGCATCTGCCGGTCGGACAGTCAGCAATTCCTGAAAATGTGCAATTGCTTCCGGTGCGCGGTTCAGACGCGCAAGACAAATGGAATAGGCCATGAGCGCGTCTGGCTGGGATCGAACTGCCTCCTCGGCCGCCGCGAAATCCTCTGCCGCGGGCGCGTAGTCCCCTTGCCGGTATTCGAGAACACCGAGCATTGCGTGCGCCGTTGCATTGGCCGGCTGGAGCGACACGATGTGTCGCAGCAGCGGGGCCGCCTTAGGAGATTGCTCCTTGTAGCCAAGTTGCGCCGCGCCTTCCAGCGCAGGCAAATAGTCAGGCGCGAGTTGGATCGCTTCGTCGTACGCTGCCAGAGCTTGTTTGTCTTGCTTCAATCGCTCAAGGGCAACGGCTCGCACGGTCCAGGCCTTCGAAGACTTCGGATCGCTTTGCACCAATTCGCCGGAGATGCGCAGCGCGTCCTCGTTCTGACCTTTTCGCAGCGCGTCGACAACCATGGCCACCGACACCGGAGCAGCCTGCGCGCAAAGCATGGACGGCGACGCCACGAGGAAGCAAGCCGCAAGCATCGAAGTTGTGGCCTGCCTGATCACTGCACACATGACATGCCACCCTCCCGAGTCGCCACGATTAGAATCAGCCACACGCTGGTCCCTTTCGCGGCTTCAGCCTATCACGTCCTGATAGAGACGGTATTGCTCCTCTCCGATTGCTTCAAATGGTTTGAACGCCAGCTTGCCCGTATCTGTGATGGCTTCCCAGTCCACCGAGCCGGGCGACAGCTGTCGCGCATTCAGCAAGCTGGCACGGGTCACAGTCGTTGCCTGCGGCTTCACTGCAAATAGCGCCAGAAAACCGTGCTTGAGTGCTACTAGATTCGCATGCTGCGGATCCACCGGCTCCAGGGTCAGTGGAATGTCGAACTCGATCGCAATACGATCCCCGCTCTTCCAGGTGCGCGTGATTGTGGCAAATCGTCCCGGAGTCAGATCGGAACTCACTCGCTTGCCGTTGACCGACAGCACGGTCTTCGGCCCTGCCCAGGCCGGGATGCGCAGTCGCAAGGCAAACTTGGTCTCGCGATCGGATTTGATCTCCATCTCGGTATGCGCGGCATGCGGGTACTCCGTCCGTTGCGTGAGCGAGACGTTCGCGCCGTGCTGGCGCCATGTGAGCCGCGACGGAACATACAGGTTGACGAAAACACCTTCGGCATCCTGAAAATAGCTGCTGATCCCGTAGTCGGCAGTTATCTGCGGAAATGTGCCCGAACAGCAGGGCCACTTGTCTGGATGGTAGCCCTTGGTTGCCTGCATGTTGTAGTCGGAATAGTAGAAGCTGGTGCCGTCTTCTTTCAGTGGCTTGGCGCCGAGAATGGTGTTGTAGAGAACGCTTTCCATGCTATCGCCATAGCGGCTATCGCCGGTAACTGCCAGCAGATAGCGGCCGATTTTGAAATGGGCGTATGCGCCGCACGGAGTTTCAAATCCGGCATGAGACTTGGTCAAGCTGGCGCCGACTTCACCGCTGCCGGGAACGCGGAACAGTTCGTCAGGGCCCCAGCCGCCGGTGGCGAAGCTCTGCGCCGAACGCACAAAGTCGAAGCCGTTCTGTGCGGCCTGGAGATGCTTCTTGTTGCCCAGAACGAGATAGGCCTGCATGGCCGAGCTGAACGCGTTGACGTGGCTGTAGGCATGCTCGCCCGGCAAGACATTCTCTCCCCGCGCGAGCGGATCGAAATAGAGATCGTCTTCAATGAATCGGATAGCCAGATCGCGATAACGCGAACTTCCACTCAGGCGGTAAGCCAGAAGCAGATTCTCCGGCAGGGTATAGGTTTCATCCCAGCAATAGGCGTCGTCTTTGTGGGGACGGGCGAATTGCTCCTTCCGGGAAAGAGCCTTTTCCGGCAGATGCGGCACAACCGCTTCTGTCGCGGCTGCATGAACGGCCAGAGCTTTTTGATCGCCGGCAAAGCGGGCTGCGTCGATCAAGCCGCAACTGGTCTTGTCGTAGGTGTACGCCGGCAAGTGGTAGTTGTTGTAAAAGTTAGCCGAAACTGTGGGCGCAAACTGCGCGACCAGCCTGTTGACCTTTTCTTGTGTAGGCTTGGAGCCGGTGATGGCATACGCGCGCGCCAAACCGGAAAGATATTGACCGAAGCTATGACCAGGAATAAAGCCGTGAAGGTTGGGCGGCCCGTGGAAGGCGGGATCAAAGCTGTACCAGCCGCCCATGTCTTCGCCTGGAGCTTTCATGCCGGCGCTCTGCCGGAATGGCTTGAGCAGCTTATCTTCATCCAGGCGGAGAAAGAACTCATGGTTGGTATCGAACTGCTGGCGCATGGGGCCTTCCAAAAGTTCGACCTGGTTGTAGTCCACGGAGCGAATGCCCGGCGTAATTGCCGCCGATGGCAAAGTAGTTGCGCCAGGCGCCTGCGCCAGCGCACGCAATGGCCTATAAGAAAATGCGCCGGTAGCTGCGGCTCCTAGAGACAGAAATCTCCTACGGGTAAGATCCTTCATGGTTTTCTCGACTGTCATGTGGTGGAGATCGCGGTTGTAATTGGAAAAAGGAGTGGACCGGCCGTTGTCGCAGACGCCCCACTGTTTCAAATAGTTTCACGCAGGAATCCGTATCGATTCCGCGCGCCTTCTAGAATTTGATGCTTGCGCCGAGTTGTATCCAGCGTTGCTCGTGTTGACCGCTGGATACGCCGAAAGCAGCGCCGTCGGTGACGCCGGTATCCGGGCCATTCAGATTCGGATGGTTGAAGACGTTGAAGATTTCAGCGCGGAACTCTACGGCGATCTTCTCATGGATCGTCGTGAGTTTGCGCAATGAAGCATTGGTCTCGAAGAATCCGTAGCTGCGGAACAGGTTCTCTTTTTCGTTACCCTCGGTCCCTACGGTTGGTTGAATAAACTGAGTGGCCCCATTGGGAAAGATACCGCCGGTGCCGCCGCGGTTCAAAGGCAGGAAGTTCTTTCTGCCTTTCAATTGGGTATACGACGCTACGTCGGGATAGTCGTTGTTGTCGCCGTCGGCGTTGTAGTCGCCGCACGCTGCTTCCGCACTGAGTCCAGCCCCGCAAACAGCTGCGGCCGTGGGTGTGCTGGTGTAAGCACTGACGTTGAAAGGAAGGCCGGTGCCAACAGTAAAGGGGTATCCAGATTGACCGATCACTGTACCGCTCAGGCCCCAACCTCCGGTAACGCGTCCTGCCACCCCCTCACCTTTGTTAAAGCCCGGGATATCGTAGCTGAAGGTGGAGGAGAGGCGATTGGGAGCGTCCCAGTTGGACGGCCCGAAATACTGCTGCGGATTGGTATTCTCCGGATAGACTTGAGAGTTGTCCTTGGAGGACGAGCGAGTATACGAGACATCGACGAAGGCTGTGCCCGCAAAGCGCCCGTGCACGTCGGCGACAAATTCGTTGAACGCGGAGTGAGCAACGTTATTGGTGTAGCCGATCGTTCCAAAACTCTGGTTATACCGAACAGGAGTGGCGCCGGTAAGGACTCCCGGATCGTTCGGCCTGGCGTTGATATCCACGCCGTAGCTTACGTTGCCGGGATTTCCGCCGCCGGAGAGCAATTTGTGCGAGATGGCTCCGGAGTAACCTACGCTGACTACGAACGAGCGCGTGAGCGGGTGCTCCACTTTCACAGATTCGATGTAAGTGACCGGGGTTTGCAAGCTGGGGTTTACGCCGTTGATCGGTACGACCAAACTGGTGAATCCGCCTTGGCCATTGAGCGCGAGGGCCGACAGCGTGGGATACGTAAAGCCGAAGGGCGGTTTTTCTTCTGTGCCTAAACCGAAGATCGGCCGATGTGCCAGGTTGGTATCGGAGCCATAGAAGTTGGGATAGATGCCTCCCGGCGGGTTACCGCGCATCTCTTCCTGGACATTCGCCGGTGTAGGCCAGTTGTGATAGACGCCGAAGCCACCATGGAGGACCCACTTGCTGTTACCGAAGACATCCCAAGCGACGCCACCGCGAGGGCTGAGAATGTCGGTGATCGCGCGGTTAAGTGCGTGGTTCTTTTGCAGAACGAAGCCACTCGCGACCTGCTGTGTCGTTGACTGGCCCGGCCCCATGTAGAAGTTTCCAAAAACGGTTTCGGGCGAGCGCGAGTAGGGATTGCCCATGTCGTCCCAACGGATGCCGAAGTTGAAGGTGAGGTTCCGGCGCGCCTTAAAGGAGTCCTCTAAGAAGACTCCGCCGGTGATGCTGGCGGCATTCCAGTCCCACTCCTGGTGCGCGCCCGTGAGAGGATTGTAAGCCACGCCACCCTCGGAATAGGGCTGCACGGCCGTGGGGTTGCTGGTGTCTGTGGCAATCATGTCGCCGAGGTTGTTGAAGTAGAAGGAAGGTTGATCATGGGGCCCTTGGAACAGTTCGACATCGTCGCCCGTCCAGCCTTCATACCCAAGCTTCATGGTGTGGTTGCCCTTGATATGGGTGAGCACGTCGCGCCAGTGATAGTTGTGCTGGATGAAGTCGCCCTGCGCGAAGCCGTCGCCGAATGCACCGTTGCCGCCGGTTCCGGTCAAAGAGCCAACGCTAATCGAGGGGACTTTGAACTCGCCGCCCGACTCCTGGATTCCCTCTACGCGCATGCCGGCAACACTTGCTTCGTTGATGGTATTGGCGGAGAAAGTGTGGGTTTCGTTGCCCTGCCAGGCAAGGGTCCAGGTATTCGCGACCCAGCTAAACGCCGGCCGAGCTTCGGGAGTGCCGCTGAGGAGATTCCCTTTGTAGATATCGCCATAAAGACGGTCATTGGTGAAGTTCTTGTCGAGGCGCAGGTTCCACTGCGTGCCGTTGCGAGGGCTGGAGTTTGCCCAATTTCCAAAATCTACGGCAGTCGCGTTGCATGCCAACTGTCCCGCTCCGCCGCAATACGCGCCCATTCCCGCCTGGGTCATGGTGAGCGAGGGTGAGGAACTTGTGACTTTGACTGGATAGGTTGCGAGAATCTGCGTTCCAACCGTATTCGGAAACGCAGCCTTGGCCCAGGCGACAACCGCTGGATCCTCAAACGAAACGGTTCCACTTGAAGCGGCGACCGATCGTAGCGGCTCAACGGAAGCGAAGAAAAACGTCTGCTTGAGCGGCCAAACAGGTCCGCCAATGGTTCCCGAAAAGTTGTTGGAGTGATACTTGGCAAAGTCCGATTGCTTGGTGAAATCGCTGCTTGTCCACAAGGACTGGTTGTTGAAGTAGTCACTTGCGCTTCCGTGGAATTTGTCGCCGCCGCCCTTGGTGGTGATCACCATCTGCATGGAGCTGGCGCGCCCGTAATCGACCGTATAGGTGTTGACCTGAATGCTGACTTCCTGGACCGAATCCGGATTCGGCTGCAGGTTGAGCACGCCGGGGCGGATGGCGCTGGTAATATCCAGGCCGTCCACAATGAACATATTGCCCATCGCACCTTGGCCATTGGCGCTGGAGTCTGTCTGTTGCTCGGTGGAGAAGTTATCGTTGGACGATCCGGGAGTGCCACCAGTCACCAGGCCGAGTCCCGTTACGCCCGGCGCCATGGTAATAAGGGTGGTTAAGTCGCGGGCCGCAAGAGGCATGCTGTCAACTGAATGCTGTTCGAGCGTCATCTCGTTGCGGGTTTCCGCGGTATCCAGAACGGGCGGTTCGCCGGTGACCGCGACCGTGACATTCGCCGTGGCAACGGAAAGCTTCACCGGTATTGCCAATGTCTGGTCGGTTGTGAGGGTCAGAGCCACAGTGGTCTTCGAGAAACCTCCGGCTTGCGCCTCAAGCTGATAGTCACCTGGCGCGAGGCTTAGAAAGCGATACCCGCCTGTGGCGTTGGACACGGCGCTCAGACTCTGGCCGGTCTTTGAGTTGATGAGACTGAGGTGCGCGCCACTGACGCCGGCGCCGCTTGGATCCAGAACGGTTCCCTCGATACTCGCACTGTACTGCGCGAACGACGGAAGAGTCATGAAGATGAATGCGGCGCACAACAAGCCGCAGAACATCCATCGGATTCCTCTCATACATGTGACGCTTGGCATCCGGCAAAGCGCCGGGATGGTGAATCTAGACGGCTTGATCACTGTCTCCTCCTTGGATCGACGAACTGGAAGCATACGTATGCGACCCCGTGAGGCGCGCATTACGCGCTTTCTCTGCTTATCTTCGGCTTCACAAATCGTTGACTCGTCTGGCCGTCGATTGTCCCTCGAAGTCGAGATCAGAGGACTTCGCCGTGATCCTTCCCGGCGAATTCCAGTCTTCTTTGAATCCTCTTCGAAGGCACGCCAATACTAGCGGAGGGCATATCCCGTGAACATGGTACAGGTGTACTATCGTGTACACCGCGACATCAGGCCGATGGAATGGAGCCGATGCGCTTTCCAGAAACACTCCTTAAATCCATGGGAAAAAGAAGACTAGATCGAATAAAAGGCAGGCCACAAATGGCCGGTCGAATGGGCCTGGTTGGCATCCTCGGCGGAGTCATTCTGTTCTTGTCTGGCTGCCGGACAGCCGTACCAACGATCGCCGTGATCCCGCGAACCTGCGGAACCTTACTCTGGGAGGCGGAGCACACGGGCGTCCAACGGGCTGCGGCAACTTCGGGGTTATACGTTTACTGGAACGCCCCCATGCGTGAAGACGATGTCCAGGGCCAGATCGAAATCCTCACGCGCGCTCTCGAAAGGGGCGCCAAGGGACTCATCGTAGCTCCGGTCGAAGCTTTGCCGCTCCGCACTTCCATCCATAGGGCTCTGCTGGCCGGCACACCCGTCGTCGTTGTCGGAACGGATCTCGGCCTGTTGCCGGGAAACACGCTTGCCTATGTGCTCAACGATGAGCGCATAGGCGGTCAGATGGCAGCGCGCCGGGTCGGACAGCTGCTCAAGGGCCAGGGCACGGTTGCGATTCTCGGTATCAGCAACCAACTTACAAGTACCGCGGAGCGAGCCCGTAGCCTCGAAGCTACGCTGGCCGAAGAGTCTCCGAAGGTGCATGTCGTGTTTCGCAGTCTGGCGCTGCCTACGGTTTCACAGGAGCAGCAGGTAGCCGAGAAACTGCTCGCAGGAACCCCGCACGTCGATGCAATCGTTGCCTTGACCGAGTTTTCCACGCGCGGCACCTATTATGCTTTGACCGAGTTCAACAAGACTTCCTCTACCCATCTCATTGGATTCGATCAAAACCTGCTTGTCCCGGTTCGAACGGGCGGCATCGATTCTGTCATCATGCAAAACACGAACCAGATGGGTCGTGCCGCGATGAAACTGATGGAAGAGGAGCTCCACGGTGGAGCTACGCAGAAATATGTTGTTCTCCAGCCACAGTTGGTTTCACGGGCGAATATTGATTCCAACGCGGTGAAAGAGATTCTCGACCTAAGCTGGTTCAGCAAGTGAGGCCTGCGCTTTGAAAAGCCTGCACGCCAAGCCTTGGCTTGTTTCGGTAACTGTTGCGGTTGCCGCTCTGATTGCCGTCGCGGCTGTGGCGCTTGTCTATCTCCGCAGGACAGAATACGAGCCGAGGTTTCACGACTCGTTTGGCCGCAATGGAGATGGCCAGACTCGCGAGGGAGAATGGCAGGCCTTCGGTGGAACCTGGCAAGTGGTCGACGGAGCCATGCAGAACATCTCCGACGACCGCGGCGCCAAGCTGATGAACGGTTCGACCGATTGGCATAACTACCTGGTTGAAGCGGACATTCAACTACTCGGGGAAGCGGGAGATGCTGGCTTTGTGGTCCGCGCCTCTCAAGAGGAAGTGGGGGTGGATGCCTACCATGGGTACTTCGCCGGATTGCGCGATCTGGATGACACCTTGATACTTGGCCGTGCAGATTATGGGTGGCATGAGTTTCAAGCGATTCCTGTGCAACCCGGAGTCCAGACAGGAACCTGGTATCACCTGAAGTTTCTTGCCTACGAATGCTCGTTTGTGGCCAGTTCAACTGATGCAGCCGGAAAGATCACGACCGCAGCACTCGAAGATCGGGCCTGCCTCACAAGAGGCAGGTTTGGTCTCCAGTCTTACTCCACGGCGGCTGTATGGCGCAATGTCGAGGTGCGTCCCGCATCGGGAGACGACCTAAGAGACATGCTTCAGAAGAGGGGGCCGAATGCGCCCGAGCATCAGATCTCGTGGCCGGGAATCTCGGACCAATGGTCGGAAGAGCGTTATTTCGAGCCCATGCGGCGCGAACTTCAGGACCATCGCACAGACCTGAATGCAGTACCCATTTCCAACTTGCGCCTGCTTGCGCCCAACCTCGCTTCGCAGGTCACAGTCCATGGCGTCGTGACCCTCGTGTCGCCGGTCCTTTTCCTCCAAGATTCGACGGGAGGGATTGCAATTGAAGCTGTCCACACCAGCAAGCCCATCCAGATCGGTGATGCGGTCGAAGCTCGTGGCGACGCGGAGTTACATGACTTCAGTTCCGTGCTGCGCAACGCGGATGTGCGCCTGCTTTGGCAGCACACCCCCGTGCCGCCGGTTTCCGTAACCGCATCACAAGCGGCGACCGGCGCGTTCGATGCGCAATTTATTGAAACCGAGGGCCGCCTCGTCTCAATGCAGCGAGCAGGAGGCCGCTCGATCGAACTCAAGCTAGATGAGGGCAGCCAATCCTTCGCTGCGATTGCGGAGTACCCCGGACTTCCGGAAACGATGAAGAACCTGGAGATAGGAAGCCGCCTTCGCCTACGCGGCATTTGCGTAACCGATCGTGCATTTGCCCGCGATGAGATGCCGTTTGCGCTGCTCATGCGTTCCGTCGAAGACGCGCAAATGGTCGAGCCACCGCCCTGGTGGAACACCCAGCATGTGGTTGAACTCGTGATTGGATTACTGGCGCTGTCCGTGGGAATTCAATTCGCCTATACATCCATGAAGCGATCTCAATTTCGCGTCGTCATCGAAGAGAGAGAGCGGCTCGCCATGGAGATGCATGACACCCTGGCTCAGAGCTTCGCCGGATTGGGATTCCAGTTGGAGGCCCTCTCCGGCGAAGTCGAACCCGGGAGTCCCATGCGGCTTCAACTTGAATCGACAGTCGACATGGTGCGATTCGCCCATATGGAGTCGCGGCGCAATATTGCCGCCCTGCGTCCTGGAAACCTTGAGCAGATGGGTTTGGCCAGGGCACTCGAACAGGCGGCCCGCACCATTGTGCAGGACGGCCCCATTGCGATTCAAATGTCGGTGCGTGGCGAGCCGAAGCCAATTCCGATTCGGATCGGCGACACTCTGTTTCGTATCGGCCAGGAATCGATCGCCAATGCCGTGCGCCATGCCCGCCCGCACACGATTCAGTTGCGCCTGGTATACGGTAGGCCCTCATTGAAGCTAACTGTGGCAGATGATGGGGATGGCTTTTCTCCTCAAACCGATATCGTGAGCTTTGGCATTCGCGGTATGAAGCGCCGCGCCGGCAGCATCGGCGCAAACATACATATTCGTAGCGCACCCGGGCAAGGAACTTCCGTCGCAGTCCGCGCCATGATGCCGCAGCCATTATTCTCCTCGTGGTGGCGTCGTGCAATGAGAAGGGGAAGATTGGGCGCAAGGTCCGCATGGAAAAACATTGTGAAGTGAATCCAATCCGAATTTTGATTGTGGACGACCACCCCATTGTGCGGGCCGGGCTGTCGACGCTGCTTGGCAAGGAGACCAGCTTCCGCCTGGCCGGCGGGGTGGACGACGGAGAAGAAGCTCTCAAGTTTCTTAATCGCCATCCCGTGGACGTCGTGCTACTGGACCTCCGCATGCCGAAAGCCTCCGGTTTGGATGTGTTGCCTGCTATTTTGAAGCGTGACCCCGCTCCGCACGTTCTCATCCTTTCCAGCTTCGACTATGAAGAGGATATTTACGGCGCCGCGAAGGCAGGCGCGCGCGGCTACCTGTTGAAGGACTCCTCTCGAGCGCAAATTGTGGATGCCATTCGCACCGTGGCTAGTGGACGCCTCCATTTCCCCAAGGGGATTGCCGAGCGAATCCAAGAGCGCGAAGGCCGCATCGGACTAAGTCCGCGCGAAAAGGATGTCCTTCAGATGATTGCCAAGGGACTGACGAACAAAGAGATCGCCCATGTGCTGTTGATCAGCCAATTCACCGTGCGCAACCATGTGAATCACATTTTAGAAAAGCTGGATGCAAGCGATCGGACCGAAGCGGTCTCCGTCGCCATGCACCAAGGCGTAATCTCGGTGAACTCCTGAGGATCACGAGATTGCAACGATCTCCGCCAACGCATTTTTGCTTTTGCTGTAGACTTCCGTGCCCCATCCTTTCCGCTTTTTCCTGCGGAAAGGGTGGGAAACCCATGAATTCCAGGTCTACACCATTTTGGAAACTTGCCATAGGTCTTCCTCAAGGGGCGTATGCCTTCACCTCGATCAGACGAAAGCGTGCAGGTGCCGATGGATTGGTGAAGACGACCCGCAGCTGCTGCGTGGAGACGGCTGCGAATTCAATCCGGTTTTCTCCATTCGCCAGAGGCAGCGCGGGAGTGCGCTGTTGGTGGGGGATCTCCTGCCAGCCGTCAGCAGTACGGAATTGCAACTGGTAATCCGAGGGGGCGCGATAGGTTTCCCCATCGGCAAAAAAGTAGAGCTCAACCGAACCAACTCTACGGCTCTGCCGGAAATCCACCGCATACCAACTACTCGGGCCCTTCTCCGCGGGGTCGGGAGTCCACCCGTTCGGATTCTCCGGAAAGAACCACATCCGTCCATCGATGCCTTCGGCAATGTTTGAAGGTGCGATACTCGACGACGCCGTAGCTTTGGGCCCATCGGGCAGCCCGGGATTGACTGCAAAATCCTCAGGCATCGCGGTCCGCTGCGATACGGCAATGCCCGCTGCGATCTTGGGAAGTGCAATCTCCGTTCGTACCAGCGGCCCGGGACCGTAGGCCCGCTTTCCATCGACGAACACGGACAGGCCGCGGCCGATCTTGTACCGATCGCCATCGACATCGAAGAAGGCGCTCACTTCGTGGCCGTGATAAGCAATTCCCTGCACGGCAAAATAGCGAATGGGCTTCTCCCTGGGTTCGGTCTCCGCCGGAATCAGAGGATTCACTTCCAGCACCTCGTCCGTTCGCGGACGAATACCGATCAAGCCGCTCAGAATCAAGTCCACATAAGTGGAATGGCTGTAGTGGTGCGAACGCCCAAGACCGACGATCGGCTTGCCGGTTTCCGGATTGTAGTCCTCCTGGATGTCTGGATGCCCTGGGGAAAGGAAGTGCTGCTGCGTGTACTGTCGAAGCAAGCGCAGGTAATCGGCGCGATGGATGGCCGCCTGGTCGTAGTCGTTCAGCAAGTTGGCTAGCGCGGTCAAGGTCTGTGAGGTCTGAAATGGCCAGGAGGGCCCGTTCCACTGACACTCCGGCTTTCCTGAGGCTTTATCGTATCGGTATTGCGCCAAGTAGCGTGGATAGGACGGCTCCACGGTGCGCAGTCCATATGGCCCCGCCAGTTCCGTCGACGAGAGCACGTGGCGCCACGCGGCCGCGTACTCTGCGCTTCCGGTTTGACCTGCAGTCTCACGCGGTGGAAGCTCATAGAACCAGGGCAGGTAGCCCGCCATTTCGCGCCCACGGATGAATTGGCCTTCGGTCACGTAGGGCGTCGATCGCTGATAACGATCGGTGAAATGCTGTAGCTCGGCATTCCAAAGCCGATCGAGCACGGCGGCTCGGATACGATCTGCCCGATGCGTATATTCAGCGGCTGTGCCGGCTTCGCCGGCGAGACCCGCAAAGCGTGCGATCGCCAACGCATTGGCATACTGGTAGCTGTTGATGGTTGGCCGAAAAGCAAACCCTTCTCGAAATCCGTTGTGATCTTCGTCTTTGCTGGGCGTACCGAAACCTGCGCCGGTGGCGTCGATTGAAGAGATCGTATACTCGGTTGCATCGAGAATCGGTTCAATCCAATATAAGTTCCGCTGCCAATCGAAATGATCGTCCCATGCATTGAAGACGTATCGCATCGAGTCCAGATGACGAAGGCCGGGACCGGCGTCGCCGGTCACACGAGTGGAAGCATCGACCGCCGCAGCAATTGACTCGGAGAAATGCCGGTCGTTTCCTGCCCCGGAATAGAGGTGGTCGATGAGGCTGTCGACGATCGCCGGGCTCCGTAACCACCGGCCTTCCATGATGTGAAATGAAGACGAGTCGTTTAAGTCGGTGTAGGGTTCCCGGGCCCAGGGCACATCGTCCAGAAATTCAAGAACGGTTGTGCCTTGCTGTCCAATCTCCCGAATGTGCGAGCGATAAAGCTTCCAACGGTAGTAGTAGATCTGCTGGATCTCTGGATCATCGATCTCCAGGAAAGGGATATTGCGAAGAAACCATGGCGCATCGGCCCCGAAATTCTCTTCTGCAAATTTTTCCTTCTGCAGTTCTGGCATTTGAGCGGCTGTGGCCTGCGCAAAGAGCACTCCTGTGGCTAAACACAATCCGGATACAAGGATCGCAATAGAAAACTTGGCAGCCATACTCACCTCGTCAAACGGCAATGCCCGTTAAAGTTTGAGACTCTTCGATGATTGACTTACCCCTTCGTAGTCTTGACACCCAGTCTGTCTCGGCTGGGAAAATCAACAACGATGAGATAACGTTTCCTCATCAAAGCACACGCGTCCTTCGAGCAGGAATAGTCCATTTGACTCATATGGGACTGGTGAGTTGCCGCGAACCACATCGGCGATGAGCTCGCACACGTTCAGTGGACCACGTCAAAAGTACGCGAGGCCCGCTAACCTGTCACCGTTCGAACCATTTCATTGCTGGTTCGCCAGCGGAGTCAAGTGCGAGTTTCAAGCAACTCTTCACGAGGGGTCTTAATCGAGCGGGTTGGCCTGCTCAGATGTTTCGCTCAGCACCGAGTTACCGGCTTGTCGGTCCGTGAAAGTGAATCTGCTATTGGACTTTCCGACTAAGGAGAAGCCAGCCCATCAATTCGCGTGGGCAGGCGGACTGGCCATCAGCAAACCCCGCATTGGTGATGCGCTGCCGAACTCGTGTCGGACTATCTGGTGTGCGATCGGTGTGTCGTAATTTGGATATTCAAACACCGTCGACGCTGCCTCGGAAATCTAGTGTAGTCCGCCACGCAGAGGATCATTTATTCAACACTGCCCGAGCGCGTGTTACCTTTTCGAGGATGTCTGTTGCTTTTGCGGTCCAGATCAATGGCTTGGGTTTCTGAATGTGGCCGTCGATGTATTCTCCGATGGCGCTGATCAACTGTTCGAGATCTTGAAAGACTCCGCGCCGGATGCGGTTTTGCGTGATGTCACGGAAGAAGCGTTCAACCATGTTGAGCCATGAAGCTGAAGTTGGTGGGAAACGAACATGGAACCGTTTGTGCTTTTCTAGCCAGCGTTGGACTCGTTCATGTTTGTGCGTTGATTAGTTATCGCAGATCAAGTAGGTTTCTTTGCCGGTGGGGACGGTCTGATCGATCATGCGCAGAAACCTCAGCCATGCCTGATGGCGATGCTTCTGCTGGCATAGGCCATAGACCTCGCCACTGGCGGCATTTAGCGACGCCGCAGCAATAACATCTCACAAGTAGTCGTTTCTATTGCATAATGCATCGCCCAGTCGAAGCTGGGTATTGAAGAGGGAACGCTGACGACATCCCTATGAATATAGGCACATGGCGCATTCACTAGCGCTAGACTTGCATGCTCTGATTTGTTATAGTTCCGAACAGGAGGAGCCGGACAATCCGGAACTATAACATTATGAGACCTCTCTCTTTCCGCTCCGATGAATTGCGTTCACTGCTGCTACGAAACAAAATCGCCACCCTGGACGAACTGAAGCAAGCTCTCGGAACCTCCGTCAATGTCACGGTTTTCCGGAAACTGAAGCCGCTGGCTTATCTCACCAGCTACTCGCATCGCGGCCGATACTATACCCTGCGTGATGTTGCCCAGTTCGATGACGACGGACTCTGGTCGCAGGAAGACGTCTGGTTCTCCCGTTTCGGTACACTGCTGGCCAGCGCCGAGGCGTTCGTCAATCGTTCACCGTGCGGATATTTCGCCGATGAACTGGCGCGCGCCTTGCACGTCGATGTGCAGGATACGCTGCATCAATTGGCGCAGCAGAAGCGGGTGGCTCGGGAGATCGTCTCCGGCCGCTACCTTTACACGGCTACGGACCGCGCTATTCGGCTTGGGCAACTTCAGACGCGACGTTCCGTTGAGGCAGTTCCCATCGCAGCGGATGTGTCTGTACTGCAGGTTGCAGAGAAGGAATTGAAAGCCTCGATACTGCTGTTCTACAGCTTGCTGGACGAGCAGCAGCGCCGCCTGTTTGCCGGACTGGAGTCCCTTAAGCTGGGCCGTGGCGGCGATCATCGACTGGCTGACTTCCTCCAACTCGATCCTCACACCGTGGCTCGCGGGCGACAACAGCTCTTGGCGCAGGACGTGGAGGTGGAGCGCACGCGCAAGGCTGGCGGCGGGCGCGTAGCCGTGGAAAAAAAACGCCCGAAATAGTCCATGCCATCGAATTTCTTCTGGAGCACGACACCGCCGGAGATCCGATCACGGGGCTGAAGTGGACTCGCATGACGACAGAGAAGATCGCCGAGGTGCTTCAGCAAATCGACATTCCGGTATCGCCCAATACGGTCGCTCGGCTCTTGTATCAAATGGATTTCTCTCTGCGCGTCAACCGCAAGCAGATCGCCACCAATTCCAGCCCTTACCGGGATCAGCAATTCCAGCATATTTCCAAGATGCGCACGCGCTTCCAGCGCAAGGGCCTTCCGGTTATCAGCGTCGATAGCAAAAAACGCGAACTCATCGGCAACTTCAAAAACTCAGGCGCCAAATGGGACCGCTCGCCGGTATTGGTGAACGATCACGACTTCCGCTCCGACGCAAGTGGAGTGGGAATCTCCTACGGCATTTACGATCCGCCAAACAACCGCGGCACGGTCTGCGTTGGCGTCTCCCACGACACAGCAGCCTTCGCCGCCCACTCCATCGTCACCTGGTGGAAACATGAGGGGGCTCGTCTCCATGGCACCGCGACCGAACTCCTCATTCTTGCCGACGCGGGCGGCAGCAACAATTGCCGCTCCTGGGCCTGGAAAACAGAACTCCAGAACCAATTGTGCAACCCGTTTGGCATCACCATCACCGTCGCTCACTACCCTACTGGCGCTTCCAAATGGAATCCCATCGAGCATCGACTGTTCTCCCAGATATCCAAGAACTGGGCTGGGGAACCACTTGTCAGCCATGAAAAGATGCTCGGATTCATTCGCAGCACCAGCACAAAAACTGGCCTGACTGTGAGCGCACATCTGGACCGAGCAGAATATCCAACCGGCCGCAAACCGGATCGTCAACTCATCACGTCTCTTGCTCTTAAACCCGATAAGATACTACCGCAATGGAATTACACCATCGCGCACAATCTGTGAAGTTAATTTTGCGGCTCAACTTAGCTACACTAGCCCGCATTATTCGTGAAGCCTGAGTTAGCGAAAGCCTTTTTTGTGCTACAAACATGTTGACAAGACAGTGTTTAAGGCACAAAGAGAGGCTTTCGCTTGACCGATTCTACCGCGACAGAGCGTTTGTTGTTCCCAGAGATTTTCGCCAAGCCTGTGATGTTGGAATTCGACCAGCGGCAGGGCTCCTCCGATGGCGGCGCCGTGCTGTTGAAAGCAGCAGAACGTCGCTACGGATTGATCGCCAGCATGTCTGGCTACTTACGCGATCCTCGGCAGGCGGGCAAAGTGGACCATTCGTTGCGGGATCTATTCGCGCAGCGCGTCTTCTCCATCGGCTGCGGTTATGCGGATGCCAACGACTCGGCTCGATTGGCTTCCGATCCGATACACAAGATGCTGCTCGACCGCGATCCGCTTACGGGCCTCGATATGGCTTCGCAGCCGACGCTGTCACGTTTTGAAAATGCCGTTGGTCCGCGCCAGCTTTATCAGATGGGCGCGGCGCTAGCCGAGAGGGTGATCGAGCGCCACGCCGAGCGATTGCAGCATCGCGCCCGGCTGGTCACCATCGATCTTGATCCGACCGACGATCCCACGCATGGGGCGCAGCAGTTGTCCTTCTTCAACAGCCACTACGACAACGCTTGTTATCTGCCGATGATGGGCTTTGTCACCTTCAACGACGAGGCCGAACAGTATCTATGTGCCGCCGTGTTGCGCCCCGGCAATGTTACGGCGGCGGCGGGGGCAGTGGGGATTTTGCGCCGATTGATGGCATTGATTCGTGGCTCATTTCCCAAGTCGCGCATCCGCGTTCGTCTCGACGGCGGCTTTGCAAATCCCCAATTGCTGGCGTTTTTGGATGGCGAATCCGGCGTTGAATATGTAGTGGCGATGGCCAGCAACGCGGTGTTGAACCGCAAAGCGGAAGAGGCCATGCAGGTTGCCCGCGTACTAGCCGGTCTCACCGATCAGACTGAGCACGTCTATGACGAAACCCTCTATGCGGCGGGCAGTTGGAAGCAAGAGCGCCGCGTCATCATCAAAGCCGAAGTCGTGCGCGCCGAAGATAAATCGCCGAAGGATAACCCGCGTTTTGTAATCACGAATATGAAGCAGACTCCGCAGTGGCTCTACGAAGAGGTTTACTGCCGGCGCGGCGAAATAGAGAACCGGATCAAGGAATTGCATGCCATGGAGATCGACCGCACCAGTTGCAGCCGCTTTTGGGCCAACCAGTTCCGAGTGCTGCTGACTGCCGCCGCCTACGTGCTGATGCAGGAACTGCGCCTGGCTGCTGCCGGCACCAATTGCGCACGAGCCCAGGTCTGGACATTGCGCGAACGATTCCTGAAACTGGGAGCGCGGGTGATGGCCTCAGTACGGCGAATGGTTGTGCACATTCCCCAATCGTTCCCGTTTCTGGCGACCTTCCGCATCATAGCGTTGGAACTGGGAGCTTCGCCTGGGTAGAACGGCATCGCTCCACAAAAAAACATCCCGATTGGCATAACGTAAGCTACAGCACGGGAAAGCCCTGCCACGAAAACGCTGCTGCGCCGCCGCCAAATGCAAATTACGCTCATCGCAACCAGCGGCAGCAATAAATCACGCCGCCGTCGCCTTGTTCGGCAATCTCGTGCCGTCCAAAAAGCTGTTCAATAGGTATTCGTGAATAATGCAGGCTAG
>Ga0302140_10001579_pt1 | contig 29797 bp, 29 predicted proteins | sample I_Bog_E1_1_FD_202095 | JGI IMG/M metagenome (GOLD analysis project Ga0302140, IMG submission 202095) | Peat permafrost microbial communities from Stordalen Mire near Abisko, Sweden - I_Bog_E1_1 | ecosystem: Environmental > Terrestrial > Soil > Wetlands > Peat | place: Sweden: Abisko, Stordalen... | reverse complement strand
GCGGCCAATCGCCGTCAGCCGCGTGGAGATCAGTGTGGCAAACGCCGCACGCCTCGGTCTTCACCACGATCTGTCCAACTCCGGGCGTGGGGATGTCCCACTCGCGAAGCACAAGCGGCTTTCCGAAATGCTCAACTACTGCTGCGTGCATCTTTTTTGTTGCCATGGTGATCCTCTTTTCAAGTTTCGCGAATTCGTTGTGGTGGTGAGACGCGAGCGAGCTAGGCAGCGGCCGCACCGAGTCCTCTTACTGCTTCGATCATTTGCACCAGCACGGCCTGAGCATCGCCGTAAACCATGTTGCAGTTGTCGGCGTAGAAGAGCGCATTGACGATGCCGGCATAGCCTTTGCCCTGGCCGCGCTTGACGACGTAGACTTTCTTCGCTTTGTCGGCGTTCAGGATGGGCATGCCATAAATCGGAGAACTCTTGTCATCGCGCGCCGCCGGATTAACCACATCGTTGGCTCCGATAACGAGCGCTACGTCGGTGGTGGCAAAGTCGGGATTGATGTCGGAGAGTTGGAAAATAAGGTCGTAGGGCACTCCGGCTTCCGCCAGCAGAACGTCCATCTGTCCCGGCATACGTCCGGCCACAGGGTGAATGGCAAATCTGACCAGAACACCAGCCGCTTGCAGCAGCTTCACGAATTCATAAAGCTTCTGCTGCGCCTGCGCGACGGCCAGACCGTAACCCGGCACGATAATCACGCTCTTGGCGTAGCGCATGAAGATACCGGCGTCCGACGCCTCAACTGGCTTCAAGCTGCCTTTGATCGCGCCGTGTTTGTGCTTGCTTGCATCGCCGAAGTCGGAGAAAAGAATATTGCTGACCGAGCGGTTCATGGCTTGCGCCATGATCAAAGTGAGGAACATTCCGGCTGCCCCGACCACCATGCCCGCTATCATCAACGCCGGATTCTGCAATACGAATCCATCGAGCGCCACTGCCAGGCCGGTAAGAGCGTTATAGATGGAGATTACGACCGGCATATCCGCTCCCCCGATGGGGAGGGTGATGAAAATTCCAAAGAGCAATCCGCAGCCGAAGAATATGGCAATCCAGGCGGGAATCGAGAGCAGTGGCGCGGCCCCGCCCTGCCAGATGAAGACCAAATATCCAGCGACCGCAAGCGTCGCCAGGAACACAAGGGCGTTGAAGTAGCGCTGTCCTTTGAAACGCAACGGTTGCTTGAGGACTTCGTCCAGCTTAGCCCAGGCGATGAGCGATCCCGACAGCGACACCGAACCGATGAGCCCACCGATCAACGCGAGAATCAGTGCCGGGCCCTGAGCGTTGCGGCCAATCAATGCCACCGCGGCGATCGCACCCGCTGCGCCGCCCCCCATGCCATTGAACAGCGCCACCATCTGGGGCATGGCGGTGAGCTTTACCGTTCTGCCCTTCCACCAGGCGAGGCCGACGCCGATGATCAGCATGGAGGCAGCGAGCACGATATTGACGATCAGATGCGGCCGAGCAGCGGCGCTGACACCGACAACATTGAGGAAGCAGGCGAGAACCGCAACCAGCATGCCAAGGCCGGCGACCCTGATCCCGGAGCGAGCGCTCTCCGGCGATGACATTCGCTTGAGGCCAAACATCAAAAGAAAAGCTGCGCCCAGATCCGCCGCGCCGGTGATGATATGAGAAATGAGAATAAGCACGGGGTCTCCTAGCTCTTTTTCGCGTGAACCGCGCGCGAATGCTTGCCTGACTGGTTTCCACTGCTCTTGAACATGGCGAGCATGCGGTCGGTGACGGCGTATCCGCCGGCGACATTGCCCGCGCCGAGCAGCACGGCGGAACATCCGATCAACTGCTCAGGGACCGTGCTGGCGTTGAGCAATGTGTAGATGGCGCCGATTACGACAATGCCATGCACAAAGTTGGATCCCGACATCAGGGGCGTGTGAAGAATCGCGGGAACATTGCCAATGATGACCCAGCCGCCGAATGCGGCCAGCATGAAGATGTAGAGAGCGACGAAACCGGTGATGGCGATCGAAAAGTGCATGATGAACTCCCGTCTGATCAGGTGAAGATCAAGCCGCTTTGGTGGGCGGCTTGCTTGCTGGATGATTGCTCTCGGGGGCGGGCTTTGCTGGAGCCGGTTTTTCCGCAACAACGCTCATCTTTCCGTCGTGCGTCAGGGCGGTCTTGGCCAGGACTTCGTCGGTCCAGTCGATCTTGATGATGTTGTCCTTGAGCATGAGAACGAGCAGGTTGTACTGGTTGTGGGCATACAACTCGCTGGCATCCTGCGCCAGCAGCGACGGCACGTTGAGTGGCGCCACGATGGTTACTTCTCCGACCTGGGTCGTCTTGCCCGGTTTTGTGTCTTCGCAGTTGCCACCGCCTTCGGCCGAGAGATCGACGATGACCGCACCGGGCTTCATCCCTTTCACTTGCTCTTTGCTGATCAGCTTCGGCGAAGGCCGGCCGGGAATGGCTGCGGTCGTAATGATCAGGTCGGACTGCTGAATGTGTTTGGTCAGAACGGCGGCGACTTTGGATTTTTCTTCGGGCGTCAGTTCGCGGGCATAACCGCCCTTGCCAGTGGCGTCGACTCCCGTGTCCACAAAGGTGGCGCCGAGCGATGCGACCTGCTCCGCTGTGTCCGGGCGCACGTCATAGCCTTCGACAACCGCCCCAAGACGGTGAGCGGTCGCTACGGCCTCCAGGCCGGCGACGCCGAGTCCCATGACCAGAACCTTGGCGGGCCCAATCGCACCGGCGGCGGTCGTGATCTTGGGCAACACGCGAGTGAGATGCGTAGCCCCAAGTTCGACGGCGTAGTATCCCGCCAATGCCGACTGGCTCGATAGTGCGTCCATAGATTGCGCCCGGGTGATGCGCGGGATGCGTTCCATGGCAAAGCACGTAATCTTCTTCTTGAGCAACTTTTTCACCAGCGAGTGCTCTTTCCCGGCGTAGATAAACGAAATTAGGATCGCTCCTTCTTTCATCGCGTCGATCACATCCGCAGCCGGGGGATTTACGGCGAGCACCACGTCGGCATCGGCGACCAACCTGTGGCGATCGTCGATAAAGGCGACATCCTTGAAGGAACTGTCGGCGAACTTACTTTCCACACCGGCGCCGGACTGCATGTGCAGTTCTGCGCCCAGCTTGATCAGCCTCGCGGTTACCGAGGGCACCAAAGCCACTCGCCGTTCATGCGGTTGCGTCTCTTTAAGAACTGCAACATTCACGTACATTCCGAAATCTCCTATGCCTCGGCTGACCGTTTGCAGACCAGTCCCTTGGTGTGTTCGACAGGGCGCTCGCGGATGCGAGCGCCTCGTCGAGACATCACACTGTCGTGGTTGTTTGTAGGGTTACCTTTAGACGACGGGTGCCGGAACGTCGGCCTCGCGCACCAGCTTCTTGTTCACGAACTCCTGGATGCCCATGTCGCCGAGTTCGCGGCCATAGCCGGAGTACTTGATGCCGCCAAACGGCAGTTCAGCATCCGACCAATCGATGTTGTTGATGAACATCATGCCCGTCTCTACACGGCTGGCGACGCGTTTCCCGCGCTCCAGATCCTGCGTAAAGACCGAACCACCTAATCCGAAGTCGGAGTCGTTGGCCAATGCGACCGCCTCGTCCTCGTTCTTGACTTTGAACACCATCGCCACGGGTCCAAAGAACTCGTCGCGGAACGCCGGGTTCTCGGGTTTCACATCCGTCAGAATGGTCGCCTCCATGAAAGAGCCGGGCCGATGGATGCGTTTGCCGCCCAGCGCAACCTTCGCGCCTTTGGCAACCGCGCCATCCACCTGCTTGAGAAGCTGTAGCAGCGCGGACTCCGTCGACAGGGGGCCATGCGTGGTCTTCTCGTCCAAAGGATCGCCGGGCGTCAGGCTGGAGAGAGCGGTTTTGAACTTCTCCAGGAACTTGTCATAGATTTCTTCCACGACGATGAAGCGCTTGGCCGCGCAGCAGGTTTGCCCCGCGTTGTACATTCGGCCCCACAGCGCCCAGGGAATTGTCTTGTCGAGATCGGCGTCCTCGAACACGATGAAGGCATCGCTGCCCCCAAGTTCCATCGACGATATCTTCAAGTTCTGCCCCGCTCTGGCGGCAATGCTCCGGCCCGCGGCGACGCTGCCCGTCAAGGCCACGCCTTTGATGCGAGGGTCGTCGATTACCTTGTCGGACTGCTCATGCGAGATCAACAGATTGGTATAAAGCCCGGCGGGCGCGCCCGCATCCAGCCACAGTTGCTCGAAAGCGATGGCGCACTGCGGCACGCAGCCGGCGTGTTTCACCAGGATCGTGTTGCCAGCCATAATGTGAGGACCGGCCACTCGCGCCAGTTGATAGTAGGGAAAATTCCACGGCTCGACGCAGAAGATCACCCCAATGGGGCTGCTCTCCATATGAGCTGTTCCGACTGTCGGATGAAGCTTTTCCGGCGCCAGGAAGCGCTCACCATTCTTGGCGTAGTAAGCCAGAATGTCGCCGCTGAACTTTACTTCTCCGCGCGATTCGTTGATCAGCTTGCCCATCTCCAGCGAGGCTAGCTTGGCAAACTTGTCGATATCGGCATGCATGAGTTGCGCGGCCTTGGCGACGATTACAGCGCGCTGGGCATAAGAAGTCTTTTTCCAGGTCTGATAGGCCTTCGCGGCGGTGGCAATCTTGGTTTCGAGTTGCTCGTTGGTCAACTCGGGAAATTTCTTGAGTGTCTTACCATCATAAGGATTAACGCTTTGGTATTCCATGAATAATCTCCTCTTTCTCAGTCGTGCTCGATCTTAAGCTCAATCGTATGGATGCGGTCTTGTCTTCGCGGTGAGCGCCCCGATGATCGCTTAAGATCGGGGCGGTTGCGATTGTCTTGTAAACTGTCGCTGGCGGGTTCAGTACACGATGTTCACAACTCAACATGACAGCCCTCTAATAGCAAAACTGGTTCTTATCGCTCATTACTTGCGGATCTTCTATCAACTCGGCGTGCCGTTGGTGAGAATCACTTTCAGGGCGCCATCGGTGGCGGCATTTCGAAACGTGTCGTACGCCTTCATGATGTCGTGCATCGCAAAACGATGAGTCGCGAGTCTTTTCGGTTGAAGTTTGCCTGAGCGCACGACCTTCAGCAGCATCGGTGTGGTGACCGTATCCACTAGCCGCGTGGTGATCGAGATATTCCGGTCCCACAACTTTTGCAGGCGTAACTCCACGGGCTTGCCGTGAACGCCGACGTTCGCAACGCAGCCGCCGGGAGCGATAATGCCCTGACAAATGTCGAAGGTCACGGGAAGTCCCACGGCCTCAATGGCCACGTCAACACCTGCGCCCCCGGTCTTCGTCGGCACCTTCGGGGAAGTTGTACAGGCTGCCGTCAGCTTGGGGAATGCGCACGTACTCGGCCTGCGTTCCATCGATGAGGTTGCCCAAAATCCAGCCGCCATGCCGGCAATGGGAATACATCCCTCTTTTACAGAAATCGCATTTCAGGCAAGCTGTCACGCACGAGAGGATCACTTTGTCTCCAACGTGAAAGCTCGAGACGCTGCCTCCGATTTCTTCGATCACGCCAATGCCCTCGTGGCCGAGAATTCGGCCATCGGTTACCCCCGGCAGATCGCCTTTCAGGATGTGAAGATCGGTTCCGCAGATGGTTGATGTGGTGACGCGCACAATGGCGTCGGCTGGGTTTTGGATGGTGGGGCGCGGTTTGTCCTCCCACGCGCTCTTGCCCGGGCCGTGATAAACCAACGCCTTCATCGTGGTGTTGCGGCTTGTCGTTGATTTACTCTTAGTCGGATGTTCAAGTTCAGCGGTCGGCATTTTGTGTTTCCTCTGTCTCGCATTGAAACGGAATGGAGGTAAGCACGCTGAGCTGTTTTGCTCTAAGCCCATTTGTTATTGCAGAGTGGAGATTGCGTGGTCTCTGAAAAGCGGCATCGAATCCAAACTACTCACCACGACGTGAGCTTTTCGTGCGCTATCGCCCGCGTTCGCCGAAAGGCTTCCGGCAGACCCAGAAGTAAATCTGTCGCCACCAGCGAGTATTCGCCCACGGTTTCACGCATCACATCTCCGGAAAGCCCGTGGAGATGTACGGCTGCAAGCACGGCTCCCTGAATATTGTTCGGGTGCTGTGCCATGAAACCGGCGACCAAACCGGTCAATAAATCTCCAGTACCGCCGGTCGCCATGCCGGCGTTTCCCGTTGTATTCACCCAGGCTTCGCCGTCCGGTCGAACCACCAGTGTGCGATGGCCTTTGAGCACGACGATCAGTTCGTGCTCGCGCGCGAATTTCCGAGCCACTCCCAGCCGATCTTTCTGAACCTCGGCAACGCTTGATCCCGCAAGCCGCGCCATTTCTCCGGGATGCGGCGTGATCACCAGAGTCCGGCCTTTGCCCTTCAATTCCTCGGTTCGGCCCTGAAACGCGTTCAGGCCGTCAGCGTCCACGACCATGGGAAGATTCACTCTGGCCACCAAGGTCCTTACCAGTTCAGCGGTGTTCTGATCGCGTGAAATGCCAGGGCCGATCGCAACCACAGTCCTTCCTTTCGCCAACTCCGCGATTCGATGCAGCGCTTCGATCGAGATGGTTCCCGCATCCGTCTCCGGCAAAGGTTCGGTCATCAACTCGGGATGAAAACCTGCCACGGTCGCCAATGCGGACTTCGCCGTGGCCACGGTAGAGAGTCCGGCCCCGGATCGGAGCACGGCCATCCCCGCCATCGCCGCCGACCCCGCTTTCCCCAGCGAGCCTCCAACCACCAGCACGCTCCCGTAACTGCCTTTGTTCGATACCGGCGGCCGCGGCCCAATTAAGGGCGCGATGTCGCGGGCCGTAATCACATTTAGTTGCAGATCCGAAACGATCGCCTCCGCTGGCGATCCGATGTCGGCGACCAATGTAACTCCCGTCGTCAGCAATCCGAACACGTGCGCGGGGCGTGGCGCGGTAAAGGTAACGATGGCGTCGGCCCGGGCAATCGTCCCCCTCTGTGGGCTCATGCCGTCGGCATCGGCGCCGGAAGGAATATCGACCGCGATCACGGGAATCTGGCTCGCGTTCATGAGCGCGATCGCATCCGCATAAAGGCCGCGCACTGGAGGCTTGAACCCCGTACCCAGAATTGCATCCAGATACAAATCTGCGGGCAAGAGAAGGCCTTTCAATTCATCGCTGGACTGCACCACGATTGCCGGGTCCGGCAATTTGTCGAACATGAATTCGGCGTCACCCCGCAGATCGCTCGGGCTGGCCAGCAGGATCACCTGAACCTTCCGGCCCTCCCGCTGCAGCTTTCGAGCGGCGACGAGGCCATCACCGCCATTGTTGCCCTTGCCGCAGACAACCACAATGCGATGAGCTGATGCGTGACACGCCATAACGTAATCCGCGACAGCGGAACCGGCGTTCTCCATCAGCGTAGGCGAAGGGACGCCGAAGCGCTGGCTGCTGGCGCGGTCAATGGCGCGCATTTCTTCTGTGGAAACGATCTTCATGACTGGGAGGGCGGCGCGGCAGTTAAACCTGCCGCGCCATAGATGGGCTGGTTCACTACGCCTTCAGTCCTTTACTCTGGCAACCCGAATGTTGGCATTGGCAGGTTAGCTTTGTGTCCACACCCGCGTCGGCACATGAAATGCTGCAGTGTTTACTGCCTTCCGCCGGTGCACAGTTGCAAGCGGGGTGTGCGCATTTCGTGGTCGGTGTCATTGAAGTTCTCCTTACGTCTAATGCATTTCGTGCGGAAAAGTCTTGTTCTCCCGCACTTTTCTTCGCACGGCTTCAGGACAATGTCGAATTACACTCCGGAAGCTAGGTCAGCATTGCATTGACGGCAGCCACATTCTGTTCCGTTTTGCTCATCGTAGGCATCCCATTGCAAGTAGATTGACAATTGCGGCGAAGTCCCCGCGCAGTTCGGTGGAATCCTCGCCGTTAGAGCCTTCGGAGAACGAAACATAATGAAAGCTGCTCTCTTCTCTGCAAGTCATACTGCGCCCCAACCGTTTCTTCATGCCGAAGATGTTCCCCGTCCACAACTCGAGGCGGGACATGTTTTGTTGCGGGTGGTCGCCTGCGGAGTCTGTCGCACTGACCTTCACATCGTGGAAGGAGATCTTCCGCCGCTTCGACCGCGCCTGATTCCTGGCCATCAAATCGTCGGAGAAGTAATCGAAGGTGCGACCCCGGAATTGCCGCTGGGATCTCGCGTCGGCGTTTCGTGGATGGGCGGCGTCGATGGCGATTGCTGGTACTGCCATCACGACATGGAGAATCTCTGCGACAAGCCTGTTTTCACCGGATACTCCGCGGATGGCGGCTACGCCGAGTTTGTCCTGGCGCGCTCGGACTTCGCTTTCCCGTTGCCTCCTGGCTTGGATGATGTACACGTCGCCCCTTTGTTGTGCGCCGGCATTATCGGCTTTCGCAGTTTACGAGTGGCAGGAGTTCAGCAAGGTGAGCGGGTCGGCCTCTTTGGTTTTGGCAGCTCCGCAAGTTTGGCGATCGCCATTCTGCAATCGTGGAAGTGCGGGGTTTACGTCGTAACCAGGGGCGAATCGCATCGGAAAAGCGCGACTTCGATGGGTGCAAGCTGGGTAGGCAAGGAGGATGAGAAGCCGCCCGTGGCGCTCGACCGCGCCATCACTTTCGCGCCGAGCGGAAAAGTCGTCGTGAGCGCGCTCGCGAGTTTGCGCAAGGGCGGTGTAGCGGCAATCAACGCCATTCATCTCGATCAGATGCCGGCTTTCGATTACGACAAGCTGCTCTGGGGTGAACGGCAGATCCGCAGCGTGGCGAATATGACCCGCCAGGATGCCCGCGATTTTCTCCAGATCGCGCATGACCTGCGGATTCGTCCGAAGGTTACGGTATTCAGGCTCGACGATGCGAATCAGGCGCTTGAAGCGGTCAAGAAAGAAACGGAGCAGGGATCCGCGGTGATTGTTCCTTAATCGATGCTCGCGCTGGATCAGCTTCGGAGCCTGATCACAAGTGTGTCAGTCTATCTCTTCAAAAAAGAACGCCTAAGACCGTCCAGACACCTGAGCGGCAGAGAGTGCTCACTGTTGCTCAGAAGAATGGCGGCGCGGTTGCTAAGGTCTAACGGTCAGGAATCGGATGAAGAGCATGATCAGGCTGGTTATTCTTGTTGTGGCAATGGCGGTCACTTCGTTTGCCCAAAGCGATGCCAACACTATCATCGAACGTTCCGTCGAGGCTAACGCGGCGGATTGGAAGGTCGCTCCCGACTATGATTTTGTCGAGCGTGACCGGCAACCACGTGGAGGAACCAAGACCTACGAAGAGCTCATGATCTTGGGTTCTCCCTACGGACGACTCGTAGCCGTGAACGGCAAACCGCTCTCGCCAGAACAGGAAGCAGGCGAACAGCAAAAGCTGGACGCGACCGCCGATGAACGCAAGAATGAACCTCAACAGGAACGGGAAAAGCGGATCGCGAGGTACGAAAAGGATCGCCGGGGCGATCAGTTGCTGATGGAGCAATTAACAGAGGCGCTCGACTTCAAGTTGGTGGGCGAGCAAAAGCTAGGGGAGCACGAGGTTTATGTGCTCAAGGCGACGCCCCGCCCCGGGTACAAGCCGCCCAATACCGAGGCCAAGGTGTTGACGGGCATGGAGGGCGAACTTTGGATCGACAAAAAGACATTCCAGTGGGTCAAGGTCGAAGCCACAGTCATCCACCCGGTATCAATCGCAGGTTTTCTCGCCGAGGTCGAGCCGGGGACACACTTCGAACTGGAGAAGATGTCGCTGGACGACCACCTCTGGCTTCCAAAGCATTTCGCAATGAAATCGCGGGCCAAAATATTCCTCTTGTTCACTCGAAAGTCGCAAGCGGATGAAACCTATTCCGGCTACCACAAAAGTGCTCCCATTCAAGCCATCGCCACTGAGAAGTGAGCTAGAGTGCATGCTGAGCTTCTTATAAACTCACACGCTGCATGAGTCCTTACACGCTCAGCACCGGGATGTGCGACTCGCGAATGATGCCATAGCCGCTGCCGTTCTCCCCCAAATGACCGCCGCAAGGCATGTGCCCGAGAACCAGAACATCCCCCTTAGCTTTGTCCACGGCCCGGTTCAGCAACTTGCAGACATTGCCACTATCAATGATGACTTCGGCTTTATTGCATAGATCTTGCTGAAGTTTAGCGATCTCCCGTCTGGCGTAGCCGACGATTTCCGCCTTCCACTCGGGAACGACGTAGGGCGCTCCCGGCCCATAAACCTCCACCCCGCCGGTGATATGAACCAGGGTGAGCCGCGCTCCAAACTCTTCGGCTATCTGCGCGGCGCGCAACACGGTGTTGCGGCTGTGCGGACTTAAGTCAACCGCGCAAACAACGCTGTGGACAATGAACTTCCGCGCTGGCGCTTCGTCCAGCGAAGGATTGGTCCAAACCGGGCAAGTGCTCTCTTGCAGCACTTTCGCCGCCACCGAGCCGAGCAGAAAACGGTAAACCACGCCATGGCCACGCGTCGACAGTACGATCAAGTCCACCTTTTCGTCGCGAGCAGTCCGCGCGATTTCAAGGGCCGGGTCTCCTTTGAGCGACAGGGTTCTGACCGCAATTCCATCGAGTTCGGTTGCCAGTAATTGATTCAGTTCTTTCTGTGCCCGTTCGATGATTTTCGCATGCAGATCTCCGGAGAGTTCATATCAAATCTCCAGTATGCCTACCGGATAACCCGTCGGCGCGACCACGTGCAGCAGTATGACCTCGGAATGAAAATGGCGAGCCAAGAATGCCGCTTGACGAATCGCATTGACTCTGGCCTCAGGAACCTCGACGGGAAGAAGAATTTTGTTCATGAATACGTCCATTTCTATATGCGAAGCTTGTGAGTCCGGCTCGGGTGCCCTTGCGAGCGCTCCCGAACGAGAACTTCATAAGACGTTTTTCAGCAGATTCTATGGTCGGACTGTGCCGTTCCGATTGACCCAGCCACCTCTAAAAAAACGATGACGCACCATGCTCTGCCCCAGTAGAAAAATGACGACTACCAAGATGACTACAAACAAGAATCTTCCAATTCCGAACCAGAGCGATGGTGGTCCTGGCTGGCTAGTCGTATTCGAATCAACCGGCATCAGGATTGCGTCTCCCGCGCAGCTAGGTCATCTGGCTTGACGGAGCGCAGCAGCAAGAGCGCACATTCCGCGCGTTTGACGACCTGTTCTGCGATCGAGCCGAAGACCATCGGGCGCCAACCAGAGCCGCCGTGCGTGGAAATCACAACCATGTCGATATCCTCTCGTTCGATCACCAGCATGATGTTTCCGACCACGTCATTGCCCACCTCGATACTGGAACTCGCCTTGATCCCCTTGGAAGCGAGAGCTGCCTCGCAAGCGGCCAACCGTCCGTCCGCATTGTGAAGATATTCTGTCTCCGGGAGACGATCTTTGTGCCCATGGGAAGCATGGCAACAACATTCACGAGATAGATTTCAGCGTGAAAGTGCTGCGCGAGGTCAGATGCGGTCTCGAACGCGGCGTCGCTGGATGAGCTGAAGTCCAATGGCACCAGAATTCTCGTGGGAATGAAATGCGGGACAGTCGTTGGTTGCATCAGGAATCTCCTTGATCGTAATCTTCATGTCCCAGGCAGTTTTGTGGGCTTGGCTCAGGGATTTTGCCGTTCACGGGTCCGTTTGCCGGAAGCGCAGGATGCCCACACGAAAGCAGGTTCCCAGCCCGCAGGCGTCCCACTTCCTGCTGAATGGACCAGGCAGCATCGAAGGAAACCTTGAGGGTTAAACTCACTGGCTCGAGAGCCGTCACTTTGGCGAGGCGACGGCGGTGCCGCAAAGCTCCGCTGAACTGAGCGCTTAGAAAGGTCTGGATCAGTTCCCACGCGAGTGCAGAACCAATGACTTTGCCTCCGAGGCAAAAGACATTCATGTCGTCATCTTCGACGCCTTGGCGAGCCGAGAACACATTATGGATGAGACCTGCACGCACACCCGGCACTTTGTTCGCGGCGATCGATACACCCACACCGCTGCCGCAAAGCGCAACTCCGCGCTCAACCTTTCCAGCGGCGACCGCCCAGGCCAGCGGAATAATAAAATCAGGATAGTCATCCAGAGGATTGAATTGGCGTGCGCCGAAGTCAGCGACTTCGTATTCCGAGCCCCATAGCAAGTTTGCCAACTGCTCTTTCAGGGTAAATCCTCCATGGTCCGATGCAATTCCCACGCGCATCATGGTTTCGCCTCGAACTGGTGGAGAACTCCCTGCGCGGCAGGAACAGGGACACGGTGAACATCGCCATCTACGGCCTCGGACAACGCAAGGTTGTTCCGATCCAGAAGGGTTCCCGTCGCTTCTTCATAGTGGACCAATGCCTTCGCATAGATGGCGCGAGCTCGCACGAGATGGGCTCCGGCCGCAGTCAGATTTCGTTGCGATGTGATGACGTCTTCCACGTCGGCGGAAACTGGGTGGGCTTTTGACGCCTCATTTCGAGCACCTGGCGCGCGGGTCCCTTCCGAACTTGAGTTTTTCGCTCGTTTCACGATTCCAGACTGAGCGACTTCAGAGTCGGTCCTGAATACCACCTGTAACTGGTGCGCCGTTAAATCCTGGATCCTCTGTGAAGTCGCCTCACAAAAAACAAAGTCCGGTAGCCTGCGTCCGGATGATCGAGGGTGATTGCCTAGCAAGTGTCGGGCATCGGCGTATATCTTACTGATCAATATTGACCGCAGCATTTCTTACGAGATTCAAAGGGCGGGCTCGGTATTCCGCCTGGTAGACTTGGAACAACGGTCACTCGCCGCAGCCCAACTATCGAGACAGTACGACGCTTCTTCCCGGCACGAGTCAGGTCATCTCGACGACAACGATGCAGTCTTTCGTGTTGTCCCGCCAGAAAAGTGGTTCATAGTGCACAGACTTGTCATCGCATCCGTGGAAGGTTTGCAGTGGGCAAAGGTTCTCAGTGATTCCAGCCTACGGGCAGCGCACTTCTCTCGCCTGAGACCAGAGGGTCGTGGAATTGGGCTACACCCGGGTGAATTTGAAGGCGAGAACATTTCATGCCACCAAGACCTTTGTGTTGTCGGAGAGTCCGTGATGGCTTTGAATGGTGAGCGCGCGGCACTGTCGACGCGAACGGTCGGGCCCGCAATCCTGTGGGCGCTCTCGCTGCTGGTAGGGGTTGTGGCAGGTCTGGGAGCGGTGGCCTTCCGCGCTCTCATCGGGATATTTCACAATCTTTTTTTCCTCGGCAAGTTCTCCGCAGTCTACGACGCGAACTTGCACACCCCGGAGGGCCCTTGGGGAAGGTTCGTGATTCTTGTCCCGTTCGCTGTAGCTTTCCTGGTCGTTGTCCTGGTCAAGAATTTCGCTCCGGAGGCCAAAGGCCACGGTGTACCGGAGGTCATCGAAGCCGTTTATTACCACAAGGGAGTCATCCGCCCGGTGGTGTCCGTGGTCAAAGCACTGGCCTCCGCACTGTCGATCGGGAGTGGCGGATCGGTCGGCCGCGAGGGGCCGATCATTCAAATCGGTTCTTCTTTTGGTTCGTCCATGGGGCAACTCTTGCGCCTGCCTGCCTGGCAGAAGGTCACGCTCATCGCCGCCGGCGCGGGCGGCGGGATCGCGGCTACATTCAATACTCCCATGGGCGGCGTGCTATTCGCGCTGGAGATCATCATGCCCGAAGTCAGTGCCCGGACTTTGGTCCCAGTGGTGACCGCTACCGCGACGGCCACTTATGTCGGCCGGCTCTTTTTCGGCCCACATCCGTCATTCTTCATCCCCGCTCTCGAAACGTCATTCTTCCGGTTGACCGATCCGATGTTGCTGCTCGCCTATGCCGGTCTTGGTGTAATCACCGGCTTGGTTTCCGCTCTGTTCATTCGCTCGTTGTACGGATTCGAACACTTCTTCGAGAAGCGGGTTCCGGGCGGATATTATGTGCAACACCCCGCCGGAATGCTGATGGTGGGGCTGATGATGTACTTCTTCCTGTCCCGCTTTGGCCACTACTATGTGCAGGGCGTGGGATACGCCACCATTCAGGACGTGCTCACCGGCATGCAGTTTCCACTCTACTTTCTCCTTCTGCTGTTTGGAGCGAAGCTGTTGGCTACTTCTCTGACGCTCGGCTCCGGAGCGTCAGGCGGCGTATTTTCCCCAGCGCTGTTTTTGGGCGCGACCGCTGGAGGTGCATACGGTCTCCTGCTGCACCGTCTGTTCCCCGGACTCGGCGTCGCCGCGCCCGCGTTTGCCGTGGTTGGGATGGGAGGCGTTGTCGGTGGCGCGACGGGCGCGGCCCTGGCTGCCATCGTGATGATCTTCGAGATGACCCTCGACTATACGGTGATCATTCCACTCACCCTGACGGTTGCCATCAGCTATGCCATACGGAAAGTTGTGATCCGAGACAGCATTTACACACGCAAGCTGACGCTCCGGGGCGAGTTGGTACCAGAATCTCTTCGAGCCGATCTACAATTCACCCGCCGCGCCCTCAGCATCATGGATTCGCAGCTGGGGATCCTTTTATCATCAACTCGTTTAAGGGATCTACCGACGGGCACGATGAAAGCTTTCCTCATCACCGAGCCCTCTGGCGGAGTGGCGGCAGCGGCCACAAGGAAGAGCCTGGAGGCGGCTGCCCACGCCAATCCCGACGCGATGAGCGGCGAGCTGGCAAAGCGTAATTATGTACTTGTGTCGCCAGAGAATTCTGTGTGGGAGGTGGTGGCTGCGATGCACTCCACTGACTCTGCCTTCGCCCTGGTCACATCGCAGGAGAAGGAATTTTCCGCCAGCAGTGTGCAGGGGATCATCAGCCGCAGAGATATCTTGAACGTGCTGGCAAACGATATGGAAGTGTTCGGCGTCTAATACTTGGCATACAGCAAGGGTCGCCGCCCACTTGCTTCGACAACCGCCCAGCGATTCCGTGGGGCCAACTCTTTGGCCCTACGGCCGAGCCTTTTATCTCATCGGAGATGTTTTCATAGGAGTACTTTCTTACGACGACAAAGTAGGCATGTTTATTTGCTCGTGACGATAAACCTAAACAATAAAACCCTTTCGTATTCGATTAGAACACAAACTGCTGTGGTATCTTCCGCTATGGTGAGGGACCTTGTTTGGCTAGAGAATGAAACGTTTGCAGCTTGGGGATGCCGAGGCTGTAGTTGGATAGTGCCGGGCGGTGGCCCAATTCCTGTAAGGGCGCCGGCAACAATACAGCAAGCTTTCGACCAACATCAGTGCGTTGACTTCCCTCACCAACTACAGCTGCGCCGGCGAGAAGCCTAACAGCCCGTGGTGAAAGTCCGGTTCGCGACGGGGGACGGGAAAGCAGGTTTCTCGACTTCGCGGAATTGCCCATAATGCGGGCAATTCCGCTCCGCTCGAAATGACAGGAATGTTCGTAGGCAGGAGCGTTTGACTTTCACCACGGACTGCTAAGCTGCGACAAGGGAATGGATGGTTGAAGTAACAGTTTCAAACGTGTGTACCTTCGGCGTTCCGTCGATCATCTTTGCGAGTGTTCGCAACACTTCTGGATAATGATTCGCGTTGTAGTTATCGGCATCGGCTTTGTTGTCCCACAGACTGATCGAGATCACCTCATGGCTGTTTGGACTCGACAGTGTGAGTTCGTCCTTGAAGCCCTTCTGCTTGCGGAGCAAAGGCAGAACGTCGTTCTCAAGGGTCCGGGTATAGTCAGAGTGTGTGTTCGATTTCAGATGAAGAGTTACATTGCGTGCAAACATAATCAACCTCCACGGGTTGTTGTCGCTAAGAGGAAAGAACTTCAGATGGGCTGACTTAGTTTCAGGGAACCTGAAAGAGGTGGAAGCCACCTCGGTTGCAACACTAGCCCTCTGCAACACGGTTGTCAAACTGACCTAACCCATACGGAGACGAATGGTGAAATAGGTCGTACAGACTCCGGACACTGAGGCACGCCCGAATCGCGGATCGCTGGGGTAGTGGAGATTTTGCCTTTTCTATAGGTCAAATGTGCTCTCTTCTTCCCGGAATTCCACCGCCAATTCCTTAGCCATGGCCCAACACGCACAAAGCAAAGGAATGGCGCTGCCCGTGCTCTAGCAGTAGGAGGAACGATGTTGGACGGACGCACGCGAGGATGAGGAAGTTATGCTAAATATCACCGTTGAGAAAATTGGTGAAATGGCTGTTGTTCAATGCGAGGGCAGACTTGTGCAGAGCGAAACCGCATTTAAGTTGCGCGAGGTCGTGACTTCGCAAACAGATGCCCGGATTGTTGTCCTCGACCTCTCAGGGGTGAGTGCCATAGGAGGCTTCGGTTTCGGCGTGCTCGTGTTTCTGCGACAATGGGCGCGAGAACATAACATTCGGTTCCTCGTGTCCGATCCCTCGAACCCCGTCCAGAGCAGACTAAGCCGTGCCAGATCGACCGCAGAATTCTACGTTCCTTCGTTCGAAGAAATGATGGCTCGTGTGGCATTCGCCAGCAGCCGGTATGCGCTTGCTGCCTGAGACGATGACTTGACGGCCAGCATCGGCGCTGCGTTCCGTTTTACCTGCCATACCAGTCCTGCGAAATTTTCCCGTTTCGTTTCTCGCAGAGACAGATGGAGTAGCCGCCGCAGAGGGCGTAAATGGTCGCGGAGATGCTACCTCGGCCTCTTGGCGTGAGCATTATTGCTCAGACGCTCACTTCCCGAGCCGAGTACCGTAAATTGGTATCCAAATCTGTCACCTGCCCGAGCACTTCTCTCCGGAGGACATAGTGCGCGTCCTGATCCTGACTCTATTGGCTGCAGCGGTAACCTGTGTCTCCGCACAGACGGCACGGCAACAACAGCCGCCTATGCGTCCGGTGGACGGAGCGACCATCTTTCAGAACTACTGCGCTGCTTGCCACGGACTCGAAGGACGGGGGGACGGCCCGGTGTCCAAGGCGCTGAATCGACAAGTTCCTGACCTGACGAGACTTTCGCAGCGCAACAATGCCATTTTCCCTGCCATGCACGTGCGCACCACCATCATGTTTGGCGCGGACGACCTTCTGCCTTCGCATGGCTCGAAGACCATGCCAATTTGGGGGCCGATTTTCCACGAGATCGAGTTCGATCAGGACTTAGGCAATGTCCGGCTGGACAATATAACGAAGTACTTGGAGTCCATTCAACGGAAGTAATTCCGCCGCTCCACCCACCATTTCGCCCCCCCCACACATATGCTTCCGCCCGAATCAGAGTCCCTCTTGCTAGCTGCACCAATATGATCGTTCGCTCGGTTGCAAATTAAGCATTTCGCGCCCGCGACAGGTTAGGATGTCGTCAACTTCTGGGTTCTGTGCAAATGTGAACAGTTTTCTCGTTCCCATTGCCTGATCATCGACGAACCGTGAAGATAAAGAAACCTGCTATTAAGAAGATAGACACTGTCCGTTGTCCGATCTGCGGCGCGGGTCGGGGCGAGAGTGCGTACTCAACACGGGACACCCCCGCTCAGAGCCATATCTTGACCGACGCTTTAGTCGCAGAAGGCCTTAGTCCCTATCGTAACGGGCTGTCATGATGAGCACCTACCCGGTACACATCCCCAAGTACTGTCCAGTTTGTGGGAAAAATTCGATTCGGACTGTAACCGGGAAAATTGTCCTTGATCTATCGGTGTGGACAGGGGCATTACTTCATTTTCGACTCCATGCCGACCGAACCTAAAGACGAAGACGAGAGTTGATACATTGCCCTGAGTTCATTATTGGAGTCTTGCGTACTCCGCCTTGGCCTGTTTTAACAAAGGGATATTAGGATCGGCGTCCTTCCAGAATAAGAGGAAATCGCGATAAGCCTCATGGGCTTTGGCCGAATCCCCCGCCCGTGGCAATGACAATGAACGCGTGCGTCCGAGGCGGGCTAGCGCTCCCAACTGGGAATTGAGAACAATTCCCGGATGGTCGATCAACTTCTGGAACTCCAACGAGGCTTTCTCTCTATCCCCGTTCGCCATGTAGGCTTCCCCGCGAACGTAAGCGGGATAAAGGGTGAGTACGGTTGCGTCGCCTAACTCAATGCTTCGGGCAGGCTCGAGATCATTGATCGCGCTTGCTGGCTTGCCCTGGCGGAGACTCACCGTGGCTCGAATGACGGGAAGCCAATATTTCTGAACGATAGTGTCCTCCGGATACTTTGTCTCTAGCTCTTCGCTCAGTTTCTGTGCGCGCTGCAGGTCACCGAAGCGGGCGGTGACCACAGTCGTCACAACTTTTGTCTCTTTGCCGGCGCTCATCTTCGCGGCTTCCGCAAGGTAGCGGCCGGCCTGCGCAGAAAAGCCAGCCTCGGCTTCCCGCGCCGCAGCTTCGAGCAGGCAACCGGCAGCGGACTCTTTGTCTCCGTCGTGCACCATCAGGTCCGCAGCGGCGCGAGTCAGATCCCTCGCCCTTTGAAAGTGTCCGTAATACGCCTCGGTATTTGCTTGCTCTGAGAGCAACAGCGACTGGGCACCTGGTACGTCGGAAGCTTGCGAGAGAAGGCGACGCATCTCGGCATCGTCTCTGCTAACGAATGCCCTGTAGTATTTAGCCTGGAGAAGGTAGTCGGTTTGAAAGTTTCGAGCGTCGGCCTCGGCCAAAACAGTGCCGGCTTCGTCGACGCGGTTCAGTGCAATCAAGTCTACTGCGAGATTGCCATAGGCTGTCGCTCTTGTCGGGTCCAGGCGAATTGCGTGGCGGAGCGTGGCAACGGCCTCGTCATAAAGTCCCAACTTGGCATAGATCGGTGCGAGATGGTTGGGAATGCCTGGTCTTTCAGGATAATTTCGCTCCCATATTTCGTGCACTTGGGCGGCCTTCTCCAGATCTCCGGTCACGTATTGGTGATAGCGCGCTTCAATCGCACCTTTTTCGGCGTCGGTCACGCGGTCTTTGAGTGCGTAGGCGTTGATTGTATTTTGGCGCGCCAGTTCGTCTTCGCCGAGGTTGTGATAAATAGTGGCGATCGCTCCGTAGGCCATGGCGAATTTCGGATCCAGATCGAGCGCTCTTTGGAATAGGGGAAGGGAGGCGCGATCACCCTTCTTATCCCAGGTCGACAGCGCGATTCCATATGCGTTAAGCGCATCCAGTGAAGGCGTCGTGGCTTGCTCCAGGGGAGCGTTGTATTTCTTGAGGGACGGGAGCGACTCGCCAAGGCGGGCACGCAATTTGGCGGTGGCGCTCCCGAGTGCGTCAATCACATCTTCCTTGCGACTAGCCTGCGCCTGCTCATTGGCGATTGGTTCACCAGTGTCACAGCGGATCGCCGCTAATCCGAGGAGATAATTTGTCCCAAGGCTGGCGATCGAGCCTTGCACGGCGACTTTGCTGCCGGCGCGAAGGCAGACCTCGATGGCGGTCCGGCCAACCATGCGCTCGTCCGGCGCGCGCCCCATCTGTTTCATGATGATCGACGCCTTGCGATCGGGCATCACTTGGATAAACGGCGACTGCGCCAGTCCAATCTCCAGACCCTGTCGAAGCGCATCGTCAAAGACGGACTCGCCGGTCGTATTCACAAAATCGGCGAGGACGATCGTGTCTTTGGAAGTGATCTGAAAGTCAGCCGCGCGTCGACACCAGAAAACTAGTATGGCTACGGCCACCACGAGCAGGGCGGCAACAGACGCCGCCCACCGGCGCCAGATAGTTTCTTTGTATGTAAACGGTTTACACGTGACCTCGGCTTGTTCGGAATTGCGCGGCGCGGAAGCCGACTCCTCAAGCGTCGCGACACCGTTCTGACGGATCGGTGTCTCCGCGGTCGAGGTGACGGGAGCCAGAAAGCGATAACCGCGGCGGGGTATCGTTTCCAGAAACCTGGGATTGTCGGCCGTATCGTTCAAGGCAGCGCGCAATTTCCGCACGGCGGTATTCAACGCGTCGTCAAATTCTACAAATGTGTTCTGCGCCCAGAGCCTCTGACGGATTTCCTCTCGGGTCACGATTTGGCCGGGGCGCTCCAGCAACAAGGCCAGAATCTGAAACGGCTGCTCTTGTAGACGAATCCGGATGCCCGATTTGTTGAGTCTGCCTTCCTGAAGATCAGCCTCGAACGATCCAAAACGGACAATTCTGCTTTGTCCCGGTTGCCACATGAAAGAGTTCCCCAACACCTAGCGTGCGGGAGATTCTAGCATGCCGGGTCAGAAAGGGCACTAACTGCCGTTTTTGCAGCATGTTAGCTGGTTAGCTGGGATTCGGACACAGGTTCGTTGCGCTTTTACTTACACTACGTCAAATTGCCTCCACCAAGCCAGAAGTCGGCCAGAAAAAGTGGAGGACACAATGAGCTGCACTGCAAAAACCCGCCAGAGAAATACGCGACATCGGTTCGCCTTCGGATTGCTTGCGATCTGGATGGCCTTTTCGCTTTCTTTGTTGGCGCAGATCACGCCGAGCGACGACTCGTACACACTGACGAGTTCTCCGGGCACGAACTTCGGATCCAAGAATACTTTGGAAGTGGAGAGCACCGGGGCGACAACTTTCATCCGCTTTGATCTCTCCAGCATTCCGCCGACGGTCAATGGTTCGATGGTGGCCAAGGCTACGCTGAAGATTTATATCAGCGCGGTGCCAAGTGCCGGGTCGTTCAACGTGGATCTGGTCACCAGTCCCTGGACGGAGAGCACGATCACAGCGAATGACTCTCCCACCCTTGGGAGTGCGATCGCCTCGGCGGTGGCGGTGACCACGGCGGACAAGAATCAGTATGTTCTGGTGGATGTGACGGCGGCGGCGGTGGAGTGGCTGAACGGGAGCGCGAACGACGGTATCGCAATCGTGCCCGACGGCAAGGTGTCGCTCACTTTGAACAGCAAGGAGACGACGACGACGAGCCATCCGGCGGAACTGGACATTGTTTTGACCGGACCGGCCGGACCTCCGGGACCGATCAGCGGGGTGACGGCGGGCGCAGGTTTAGCGGGTGGGGGGACGAAGGGCAATGTCACGCTGAGTCTGTTGACGACGTGCGCGAGTGGGCAGGTTCTGCAATGGAATGGGAGTACGTGGGCGTGCGCGACAATCAATGGCACGGGAACAATTACTGGCGTCATCGCAGGCACTGACCTGACGGGTGGCGGCACGAGCGGTAGCGTCACGCTGAATCTGGACACGACCAAAGTGCCGCAGTTGGCGGTGTCCAACACTTTCACGGGCAACGAGACGATTACTGGGAATGTGACGGCAAGCGGCACGGTGCAGGCAGGGCAGGGATTTTTTACGAACAGCACGGGTGCTGGGACGTTGTTAGCGGTGCAGAACGACACCACCCGAGTTGACTACGGAGTGGACGGAGCGGTGTACAGTACGCAGAACGGGTCGGCTGGCGTGCTTGGTTCAGCTTTGGGAAAGTCCGGGCAGGTTTTCGGAGTCGAAGGCACCGCCCAAAGCACTCCCGGTTCCGGCGTTTACGGAGTCAACGGTGCTCGCAGCGCCACTGGAAGCTCGCTTGGCAGCGAAGCTGGTGTCTGGGGTGACGCGGGAACCGTTGGTTCGTATGGAGTGGTCGCGACGGCCGATAACACCGGAGCGGCAGCAGCGTTCAACAAGAGTGCAGTATCGAGCACGATCCTGGCCGAGAATCAGAACACAAGTCAGGGCGTCCTCGCTCCCGCAGTGGCCGGATTCAGCTTCGCTCCCGACGGTATCGCTGTCGTCGGTTCCGGTCCTGTACACAGCAACACATTCCTGAATACGATCGCTGATATTTTTCAAGCTTACGGTGTTGCAGGAGACTCCGTTGCCGGGACTGGCGTCGCTGGTTTCAGCGATAGCGGCTCAGCGGTTACCGGCACTTCGGACGGCGCTGGCAACGGTGTGTTCGGCTATTCCGCGAGTGGCGATGGGGTCTACGGCGAATCGGCTGGCACGGGCGGAGCGAGCGGAGTGATCGGCCAGGCGACGGGTTTTGAGGGCACGGGAGTCTCCGGCTACGGGCTGAATGGCGGTAGCGCAGTCTTTGGTACCTCAGAAGATGACACAGCTAGCTTCGTGTCCACCGATGCGGGGGGCGCCATAACCTTCTACGCCGGCGATTCAAGCGGTAACGGGTGCTTGATTGGCTACGGTGTGATTGGAAGCTTGTCTTGCACAGGCAGCAAGTCCGCCATAGTGCCTTTGTCAGACAGCCGTTGGGTGCGTCTCTATGCCATGGAATCCCCGGAAAATTGGTTCGAAGACTTCGGTTCGGGGCAACTCTCGAATGGTTTGTCCCTGGTGACGCTGGATCCCACCTTCGCTGACACTGTCAGCTTCAGCGCGGACTATCACGTTTTTCTGACCCCCACTGGCGATTCCCACGGTCTCTACGTGTTCGCGAAGTCGACGTCGTCCTTCGAGGTTCGTGAGCAAGGCGGCGGGACGTCCAATATCGCTTTCGATTACCGCATCGTGGCGCGTCGCAAGGGTTACGAGAACGTCCGCATGCAAGATGTTACGGAGATCCGCAGGCGACAGGTCGCGCATATCCAAAAACTAATGACCCGGACGACACCCAAACCCACACGCATGGTCGCGGATACACCCATGCACACCGGGCAGATCCAGATGCCAGTCTCGCCCCGCGGCTTCTCAACTGGGCAAGTGGCCAGACCGGCCATTCATCAGCATACGGCGCCGCCCGTAACACGATAGGCCTGGGCAAGAGAATCTTGCGGCTCGGTTACCCGGCAAACGAACGTGCGGTACGCGGGCGATCGGCAATTTTTCGGAAAATAACGGAGAAATTCAATGAAACGACTCTCGAAGTTTTGCGTGATGTCACTCTTGCTGGCAACTATTCTTTCGCTTTCTTTGTTGGCGCAGATCACGCCGAGCGACGACTCGTACACACTGACGAGTTCTCCGGGCACGAACTTCGGATCCAAGAATACTTTGGAAGTGGAGAGCACCGGGGCGACAACTTTCATCCGCTTTGATCTCTCCAGCATTCCGCCGACGGTCAATGGTTCGATGGTGGCCAAGGCTACGCTGAAGATTTATATCAGCGCGGTGCCAAGTGCCGGGTCGTTCAACGTGGATCTGGTCACCAGTCCCTGGACGGAGAGCACGATCACAGCGAATGACTCTCCCACCCTTGGGAGTGCGATCGCCTCGGCGGTGGCGGTGACCACGGCGGACAAGAATCAGTATGTTCTGGTGGATGTGACGGCGGCGGCGGTGGAGTGGCTGAACGGGAGCGCGAACGACGGTATCGCAATCGTGCCCGACGGCAAGGTGTCGCTCACTTTGAACAGCAAGGAGACGACGACGACGAGCCATCCGGCGGAACTGGACATTGTTTTGACCGGACCGGCCGGACCTCCGGGACCGATCAGCGGGGTGACGGCGGGCGCAGGTTTAGCGGGTGGGGGGACGAAGGGCAATGTCACGCTGAGTCTGTTGACGACGTGCGCGAGTGGGCAGGTTCTGCAATGGAATGGGAGTACGTGGGCGTGCGCGACAATCAATGGCACGGGAACAATTACTGGCGTCATCGCAGGCACTGACCTGACGGGTGGCGGCACGAGCGGTAGCGTCACGCTGAATCTGGACACGACCAAAGTGCCGCAGTTGGCGGTGTCCAACACTTTCACGGGCAACGAGACGATTACTGGGAATGTGACGGCAAGCGGCACGGTGCAGGCAGGGCAGGGATTTTTTACGAACAGCACGGGTGCTGGGACGTTGTTAGCGGTGCAGAACGACACCACCCGAGTTGACTACGGAGTGGACGGAGCGGTGTACAGTACGCAGAACGGGTCGGCTGGCGTGCTTGGTTCAGCTTTGGGAAAGTCCGGGCAGGTTTTCGGAGTCGAAGGCACCGCCCAAAGCACTCCCGGTTCCGGCGTTTACGGAGTCAACGGTCCGAAAAGCGCAACCGGTGAATTGTACGGCGGCTACGCCGGAGTTTGGGCAGACACTGGAACCTCGGGCTATAGCGCTATCGTGGCTACCGGCGACAATGCGGCGGCAATGTTAGCGGTTAACAATTCCATCGTTAATGAGACGATCGGGGGATTTAACGGTTCCACAGCCAGTGGCATAGCCGGCGGAGTCATCGGTAGCAGCCTGTCACCAATCGGCCTCGGTATTGAGGGTTTAGCCGGCGAAAATAGTCTGACCTTTGACAACGGTGTAGGCTTTCAGGCCATCGGCGCGGTCGGCTCCACGGGGTCTTCTGGCGGGATCGGCATCTGGGGCGCGACGGACTCTGGATACGCCGTCTTTGGCGAGAATAACGGACCATTTGTCACCGGCCTTTTCCTCAATGCCAGCAGTACGCCAAGTTTCGCTCTGGAGGCGGGCTCCGCAAACAGTTACTGCACCGTCGACACACAAGGGGACTTGGTTTGCACGGGTAGCAAGTCCGCCGCCGTTCAATTGCCCGACCAGCGCTGGGTCCGCCTATACGCGGTCGAATCGCCCGACAACTGGTTCGAAGACTTCGGTTCCGGTATGTTGAGCGACGGAGCGGCCACAGTCAACCTCGATCCGACCTTCGCCCAAACCGTGAACGCGAACGTTGCCTATCACGTCTTCATCACCCCCAAGGGAGACTCCGAGGGTCTCTTCGTGGCCAACGAAACTCCAGCAGGATTCGAAGTACGAGAGCAGCACAGCGGGCACTCCAGTATCGCGTTTGACTACCGCATCGTTGGACGCCGCAAAGGCTACGAGAACATTCGATTGGAGGACGTTACAGAAAAGCAGAGCCAACTTGCAGCCTCGGTCAAACAACTCACCAGAACCAACGATCGAGCAACCAGGGAGCAACTCGACAGAATGATTCATCCGACCCCTCACGCCGTTCACGAAAGCAGACCCGTAACTCGGACCGATACCAGCAAGGTTGCAACACTGTCAAAACGTTAGAACCTGAGCCGGATGACCGCGCTGCGCGGTTCTCCCCTTCTCCTGCAGTTGGCGGTCGCTCCACGAGATTGCGAATGACCGCACAATGTGCCGTTCCCGTCCGCTCACGGTACGGAAAGAGCGACCAGAGATTCGCAAGGTGGGACATTTTCATGAAGATCAAGCCTTTGTCGGCGATTGGAGCTTTGGTTGCTTCGCTAACTCTCTATTGCGCACACGCCCAAGTCTCCGCATTCGAGGCAACTGTGCCGTTTCCTTTCGTTGTGGGCAACCGTGCCTTGCCATCGGGAACTTACACCGTGCAACGCCTGATGGGGAAACCAAGAAGCGCAAGTAGCCTGGGAATTATTGTGCTGAAGGCCGCCGACCATCGTGTCTACAAGGTGATCGTAACCGACACGCGCGACCAACATCACGTGGCAAGCACGAAGGATTCCAGGCTGATCTTTACCAGCTACCAGGGCAAGGAGTATCTCAACCAGGTATGGGTTGCCGGGGACGAGATCGCTCACCAATTGGAGAATGTTCCGAGTGAGATGGCCGCCGTAGGCTCGACCGGCGAAGTGATTGTGATCGGACTTCGTCATTCCAAGTCGAAGTGACACCTAGTGATCCCTCTGTCATTCATGTGTACCATTGGGTCCTTTACTTGATGAGGGCTCTTCGTATTTCACGGAGCGCAGTGCTCTGGGCAAGCAGTCGCCGGATGTCGATCAGTCCGCCTTACGCGATCTTCGAAGGGAACGCATGCAATTCCCAATGGGGTAACGCCAAACTATCTCCAGATCATCAACCCCAGTAGGACGAAAACAAGCATCAACTCGTCAAGCAATCCACCATCGCTTTGGCCGAACTGGATGGAAACGGCTTCTGACCGGGCAGTCGGCTGGCCAAGTCCGGAAGACGCTCTCCGTTGGGGTCTCCTGTACTTAGACCCGGCAGGAGTGAAACCGGTGGTGTACGTGACTGGAGGCTTGAAGTTTACCTGCGCTCTTACCGAGCAAGATCGATGCTGTATTGCTACCGAGACCCGTAACCGCCAAGTCTCCAAACCATGTTACCCCACGCGTGTCGCAGACAAATGGGTATAACTCAGGGCACTTTAAAGTTGGTAAATCCGCCATGCTCTGCCGACCAGCAAGCAAGATCGCGAACGTAGCCCCGCGGCTTGCCATACTTGAAGGCCATCAGCACTGGCACCATGAGCAGTGGCACACCGTACTGCAGGACAATGCTCATTGGCATTCCCGCGACCTCACCTCCCACAAAATGACCAACCACGTTCATGACGGCTGCCGCACCTAGCACGATGAAGAGGTCCTCCAATTCCAGAAGCATGAATGTCACTCTCGTCTGTAAATTGCGATTCACGGGTGTCACCTGCAGGGGCATCTCACGACTCCTTCCTAGCGCACTCCAGCCGTTCCGTGTTGAATCCAGAATTCTCCTAAGCGCAACAGCCCCGACAGTCCGAAACAGCACATCGCTGCGACCAAGTTGCGTACCCAGGCTTCGCCGATCGTCATGCGTTCGAGCAATCCCGCAAAGTGGACAACCGCGAGCACGACCTGGCCGGCTCCGTACAGTGGCAAGAGAACGTTGCCGACCCAGTTCACCAGCGTCAGGATTGAGATCCAATAGCGGTCTGGGTTGTTCCAGGAGGCTTGATTGCTGAAGGACTCCATGACGCGCAACAACCCAGAGCACATCAGGGAGGCCAGTGCCGCGTACCCGAGGTGTTGATACGGGTGCCCCTTACTGAAGCGATAAATCGCGGCGGCGGCGAACAAACCTGCCATGGTCGGCATGATGACGTTGCCCAGCCAGTTCGTCAGGTTGAGCAACCCGTTTGAAAGATTCACAGGATCACCTCCAATCCTCATCAGCCGGCCATGGCCTGGACCAGCTTCCAAATGGCCGAAACACTCAAGAACGCTAGACCCGATCCCACCAGCGGCATGAATGGCCGATGGCGCGCGTAATTGAAAATCGCACCCACAATCGCCAATCCCGCTGCTTCCGGCAGGATGGTACCTGCGAGAAAGTTCCAGGCCGCTGTGAGCATGTCCGTGGTTGCGAACTCTGACCCGCTGTTCCAACTCTGGAAAAGCTGGACTGTTCCGGATGCAGACAGCAAAAAAATGGCGGAGACGATGGACGCGAGCGGGCTAAACCCCTCGGCCGCATCAAGCGCCGCCTTCAGCACGCAGAAAGCGGCGAGCACTGGAGTCAATCGGGCAACCACGACGTTCGAAACAAAACCGCTGAAGCTCGTCTGCAAGCTCGCGACCCACGAACTGCTGATGCCTCCGCCTTGCGCAGGCATGGCGATACCCTGCGCCGCAAACCAGGAGAGCAACTGCGGAAGCGTCAAGAAAATTACCGACCAGAGGGCCCATCGCTGGAACCTGCCGCCCGCCTGGAAGTTCACGCCGCCTTCCTGCCGCAGTGCGATTCCAGCCAGCACCATCGTGCAGATGGCGGCCGGAACTGCCATGTCGAATAGCAGTGTCAACAGATCGACGATGATTTGGGGTAGCGTCATTGCCCGAGCACTCCGCAGTGATAGTTCTTACTGCACTCCAGCCGTACCATTTTGAATCCAGAACTCGATGAGGCGAGTGAGGCCCGAGATCACCAGTAGTCCCGCCGCTGTCACCGCCCACCGCATCACACCTCGCCCCTGGGAATAGGAGACGACTGCCATGACCACCGCCAGCGCAGCTCCGACGGGAGAGATCACATTGCCGACCCAGTTCACGAGATTGAGAACTGTTCCTTCAGGTTGGGCCGCGGTTTGACCTTGTACGGCTTGGCCCGTCTGTGGCGACTGCCCAAGGTTTTGGGCGTTGGACACCAAGCGAGAAAACTGGAGCGAACAAATCATCAGCAGATAGACAAGAACAAAACTGCGGCTGCCATTTCTCCGATCCGGCAATCTCATATGCTCCTCTTTCGCGATCGCGCGTCAGTTCGATTTCCGCGTTGCATGCAGGAACCTACGGTCGTTTCAGATTTCGGACAAATCAGGATGGCCGGTTGGGGTGCGTTCAGAATCGTGTCGCGGGCTTACAAGCTACAGGATTGATTTTTCGAATCTTCGAGAAGTCTTGCGATGCCCGTTGATTTCAAAGGACGAAGGCGCCGTCGGCGCGTGTGAGCAGAAGAGTTGTGCGATGAACAGATGTTTGAGTTTGGTGCATCTCACAAGCCGATACGGGGCTATGGTGTGAGAATCAACATCTGCGTGGGTCAACAATTCCCGGAACTACTCAAATGACGGACACAGCGCATTAATTGATACCAATGCGTCGCACGAACCGATACCACCCGGCTTGCCCGTGAAACGACCGGAAATCCAGACCAGCAACTCCAGTTGTGGGCGACGTAATGTCAGCGCTAGTCGCGATTGGTCCTAGCTTTTGCTTTTGGCTTTCGGTTTATGTGAGCGCTCTTATTGCCGGATCGGTTCAAGTGCTCGGGAATTCCGGTGATAAGACCTTGATAATCCGTGAGGTGGTCCCCCAGGATGACCACGCCCTTGGAGGTGATTTCATATTCGCGGATATCCTTGCTATGGTTGCCACCGCGCATCTTGATCACGACCATGATCTTGCGCAGTTGGCCTTCGATGTTTACGTACCGCAGCCGGATAATGTCATCGGTGAGAAAGGAAATCGAGTAGGTGCTGAACGGGAATTCTGTAAAAGACTCGTTCACCTCAACCGTGCTTAGAATCGTCACCCCGACTCCGGTCAAAGCGGTTATCATCCGGTAGAGCGATTCGCGAAAGTCCGCGCGGAAGCCGGGTGCTAGCGCCATCTCAAAGCCCGCCAGCGAATCAATCACCAGGCGCTTCGCGCCAATCCTCCGGACCGCGTCGAGAATCTCGTGCATGGTTTCATCCACCGAGAGGTCCAGCGGACGGAGGTAAAGGATCTCGAGTTTCTTCTCTTTTCGCGGCGTTTTCAAATCTAGACCAAAACTGCTGGCCCGCTCCGCATACTCTTGTGGCCGTTCTTCGAAGACCACCACAATTCCCGGATCGCCCTGACGTATACCCTCAGCGATGAATTGGGTTGCCAAGACTGATTTTCCCGTTCCCGAAGCCCCTGCCACCAGGACACTATCGCCTTCCGGAATGCCCCCGCCGAGCATCTTGTCTAATTCCGGAATACCGATGGAAAGGCGTCGTGTGCTGGGGATCTTCCTTGCTTGTCCGGCCAGCCCTAGAGTACGCGAGAAAGCTTGTAGCCCAGCATGGGTAATGCGGAAGGTGTGCAGTCCGGGCACAGACGCCTGCCCGCGCAGTTTCACGATCTGGAGTTTCCGCACAATGGAACTTCGCTCCGCAGCCTGGTAAAGCCAAAAGAGGCCATCGGAGACCGTGAATACCGGGTTGTCACGAATCTCACCCTCGACATATTCCCCGACCAGAAAAGTCGTGGCTTGCCAACTGGTCAGGAGCAGGGCTAACCGCTGAATGAAAGATTGCAACTCCACTTCGGTTGTACCGCCTTGCGCTTTGCGCACCACGGTGCGAAAGGAGTCCACTACCACGACGCCGGGGCTTGCCTTCTCAACCTCTTTCGTAATCTCCTCTAGGACCGCATCTAAGTCCTTCTCCAACACAACCTGGCTCAAGTTGATAAAGCGGACGGCGGTGTTTAACTTGGCCTGATCAAAGAACGTGTACTGTTGCTGGTAGCGCAGCATTTTAATGGCGGGTTCGCCGAGGATGGTGAAATAGAGCGCCGGGCGCTCGGGCGTCGCGTTGGCGAAAATGATTTGATGGGCCAGCGTGGTCTTGCCGCTTCCCGGGGCGCCCGCGATGATATTAAAAGAAAATTCCGGGAGACCGCCGCCCAGGATTTCATCAAGGCCCGGAACGCCGGTCGGCAGTTTCTTTATGATCACTCGAT
>Ga0302140_10001576_pt1 | contig 29833 bp, 25 predicted proteins | sample I_Bog_E1_1_FD_202095 | JGI IMG/M metagenome (GOLD analysis project Ga0302140, IMG submission 202095) | Peat permafrost microbial communities from Stordalen Mire near Abisko, Sweden - I_Bog_E1_1 | ecosystem: Environmental > Terrestrial > Soil > Wetlands > Peat | place: Sweden: Abisko, Stordalen... | reverse complement strand
CGACGTAAAACCACTCTAGGCGCAATCCTTCCGGCTTTGTTAAGAATCTTGCATAAGTCGCCAAGTTTTGCTTTCATCAGAGTTGAGGTCCTGATATGGACGGCCGTCAGGCAGCAGCACCCCGCTGGATCACGGGCATTGAACCCGCCAAAGAGCTGCTCAAGGCGAGCGGTACACAGATCCTTGAGATCGAATGCCGTCAGCAGCCCGCGAGGCTCAGCGAGCTCCTCCAGGCCTATGCAAGAGACCCCGCCTTATGCAAACAAATGCGAAACCTGCACGAGTTTGCAAGCGCGCGCGGACCGATCCTGTTTCTGGGTATGGGAGCCTCGTATTGCTCTGCCATCAGCGCATCAACGCCTTTGCAGTCTCACGGCCACGCTTCGTTCACGGTGGACGCGAGTGAACGGCTGCACTACGGCACCTCGACTTGGAATGATGCGGCGCTTTCCATCCTGCTCACCACCTCCCGCGAGAGCGCGGAACTGGTCTAGCTATTTCATAGAGGCGCGGACCTCCCGCTAGCTCTGGTCTGCAACAATCCAGCGAGCACCTGGTGGCGAGTCGCCAAGCACTGGTTACCGATCCTCGCCGGCCCGGAATACGGCAACGCGACCAAGACTTATACAAATGCCACGGCGTCTGCAATCATCCTCGCTTCCGAGATCCTCGGACTGACCTGGCAACGCGATGCCGAACGAGCTGCGCAGTCCTTTTCCAGCGATCTCGACCACATCTTTGCCGGACGCAACGATCTCGAGGCTTTCTGTCGCGGTGCGGCCAACATCGAAATAATTGACAGAGGAGCAGCCTACAGGGCGGCCATCATGAGCGCGCTCACAATTCGCGAAATGAGCGGCTTCCGCGCTGCGCCGCATACCGGCGCCGGCTTTCACCAAGGGCCGAATCTGGACGTCGACGAGATGCATGTCGCCATCATCTTTGCGCTGGGCCGTGTCGCTGAACTGGGCGTGAAGCTGGGAAGGGAATGCAATCGCAAGGGAGGCAAGGTCGTGCTCATATCAACGGAGGACCACGAAGCTTCCCCTAAGCTGTTGCCGGTAAAGCTGAGCGCCGCTGCCGAACCCTGGGAAAGCGTCACGTCCACAGTTGCTCCGCAGGCGCTCACTCTGGCGATGATCGAATCTACCGGATGCCGCTTGCCGCCTCGATTCCAATATGGCGTTATGGAGCAATAGACATCAGTGCCGGGAGCCGAGCCAGAGCAGACCATCCTCAAAGAGCTGATTCTGGTGCGGATCGGTGAATATCTTGTCACCGTGCCCCATGTTCATGTAGATCATCCTGTACTTTGTGTTAGTCCAAACTACTGGCAGATCTCCACCCCGGATGGTATCCTTCAGGCCCAGCGGATAGTTGGATTTGTCCAGCGTAATCAGCACCTTCACATCTTTGTTGAGCCGCGGACTCGGCTGCCAAATATACCACTCATTGGCAGGCGATGTGAATTGCGCCGGCAAGTGCCTGGTCACAGGACTCGATCTGTCGTCCACATCGAGAAGTCCCGGAAGGGGTGGCCAGTTGTTGCCATAGAAGACTGTGCCGCCAAGGAAACCGACGAACCAAGGCCAGTTTGTTCCTTCGTCGTTGTAAGCTGCGATATGAAAACCCAGCCAACCTCCGCCATGCATCATGTATTGCTGGAATGCTGCGCGTTGCGATTCTTTGTGGGGAAAGTCGTCAAGCCACAGGACTATCTGCACATCTTTGAGCCTGTCTGGATTCAGATCATCCCAGCTCGTCGTCGAGGCAAAATCAAATCCATCCTGTTTGGCCAGCTTTGCATAGAATGCAAGGGCTTCTTCGGCAAACATTACGTGGTCCATTTCAACATTGGCCGAGTAGAACGCAAGCACATGGAAGTGAGGTTGCTGGCTAAACGCTGGCGCCAAAGCGAATAGAGCAAGCAACATAAATCCGAGGGAATAGGATTGTTTGAGCCATAACGTCCCGCTCATCTGGCAGCCGCCCAAAGAATGGCGTTATGAAAAAGCAGCGCAAAGGCGGTGTTCGCAAAATGCTCCGGCCGGTGTCCCATGAAGATGTACACGTTCCTTGCCTTCATATGTTCATTAGTCCACACCACGGGATGATCGCCCATCTTGATCTTGGAATCGGGCCGATACGTGCTCTCATCCACGCTTGCCAGCACATGCACATTGGGCCGCGGAGACTTGTCGTACGTGTACCACTCCTCATCCTGAATCGCAAAGCTGTCGCCTAACCCTTGCATTACTGGATGCAATTTATCCTCGACCTTCACCGTGCCCGATGCGAACGTAGCGATATACTCCTTAAATCGAATTCCACCCATAAAAACCGAGAACCAAGGCCAGATCGGATAGCCGTCGAATTCACCAAGCAGTGTTGCATGATGAAAGCCGATCCATCCCCCGCGTCCTTGCTCGATGTAGTCGCGAAAGGCGTCCATGGCTGCCGGCTTCCAGGCATAGGGAGGATAATTCAGCTGAATAAACAATTGATATTGCGCCAGAAAGCCTTTATCTATCTTGTCCGTATTCTCGACGTAATCAATCGAGAAATCATCCGCAATTGCCTCTTTCGCCAGCCACACCTTGGCGGCATCCACGAACGGCTTGTGGATACCCCCAGTTTCCGCGATCGCAATGACTCGAAACTTGGGATGGGCGGTCTGGCTCCATCCAACCGCGCACGTAAAAAGCGCAAGCATACATACTCCGCGAAAGCAGCGATGCCCAAATCCGCGAATATAGTTCAAAGCCAATCCCTTTCTTGAATGAATCTGCGGTCCAGTCGGCCAACAGCCGAGTTTGACAGTCCGTGTTGCGCCGCATCCAAAATGCGAGGATACTTAGTAAACAATATGAAGTATCTCATCAATTCGGAAATTGGCACAGGCCCGAATAAGCCACAATCGAAGTCGACTCCTCTGATTCTTTCGCTGTTTGCCTTAGCTTTATTGGCGCGCTGCGGGCAGACGTCCCTGGCGCAATCCCACAAAAATATAGGCGAGCCGCATTTGGGCCTCATCAACCCGCAGGCTGTGGCATTCAACCCCGGCACTGGAAAAGCCTATACAGTGGACACCGACGCGGGCGAGGTCGTGATTGTCAACGATGCTACCAACTCGATCATCCGGGTGAAAGTCGGCGTAGGGCCGGTTTCGATCGCCGTGAACACCAGGGACGGTCGAGCTTACGTTGCTAACGCCGGAGATGGCACCGTGAGCGTGATCGATGGCAAGTCCGATGCCGTTGACGCAACACTACCCGTTGGTGCGCATCCTTACTCTATTGCATCGGACTCTGGCGCTGGCAAGATCTACGTCTCGCGAACCTATAGCGATCAACTAATGGTCATCGATGCGACGACGAATCTAGTCAGCGGAGTTAAGACCGGCTCACCCGACCTCCTCGCCGTAAATCCCCGGACCCAAACTGTCTACATGATTGGATACGAGGGCGGCGATCTTCGTGCAATGAATGAAGCCAGTCAACTGCTGAGCAATTATCCCATTGGCATACACGCCTGGGGAATCGCGATTAACCCTGATACCAACGCAGTCTACATTGCAAGGCCTGGCAACGCCGAAATCGCGGTAATCGATCCAGGCTCCCCGTCTCCCCGCATGATTCCGGCCGAACAGATTCCCTGCGCTCTTGCGATCAACCCACACACCAACACCATCTTTGCCGTAAACTACGGTAGCAGTACGGTAACAGTGATTGATGGCGCGAAAGGCCTGGCAATTTCCCAGATCCCGACGGGCTTGCGTCCCGAAGCTATCGCTGTCGATGCGGAACATAACTTGATCTACGTCGCCAATACAAAGAGCAACAGTGTTACGGTGATCGATGGGGACACCGATACAGTACTGGCTTCACTCGAAGCGGGCCACGCTCCTTACGCATTGGCCGTTGACACCTCAGCCGGCAAGCTACATGTGGCAAATCTGGATCGGACCGCGTATACCACGATCGATGTAAGCCGAATCCGTCAGCCCGCGCACTAGTTGCTCAGTGTCTAAGCTCGCGCGGCTTTCGCTTCGTGGTTTGCTCTATGTTGGCTGGTATCGTTCGAAGTGCCTCGAGCGTTCTTGCCTTCCGCTTTGCGACTGAAGCTTGCCGTCAAGAAGTAAAGGGGCAGCCAGTGCATAGGCTGCCCCTTCAATCTTCCGTTCTTTATCTACTGTAGTGTAGCCGGAATGGTGATCGGCTGGCTGTCGGCGCCTGCCGCCGCGTTGATGGTCAGCGTGAACTTACCTGTGACTGTCTGGTTCAGCACATCGCCACTCTGGCTAGGCTGGTTGTTTTTGTCGCCAGAGTACTTGGCCGTGATGGTGTGTGTGCCGACGGCCAATGAACTGATATTGAGTACCGCACTATTGTCGTCCACCGCGGATGGAGTGCCGATGGACGTACTACCATCGTAAAACGTAACGGTGCCGGTCGGGTTGTTGGCAGACGTGATGGATGCCTGCAGAGCTACCGGTGAGCCTAAGGCCACCTTGGTGTTCGTGGACGTAATCAGCAGATTCGTAGCCTTGGCGCTACTGCCTCCGCAGCCTACGAGAGTGCCGCTTATGATTGTACCCAAGCCGATCACCATGAGAACTGTCAACATGTAGAAGCGGCGTCTGCGGCGTGGCGAAATAAGCAGGATAAGTCCAGCCAAGCTGAGCGTTCCCGAGGCACCGATCGCGAATCGAGACTTGAGCGAGGCGGACGTTGAGGCAACGGATGTTCCCGGCGCCGTGGTCGTCAAAGTAAGTGAGCCGGATGCGCCAGGCTTTATCGTGATTGAACTGCAGGAGATGCCGACTGGCAGGGTACCGCAACTCAGCCGGATGGGACTGCTGAATCCGAGAATGCTCTGAGTATTGATCGCAATCGTGGCAGTTTGACCTGCTGCGACGGTGAGTGGGCTAGGCATTGCGGTTACGCTGAAGTCCGGGGTCGTGACCTGGATGACAACTGGCGCTGAGGTCGCGGCCGTCCAGTTTGCATCTCCGGAGTATCTTGCTGTGATTGTGTTTGCTCCAGCAGCAAGTACCGGCGCCAGTGTTGCAAGAATACAGTTGCCGTTGCCGGTATTCAGTGGCTGCGGTGTTCCGATAGGTGCAGAAGCCGCGCCTGCAACGGAATCATAGAACTGGATGGTCCCGGTAGGAGCCGCGGCCGAAGAGTTTGCGAGAGCGCTAACGATGGTCGCAGTGACGCTGGTCTGAGCACCCACGCCGACGTAGCTGGCGAGCGTTTGCAATTGTACCGTTGGCGTTGCCTGGGCGACGTTGATGGTGGTCAGCGTCGTTCCGCTGCCTGCGTAGTTGGAATCACCATCATAGGTCGCATAGATGCTGACTGGTCCGGCGGTGCTCCACGAAACGAATGTGCTGACCTGGCCACCAACGATTGTCACCGGTGCTGCCTGCAGGCCATTGGAAGTGTGCATGGTGACCGTACCGATGGGGCCGGATGTTCCAGTCGCAACCTTTGCCGGCTTCACCGAAACCACTACCTGAGTTCGGCCCCAAGCTGGCAGACGTAGAAGAAGCAGTCAGCGTAGTGGTCGTCTTGACAGATCCAGTGACAGTAGGAATCAGCTCATCGTACGAGTTGAGAATACCTGGCGTGTAGTTGCTATCGCCCGGCCACGAGGCCTTCACATAGTAGTCGCCTGCAAGTGCGACAAAGGGGATGGTGGCGACGCCATTACTTGCGATGCTGCCTGTGGCGAGGACAGCACCTGTGTCGGCGCGATAGAGGCTAACCGTACCTGTTGGGACCACGGCAGGATCGAAGGCAAAGTAGACGCTTGCAATCACCGTGCTGTTGGCAGGCGGCGTCTGCGAACTCAGAGCTACGCTGTAATTGAGTTTGCCCTGGCTAATCGTGAAGGGGAATGTGGTGGTGGACGGTTTGAAGCTGCTATCTCCTGAGTAGTTGGCAGTGAAGGTGTAATTGCCGATTGGAAGATCGCAATCTGTGCCAGGCCCGCATGGAATATAGATGGATCCTGTGTGGTCCAACGGGTAGGGGCCAAAAGTCTTGCCGTTGGTGGAGAAGGAGACGGTTCCTGTCGCAACTCCTCCGCCAGAATTACCCGCAACCCGCACTTGCACGAAGAAGTTGGTGCCGAGCGTTACGGCGGTAGCCGGAACGATGGGCTGACGCCCGAGGATGAAGAAGCGACTTGGCGCGAAGGTCGCCGGCGTCAACACACTGCGTTCCGGCGTAACAGTCAGTGAGATCGGAGCGGATGTGCTGCTGCTGTAATTCGCATCGCCGTCATAGTACGCGGTCAGGTTATATGTGCCACCTGGCAGGCTGTTCAAAACCGCCGAGTACCTGCCCGCCGTGAGCGCGGCCGCCAGAATCGGACTTGTTGCTGCACCTGTACCTGATCCTGTCTCGTTAAGAGCGATGCCTCCGGACGGCATGCCAGTGCCCGAGGCTGGTTTCACCACAGCTTGCAGGTTGATCTGGGTACCATGAACGAAACTCCTGGACGAGATGACGAGTGATGTAGCTGTGGACGCGGTGGTCAACGTGCCCCACGCTTTGACCAGATTTGCAGCGTCCACCGAGCCTAGACCGGAGGCGAGATCATAGCCCGTGCCAGCGCTGTTTCCGCTAAGCAGCCCAAATAGTGATCCGGGAATCGAAACAGTGCAGTCTGTATTGCCAAAGAGGCAACTCAGAGCGTTACTGCCTGCAGTAATGTCATGGAACACACAGGCGCTCGTCTGCGATGGATCCGTCTCTGTAGAAGAATTGCAGGCGCTAGCCGTGCCTTGATGCGCCGCGAGTTTATAAAGCTGATAGTTCGCCAGGCCTTGAAATACGCCACTTTTCTGTTCGACAAGCGCCATGATTCCGGCCATCGAAGGCGACGCCGCGGAAGTGCCGCCGATGATGGAGGCAGATTCCAGGGTGATGCTGCCATCGCTGTTAGTCGTCCACTGGCAGGAACCGTCGTAGCAGAGCATGAATCCGTCATGAATTGCAGCAGCAGCGAGAGAAACATCGGGGAGATCGCGCACGCCATCTGCGGGAACTCCAATACCTGCCTGCCAGTTGGGCTTAGCGTAGCCGCTCGTGCACTGATAGAGTCCCGTAACTATGCTGGCCGTATCGCCCTCGGGATGAACGGAGCAATTGCTTGCGCCACCGCCGCCTGCGTAGGTTCCTTCAACAGTCGGATCGAAGTAGCAGTTATCTGCGCTCACGGGAAGGTTTGGGTTGCAGCTCTCGTTCCATATCGCTTCAGGAATGTATCCTTTCGCAGAGGAAAGGTTGGAACTCACAGTCGGATTCCAATAGGTATTCACATTGGTGTCGGCAAACTCGGTACCTCCAACGGCAGTGTTGTATGGGGTCGACGCAAGGGCATTCACGCCAAGGCCGTAGGGCGTGGCAAGATACTCGTTTGGAACATCGCACATGCTCGATCCCGCGTCCCCGGCTGCAACGAAGACGGATATCCCCTCCGCTGCAGCCTGTTGCCACAGGCTGTTGTAGAAGTCTATTTCATCCTGGCTGACTCTCTGCTCACAGGCTCCGAAACTGACAGACATGATCGGCGCTACGAGATTGTCAACGATGTACGCGGCCGAAATGTCCACTCCGTCCGTCGAGTACGTGCTGCCGCCGATGACGTAGTTGATGTTCGCCTTGGGGGCAATAGCGCCGGACCACTCAACATCAAGGATCGCCTCTTCATCGTCGCCTGCAACAACGCCGGGATCATCATTGGCGTGAATCAACGTTGGATCATTGTAAGGAAGTCCAAAAACAGTCCGAAATGCTTCGACGTCAGAGATGCTGATATCCGAGCGGCCTACGATGGCGATGGAAACACCGGTTCCATCGTTACCGCTGCTAATCAGCGGCGTCGTATTGTAGATCGCGGCGTAGTCTCCCGGAGCAAGAAATGTCTGCTCGGGAGCACCCTGGGAGGTGAAGTTTGGATTCACAAGAAGTGCTTCATTCGCTGGATCGACTGGCTCAGTTACCGCACCTGGAGTCGATGCCGACTTGGTGCGGACCATTTTGCCATTCTTGCCGCGCACTACACTTCCGAGTTGGGTGTGCAGCGGCGACTTCGAAAAGCTGTTCATGCTGACAACTCCAGCCACGGCGGGAGCCAGAGCGACCGGGATCGACAGGGCGCTTGCATTGGCGTATTGTTGTGCTCCAGCCAGCTTGTAAGTATGTATCTCGGTCGCAAAGGCTTGCTCGACCTGCGCCGATGTGCCGGAGAATCGAATCCATCCCTTGCCGCGAGCGACTTCGTTCACTTCAAAGCCATTCGATGTCAACCAATTCGTAATGGTCTGGATATCCTTGTCGGCGACGCCGAAATTGGCCCCAAACTCCGCCGGAGTCAACCAATGGTGATAACTTGCCGAGTTGGGGTTTTGAACATCGTCCATGAATTTCGTCAGCGCTGCAGTCTGCGCCGCGCTGGGCCTCAGGCGGAGCAGCATATCCTTCATTGGCAACGAACTCGTCGCGCGCCCCTGGTCTGCCGCATTGTGAATCTGTGCCGGCACGCTGTTAGGCAGCGTGTGACGCGACGAGGAACTGATTGGCTGCGTGATCTGAGGCGCGATTGGCGGGGCTGTCACTTGAGCATAGGCGCTGAACGCGGTCAGTGCGGCGATAGCCGGAACGATGCTGCGAAGGAACTTCAGGATCATTGATTGTTTCTCCAGAGAGCAAAACTCAGTAAGTTTGCGAACGGCAGCTGAGACGGTTGAATAGGAGAGAACGCCGGCAATCGAGATAGCCGGGATGATTCCGTCAGAGAGGGATGAGGTAAGACCACATCCACGGAAAGAGACTCTGGGATGAAGCGGATAAAGCGGAATGCAAGTGTGTCAATCACCTGCGATGGAACGAAGGAATTTATGGAGCGAGCCTGGCAGTGTTCAAGCTTGCGCAAAGTGTAACAATAGGCTGATGGATTCCAATGCTCTGCTTTGAGTAGGATTTGACCTACCCTTTCGGGTAGGTAGGCGCAGGGATTTAAAGGGTGAGGAATCCGCGCTGCAAGGCGATCACCACGGCCTGGGTGCGATCGCTTGCCTGCAATTTCTGCAGGATATTCTTCACATGCATTTTGATGGTATCTTCCGTTACAAAAAGAAGTTGCGCAGCCTCTTTGTTGCTCTTCCCCTTGGAAATTAAGGTCAGAACCTCGATCTCCCGCTCGGTCAACTTCCGCGATCCGATATAGCGAGCAAGCTTATCTGTCGTCTCATCCGGCAACGCTTTTCCGCCGGCAGCAACCCGACGAAGTTGTTCCGCAAGTGCGCCGCCTTCAATACCTTTGAGCAGGTAGCCGCAGGCCCCAGCGTGGATCGCCTCGTAGACTGAGGCATCTCCCTGCGCCGATGTAAGCATCACCACGCGGGTAGTCGGATCGAGTGTAAGCAGGGCCCTCAATACTTCAATGCCGCTCCGATCAGGTAGCCGCAAGTCCAGCAGGACAACATCCGGGCGCTCTGCTTGAAACATCGCAATGGCAGACTGTCCGTTCGCAGCAAGCCCGGTCACGCTGATGTTGTGCCGCGCAAAGATTCCAGCCAGCCCCTCGCGCACCATGGGATGGTCGTCGACTATCAGAACCTTGAGCGAATTCGTGTCCACAACTTCAAACGCTATCATGAGGACCGCGGGATGCGCCCAGCGATTCTGTCTCCGCCTGCTCTTGCACCTTCTGCCGACTCAGGCGCCGCCAGAAAAACAGTCTGCCTGGATGTCCTGAAATCGTTGCGGAAAGAGGCGCTTCCAGCGTTATCCTGGTCCCACTCCCGAGTACGCTTTCGACTTGCAGCATTGCATTGATGCGGCGTGCGTGAGCCTGCATCCCTGAAAGTCCAAAGTGACCGGTCCTACCACTCGTCCGAATCGACTTGCTCATACCAATTCCGTCATCCACGATTGTTACCACCAGTTTGCGCGGCAGAAACACTATCCTTGCCTCGATCCTACTCGCGACGGCATGGCGAAACGCGTTCGCAATCGCTTCGCGACAGATGCTGTACACCTCGTCTCGCAAGAAGGGATGGAGGTCTCGCGGAGCGCCTTCGCTCGAAAGCTGATATTCAGGGGTGTCTGCCAGGCGGAACTCCGCTTCAACGTAAGTCAGCAAGTCGAGCAAGCTAAGCTGTGGGCCAGCCATCGAGTGCAGATTGGAGACAATATTGCGGCTTCGCGCAACCATCCCTCTCATGCGCGCCGCCAGAGCATTCAGAGAGTGCTGAGCAACTTGCGGGTCCTCCCCAAGTTGCAGTTCCACAAGTTCAAGTTGCAACGCTGTTCCAGTCAAATCCTGGATGAAAGTATCGTGGATCTGAAGCGCAATTCGTTCCCGTTCCGCCGACCGCTCCTGAAAGCGGAGATTCAGCTTCTCGGCACGTTGCAACGTGCGTCTCCGTGTGATCTCGATGAGAATTGCCGCAATTACGACCACAACGAGCGCCACGAACCACCGTGTCTGCCAGAAGAATGGCTCGAGTTCAACTGCGATTGCTCGCGAAACCGGCCCCCACTCCCCCGTTCGATTTGCCGCCTGCACTTCAAACGTGTATCTGCCCGGAGCCAGACCCATGTAAGACGCCTCGCGCAGGGTATCGGCGTTAACCCAGTCACTCTTCCAGCCCCGCAGACGATACCGAAATCGTATCTGTTCCGGAGCGACAAACCCCGGTGCAGTGAAAGTGAAGACCAACCGATGGCGTCCGGGGGCTACCTTGATATCTTCTGGTTGCAATTGCGCGTCATCTATCGAAATGCCATCCAGCACCGCCTGCAACAACGGCTGCGATTGAGCCGTCGACTCCGCAACAACCGGCCCGGCCTCGGTCGCGAACCATGATCGTCCATCGTGCGCGAGCACTTCGGTCACCTGGCCCAACGGGAGAATGCTCCGGCTCTTCAATCCGTCGTCCTCGGTAAATCTCTCAGGCGTAACTCCATGTCCGTTCCCTTTGCTCAAAGCCTGCAGTTGTTCATGAGGAATGCGGCAAATTCCGTGGGCGGTAGACATCCACAAACTTCCGTCAGCATCATCATGAATTGAGAAGACAGCGTCGCCAGGCAGTCCATCCTCCTGTGTCAGGGTCCAGTTCCTCTTGCCATCGCGGTAGATGAGTCCATTCGATGTTCCCAAAAGCACGCCGCCGCCCCTGGAAATGGCAATCGCATTCACCGCATTCATTGAAGGCACGTCGAGGTTCCAGCGCACACCGTTCCAGTGAAAAGCACCGGTCTTGCCACCCGCCCACAATCCTCCTTCACGATCGGGAACGAGTGCCCAGATTACGTCATCGGTAAGACCCTCCGCCGGTCCAAACCGTGTAAGAACATTCCGGTCAAGGCGGTAAACACCCTGATGCAGAAGCGCAAACCAAAGACTGCCATCTCGGGTGCGAACGGGCGATGAAATATACCCTACAGGAATACTTGGAAGCTTATGGAATCGCCCTTTTTCATACGCGAAAAGCCCATAATCTGCGATGGCCACGACCGGACCGGAATTCCCATCGGCAAACCCGCGAATTTGACCGCGGCGAACTCCCTGGGCAGCACCGAATCCATGCCAGCGTCCGCCTTCCAGGTGCCATACTCCGGCTCCGAGAGTCCCTGCCCAGATGGACTGAGACTTATCCTCAAATATGGCATCGTACTGGCTATTGAGAGGAAGGCCATCTCGCTCGGTGTAGTGCGTAAAACGGCCACGGTGCAGACGTTGCAAGCCGGAGATGGTACCGATCCACATATCGCCGTCCCGATCTTCAAAGAGCGCCCGCGCATCGTTGCTGGCGAGACCCTCCTGTACGCCGAGCAACTCTAGCTTACCGTCCGCATATCGACTGATACCTTCGAGTCCGCCGCTCGCCATCCATAGGTGCTGTTCGCGATCCAAGAGGACCTGGACGAATTCTTCCGGCCCTTTCCTCCGCTCTGGAACGAAGCGGGATTGCTCGAAGCGAAATAGCGTGTGACCATCCCCCGCAAAGATGGTTCCGTCGCCTGCGATATAGAGAAGCCGCGCGTTGGGCAGCGGATAGACTGTTACGACCCTTCCAGAGGCGATCACTTCGACGTTCCTACCGTCGGCAAGCCACAGCATTCCTCTCTTGTCCTGCTGAATATCCCGAACCCTCGCGAGGGGAACAGGCAGCGCGACGGCTGTTGCAGACTCTTTATCGACGCGAAACAGACCCTCCTTCGTCCAAGCCAGGATGCATTTTTTACTTGCGCAACTTACAAGGCCTGCTACTGGATTCGCCCCGCTCGGACCCAGAGGAACAGCATGGAATCTACCCTGTCGGTACGAGAAAAGTCCGGCTGAACCAGCTATCCAGAGAGTTCCTTCCTCGTCCACGACGAGTTGGGACACGGAGTGGCGCAGGGCAGGGGGACCGTCCTGAACGAAGGTTCGAAAACGGAGCCCGTCAAATCTCGCCAGGCCGCCATTCGTTCCCACCCAGAGGAATCCGTCCGGGGTTTGAGTAATTGCCGTCACGAAGTTCTGCGGCAGCCCCTGCTCGGTCGTCCAAGTCTTCAAAACTTCTTGCCGAAGACCGTCGGATCTTGTCGGACGCGGTTCCTGGGCGATCGAACGCCTGCAAGAGGGGGCTGGAATCATTTCGGCCAGGACGAGCACGCCAATCACCAACCTAGAGAATTTGCCGCCCTCGCAATACGCTCCCAAAGTGTCCGCTCCGAGGTTTGTCGACTAACTAACGTGCACACCACAACTTGAGTTTACCGGCAGAAGCAGGGCAAGACTTCCGGAGTGAACCCGGTGCCTCTTATTCGCCCGAATGAAACTGGTCGATGACCTTTTCGGTCATGGTCCTTTTGGTTACCGGAGAGGAAAGTACGGTCGCAGTCGAGGTGGTTCCGAAATGGCCCATCCTGTCGAGGAATCGTTCCAGATGCTCCATCGATACGACGCGGGCCTTGACGATAAAAGAGTCGGAACCGGTAACGCGATGGCACTCGAGGACCTCGTGCCAGTTCTTCACCTGTGATTGAAACGTGCGCACAAGGGATTCCGATCCTCCGATTGAAATTCGCACGAAGATCAGGATCGGCATGCCCAGCCGTTCCAGATTGATGTCTGCGTGAAAGCCGCGAATCACGCCGAGCTTTTCCAACCGATAGACCCGCTCGGCAACGGCCGGTGTTGTCAGCCCAACCCGCCGGCCAAGTTCAGCCCACGAAAGTCGCGCATTCTGCTGCAACTCCTCGATAATCCTCCACGCAATGCGGTCAAGGTCGAGGGGTTCCTGACGCGGGCTGTTTCGGGTTGCGGTCACTGGGCCGTCCTTTCGATTCGCCTTCGATTGGAAGGACTCTAGCATCTCTTTCTTTCGAAAGTAAACCATTCGAGCAAGATCAGCGCTGGAACGGGATTGTCATCCATACACAGCGAATGCGATACTTCGCTTCGTCACCGATCCATACGGTTCCATGGAGCTTCCCCAATGGCTGAATGTCACTATCTTTCAGGGTTTGGCAACGAGTTTGCCACCGAGGCGTGTTCCGGCGCGTTGCCACTAGGCCAAAACTCCCCGCAAAATTCCCCGCTCGGCCTCTATACAGAGCAGATCAGTGGCTCGGCCTTTACTGCGCCGCGCGCGGTGAACCGCCGCACCTGGAGCTACCGGATTCGGCCCTCGGTGATGCACCTGCCCTACGTTGAATTTAAGCAGAGTACGCTGCTACGCAGCGGCCCATTCCGTGAATCGCGGATGCCGCCCAATCAGATGCGCTGGAATCCATTGCCCCTCCCGGAGGAAAAAACTGACTTCGTGACGGGCTTGGTAACTCTCGGCGGCAACGGCGATCCGGCCCTGCAGGATGGCGTCGGCATTCATCTTTACGCAGCAAACGCCGCGATGAAGGACAGTTTCTTTTATAACGCCGACGGCGAGATGCTGATTCTGCCGCAACAGGGCAAGTTGCTGCTTCTGACGGAACTGGGAACGCTCGAAGCGGCGCCGGGGGAACTTGCGGTGATTCCTCGGGGCATCAAATTCCGCGTGGAATTGCCGGACGGCGTGGCTCGTGGCTATATTTGCGAGAACTACGGACAGAACTTCCGGCTGCCCGAACTCGGGCCCATTGGCGCCAACGGACTTGCAAATTCTCGCGACTTCCTCACTCCTGTCGCAGCCTACGAAGATCGAGAAGGCGCGTTTGAAGTGATTGCCAAGTTTCTTGGCCGGCTTTGGCGTGCGGAGATCGACCACTCACCGCTCGACGTTGTCGCATGGCACGGAAATTACGCGCCGTACAAATTCGATATGGCGCGTTTTCAATGCATCAACACAGTGAGCTTCGATCATCCAGACCCATCGATTTTTACCGTGTTGTCGGCGCCGTCAGGTATTGCCGGCGTTTCTAATGTCGATTTTGTGATTTTTCCGCCGCGCTGGATGGTGGCTGAGCAAACCTTCCGTCCACCGTGGTTCCACCGCAACATGATGAATGAATTCATGGGACTGATTCATGGTCAATATGACGCCAAGGCGGAAGGGTTTCTGCCCGGCGGTGCCAGTTTGCACAACTGCATGTCCGGTCATGGGCCGGATGCCGAAACCTTTGAGCGGGCCAGCAAAGCCGATTTGAAACCGCATTACATCGACGGCACACTCGCATTTATGTTCGAGACTCGGTTGCCTGTGCAAGCAACGCGTTTTGCGCTTGAATCCAAGATCCTGCAGCACGAATACTTTGAATGCTGGCAGAGCCTGAACAAGAACTTCCCGGGCGGTTCCCTTCGTCACGCAGAGTAAACAAATTTCGAGAACTTTTTGCCAGACGGGAGCGCCGAGGATTGGATCCATTTTTGGTCAAAGAGTGGAGACGCAAGAGCTGGGTCGAATCGGCCAATGACCCCACCTGCGGTTATCCATTGCAGAGCCTTCCCTATTGCATCTTTACCAATGGTGCGGAACGGGCTCGACCCGGCATTGGTATCGGTAAATTTGTCTTAGATCTCAAGCAATGCAGCCTCACCGGTCTGTTTGCGGAGTTGCCGGCTTCCGTTCGACTCGCGTGCGAGGCGGAGACCCTCAACCCTCTTATCGCATGCAGCGCAGCGGAGCACACGGCTCTGCACAACTGGATCAAGGACCTGCTCGATGCAACTGCAATCGTATCAATGCGAGAGTCCCTCGGAACCGCGCTCACTCCGATGCGGGACGCGACGCTTCTCAAGCCAGTTGCGTCCGCCAACTTCACTGACTTCTACGCATCTATCCACCACGCGACCCGCGTGGGCCGGCTCTTTCGTCCGGATCAACCGCTTCTTTCCAACTACAAATACGTGCCCATCGGCTATCATGGCCGGGCATCGTCGCTGATAGTCAGCGGGACTGGAGTGCGCCGACCGCGCGGCCAGGTAAGCTCTGGCCTAATTGTCCCGCGTTTCGAGCCGACTCGCTTTCTGGATTATGAGGTTGAGGTGGGTGCGTATATCAGCACGGGAAACGAGCTCGGCGAGCCGATTGAAATCAGCCACGCTCCGGGGTACCTGTTTGGGCTGTCTCTTGTGAATGACTGGTCGGCGCGCGATATCCAGTCTTGGGAATATCAGCCGCTAGGGCCGTTTCTGGCCAAGAACTTCGCGACTACCGTTTCCCCGTGGGTGGTGCCGATAGCGGCCTTTGAGCCCTTTCGCGTCAGCGCGTCGCCGCGCCCGGAGGGAGACCCTGCGCCGCTCCCGTATCTCTTCGACTCTCTGGATCAGGAATCCGGCGCCATCGACCTCACGCTGGAAGCGTTTCTTCTGACCTCCGCAATGCGCGCCGAGGGCATCGCACCTCACCGCCTGAGCAAGTCAGGAATGCGCGACCTCTACTGGACGCTCGCGCAGATGATCGCCCACCATGCTTCCAATGGCTGCAATCTGCTTCCGGGTGACCTTCTGGCCACGGGTACCATCTCCGGCCCCGAAGACGAATCGGCAGGCTGCCTGCTCGAACTCACGCAACGCGGTGCGAACCCAATTCTGCTGCCTAATGGCGAGAGCCGAACCGCGCTCGAAGACGGCGACGAGGTAATTCTACGTGGCCATTGCCGCCGCGAAGGGTTCCCGGAAATCTCCCTGGGCGAGTGCCGCGGTGTGATCCTTCCAACACTTTCGCCGGACTTTTGATTATTAAGTGATTCGGAGCAAAAAGCCACGAAAAGGAAGACAATATTCCAAATTTTCCTTTTAACCGGTATTCAATATCATCCATTCAGCGGCCTATGCTCTAAATCAGTCGGGCTCGGTATTCTTCCCGGAATTCGTTTCCGCCGCCTGGCTGACGGAGGTCACAATGGCAACCCTTGCTGCGATCAATCCCAGGATGGGACAGGATTTTCTGCCCCTCAAAGGAACGGATCACGTTGAATTCTATGTGGGCAACGCGCGTCAGGCGGCTTACTACTATCGCGCCGCTTTCGGCATGAGCCTGGTGGCCTACTCCGGTCCCGAGACCGGCCAGCGAGATCGAGCCTCGTATGTCCTTCAGCAGGGTAAGATCCGATTCGTCTTCACCACTCCGCTGCGGCCCGGCAGCCCCATAGCCGACCACGTTGCGCGCCATGGCGATGGCGTGCGCGCAATTGCATTGGAAGTGGGCGACGCTCACGCCGCTTGGCGAGAAACCACTTCGCGTGGCGCGCGCTCGATTGCCGAGCCAGCAGAAACTGCCGATGAATACGGCCGCGTCGTTACAAGCTCGATTGCGGCGTACGGCGACACCATCCACACCTTTGTGGAGCGGGGTCACTACAACGGCGCCTTTCTCCCCGGCTTCCGCTCCGAAGCTACGGACACGGTTGCTCGTCCTACCGGCCTCAAGCATGTGGATCACATGGTCGGGAACGTGGGCTGGCACGCCATGAATGAGTGGGTTAATTTCTATGCTCATGTCATGGGTTTTCAACTCTACCAGCACTTTGACGACAAAGACATTTCCACGGAGTACTCAGCCTTGATGTCCAAAGTGATGTCGAACGGCAATGGCTACGTGAAGTTCCCCATCAACGAACCGGCCGAAGGGCGCAGAAAGTCGCAGATCGAAGAGTATCTCGACTTTTACCAGGGGCCGGGCGTGCAGCACATTGCATTGGCCACGGATGACATTCTTGCGACCGTTTCCCGTATGAAGGCTCAAGGCGTGGATTTCCTGACCGTACCGCACAACTACTACAGCGAATTATCCGGCCGCGTCGGCCATATTGACGAACCGATTGAAGAACTGGAACGGCTTGGTATTCTCGTAGACCGGGACGACGAAGGCTACATGCTGCAGATATTCACGCGGCCTGTGGAGGATCGGCCTACGCTGTTTTACGAGATCATCCAGCGCAAGGGCAGCCGAAGCTTTGGCAAAGGCAATTTTAAGGCGCTCTTTGAAGCCATTGAACGGGAACAGGCGCTGCGAGGCAACCTATGACAAGCTCGACTCTCGAACTGACAAAAGCAGTTCCATTCCTGATCGAACAGGACTTCGCCTCCTATACCGCGGACCAGCATGCAGTTTGGGCCGAATTGGTGCGCCGCCGCATGCCGCAACTAGAGCGGCACGCCGCGCGTGAGTATCTGGAAGGATTCGACTACCTGAATCTGCCTTACGATCGCCTTCCGAATCTGGCTCAGCTCTCAGTGCGGCTCGAACCTCGCACCGGCTGGAATACTACGCCGGTAAGTGGATTCATGCCTGGACCGGCTTTCTTTGAGATGCTGGCAGCGCGGTGCTTTCCCACAACCACCTGGCTGCGCAGCAAAGACTCTCTGGACTACACTCCGGAACCTGACATTTTTCACGACGTCTTTGGACATGTGCCGATGCATGCCCATTCCGTGTTTGCGGATTTTCTGGCCCACTACGGGCAACTCTGCTCACGAATTGACGACGAGCGAATTCTGGAGCAAATCGGGCGAGTGTTCTGGTACACGGTCGAGTTTGGGCTCATTCGCCAGCAGGGCCAAGTCAAGGTGTACGGAAGCGGATTGATCTCCTCGGACGGCGAATGCACGAACGTCCTCAACTCCGGCTGCGAGATTCGGCCTTTTGTGCTCGATGAAGTCCTGCGCACTCCGGTCAAAGTAGACGAGATGCATCACCTGCTCTTCGCCATCGAGAGCTTCGACGAGATCTACCAGGCCATGCGCCTGCTTGAGCGTCGCATCGACTCCGGATTGCCGCTGGAGGATTGATTGGCTCTTAGTCGCCTAAATTTGCAGCTTGGCGCTTTCCGCGCCATTCCATGCCTACGAAAGAGGTATGATGCGCAAGTGAGAAATGACCTGCGAACGTGATCGCTTCGCATGAGATGGTGCCATGGCGGATTCACTCCAGTTTGACAATTGCCTCCAATCGAAACTAGACATACAGTCCCCAAGGCTGCGCGCGAACCAAGAGGCTCTCGCGGTCCTGATGGCAGAGTTGCGCGTGGAGGAGGATGAAATTCGCCTGGGTGGAGGCGCAAAAGCCGCTGCGGCGCAGCATGCCAAGCGCCGACTGACGGTAAGGGAACGGATCGCTCTCTTGCTTGATGAGGACACAGAACTGGTCGAGTTGGGACTTTGGGCGGCACACGGCATGTATGTCGAGTATGGCGGCGCTCCCTGCGCAGGTGTGGTCACAGGATTGGGACGGGTTAGCGGCCGCCTCTGCATGATCATTGCCAACGACGCCACGGTGAAGGCCGGCGCGTTTTTTCCTATGACGGCAAAGAAAGTGCTGCGAGCGCAGTCGATTGCACTCGAAAATCGTATCCCGACGCTTTATCTCGTGGACTCCGCCGGCGTGTTTTTACCGCTTCAAGAGGATGTCTTCCCGGATCAGGACGACTTCGGCAGGGTCTTCCGAAATAACGCCGTCATGAGTTGTCTTGGCATCCCGCAAATCACGGCGATCATGGGCATGTGCGTGGCCGGCGGAGCATATCTGCCCGTAATGACAGACACCGTGTTGATGACTGAAGGTTCGGGATTGTTCCTGGCTGGTCCCTCACTGGTGCAGGCAGCCATTGGGCAGAAAACAGAACCAGAGGAACTGGGCGGTGCGGCAATGCACGCCGAGATATCGGGAACAGTCGACTTCAAGGAACCAGACGATCGCTCCTGCCTGGCGCGGTTGCGTTCTTTGGTGGCGCGAATGGGCCAGCGCATGCCGCTGCCGTCGAGTGATGAAGCTTTCAACCGAATCGCCTTCGATGCCACGAAGGATGCTCCCAAATTCGCCGCTGAGCAACTGTACGGTCTGCTCAACCCAGCGCCCGGAGCAAGCAATGTTTACGATATGCGAGAAGTCATTGCGAGAATCGTGGACCGCAGCGAATTCGACGAATACAAAGCGGACTTCGGAAGGACCGTCCTATGCGGATATGGGCGGATTGGCGGCCGCGCAGTAGGCATTGTCGCCAACCAGAAGACCAACCAGATCCAGACGGTTGCTATGGGGCCCTCGGCCGGCACGAAGCGTATCGAAGTAGGCGGAGTGATCTATACCGAAAGCGCTCAGAAAGCTGCGCGGTTCATCATGGATTGCAATCAGAACCTCATACCGCTGCTATTCCTGCACGACGTCAATGGATTCATGGTCGGCAAAGACGCCGAATGGTCAGGCATTATTCGCGCCGGAGCGAAGATGGTTTCGGCTGTCAGCACCTGCGTCGTTCCCAAGATCACCGTGATTGTTGGCGGGAGCTTTGGCGCGGGGCATTATGCCATGTGTGGAAAAGCCTATGATCCGCGTTTCCTGTTTGCTTGGCCTACTGCGCGATACGCGGTGATGAGCGGCGCTTCGGCAGCGAATACTCTGGCAGAGGTGCGCGCCAAACAGATGGAGCGCGGCGGAAAGGTCTTGTCGGAGGCGGACAAGAAGGCTCTCCATGACGAAATCAAAGCGACCTACGACGCCCAGGCCGATCCGCGCTACGGTGCGGCGCGTCTTTGGATCGATGCCATCATTGATCCAGCGAAGACAAGGGACATCCTGATCACAGCACTCGAAGCGTGTGCCCTGAATCCTGATGTGCCCAGATTCAATCCTGGAGTTTTACAGACCTGATTGTTGGATCTTCCGCGGGGGAAGTCCGCGCAGGTAGCCCGGTGTTCTGAAGGCAGCATGGCGTCGCACAGTATGCGGGATGAAAAGGAGCAGAATTATGGCACTTGCACTCGATGCTTCAGTAGGTCTTTATCCGTTTGTGTTGACCGAAGATCAGGAACATCTTCGTCGCGAGATTCGCGAGTTTGCCGCCCGTGAAATTACTCCAAACATTATGGTCTGGGATGAGGCGAGCGAATTCCCGCTGGCCGTGGTCAAGAAGCTGGGAGCGATGGGGCTGCTTGGGATCATCTTCCCGTCCGAGTACGGGGGTGCGGGATTGGGTTACCTCGACTACGCGCTGGCAATCGAGGAACTTTCTGCCGTGGACGGGTCGCTGGGACTCACGGTTGCTGCTCATAATTCCCTGGGCACAAACCATATCTTCCTCGCCGGCAACGAGCAACAAAAGAAAAAGTACGTGCCTTTGCTAGCCAGCGGAGAATGGCTGGCTGCCTGGGGGCTCACCGAGCCAGGCTCGGGTTCAGATGCTGCCGGCGCCAGAACTACCGCGGTGCGAAAGGGCGATCGCTATGTGCTGAACGGAAACAAGACGTTCATCACCAACGGACACTATGCTGATGTTGCGGTCATCATCGCAGTCACCGACAAGACCAAGGGAACGCACGGACTTTCGGCATTTGTCGTCGAAAAAGGGACGCAGGGATTCCGGCCGGGAAAGAAGGAAAACAAGCTTGGGCTGAGAGCGAGCGATACCAGCGAGCTCATCTTTGAGGACTGCGAGATACCCGAGGAAAACCTGCTGGGCGTCGAAGGCGAAGGCTTTGTCGATGCGATGCGCGTATTGGATGGCGGCAGAATTTCCATCGCAGCGTTATCGTTGGGCATTGCGCGCGGAGCATTGGATGCCGCGCTGAAATATGTCAAGGAGCGGCGGCAATTTGGGAAGGCCATTGCCGAGTTTCAGGGCATTCAATGGAAGCTCGCAGACATGGCGACAGAGCTCGACGCGGCCCGGCTGTTGACTCAGCGCGCGGCAGTTCTCAAGGATGCTGGCCGCAAGGTAACGCGCGAGTCCGCCATGGCCAAGCTTATGGCGAGTGAAGTCGCCGTCCGAATCTGCAACGATGCAGTGCAGTTGTTTGGCGGCTATGGCTTCATCAAGGACTATCCTGCGGAGAAGTTCTATCGCGACGTCAAGCTATGCACCATCGGCGAAGGCACAAGCGAGATCCAGCGGATGGTGATCGCGAGAGAAATTCTGAAGGTTTATCCATCACGAGGATAAGAGGGTTAGATGAGTAATGAAGTGAGAATTGTAGAGTGTCCAAGGGATGCATGGCAGGGCTTGCCGCGACACATCTCCGCAGAGGTGAAGGCTGACTACATTAGAACGCTGATCGAAGCAGGCTTCAAACACATAGATGCCGTGAGCTTTGTTTCGCCCAAAGCGGTTCCTCAGATGGCGGATTCTGAACAAGTGCTGGAGTACCTGATGGCTCCGGAAGATGTGGAGATCATCGCCATAGCCGTAAACGCGAAGGGCGCAGAGCGGGCACTGCGTGCTGGAGCAGTGCAGACTCTCGGATTTCCGTATTCGGTATCGCCAACCTTTCTGGCGAGAAATCAGAATCAGAGACCAGAAGAAGCTATCGAGGCGTTGGAAGAGATAGGTACACTAGCCTTCAAAGGAGGGCTGGATGTCGTGGCCTATCTCTCCATGGCCTTCGGTAATCCATACGGCGATCTGTGGAGCATAGACGAAGTGGTGGACGCCTGCGACCTGCTCATCGATTCCGGTGTCCAGCGGATTTCCTTATCGGATACAGTGGGGCTGGCTACGCCGCTGCAGATCGCGGAGACCGTTCGCGAGACATTGGCTGTGCATGAAGGGATCGAGATTGGCGTGCATCTTCATGCCCGGCCGCAACATGCGCCAGCTAAGATTCGCGCGGCCTACAGCGCAGGCTGCAGGATTTTCGATGGTGCGATCGGAGGATTGGGCGGTTGTCCATTCGCGCAGGACGCGCTGGTCGGCAATATCCCGACGGAAACCCTGCTAGAGGTACTTGGAGAATCAGGAGCGGAGTTGCCGGAGTTGTTACCGTTGGACGGAATCCTACGATTGAGTTCTGATATTGCCCGTAAGCATGGCGCCGGGTCCTAAGTACACAGACTTAGGCCGAGAAATCCGCAGCGACCCTGGAGGTCAGCCTTGAGTTATAGAACGATCCTGGTTGCCGACCGGGGAAACATCCGGACCATTACACTGAATCGCCCGGAACGGCGCAACGCGATGACTCCTGAAATGCAAATGGAGCTGATTTCGTCCATGGAAGAGGCGGCCTTGAGCAGTTGCCGGGTAGTCGTCCTCCAGGGTGCGGGCGAAGCCTTTTGCTCCGGCTTGGATCTGACAGCGCTACACGCCATGCACCGCAAATCCCAAGCAGACATACAGACCGATGCAGAACGAGTCGCACACCTCTTTCGCACTCTCTATGAATTGCCCAGACCCACGATCGCAGCGGTGCATGGAGCTGCCATCGCTGGAGGCACTGGCCTGGCGACAATCTGCGACATCACGCTGGCTACCCCCGCCGCAAAGTTCGGCTATACCGAGGCGCGAATCGGCTTTGTGCCCGCGATTGTCTCGGCGTACTTGGCCTTGCAGCTTGGCGACAAACGTTCCCGCGAACTGTTGCTCACGGCACGTCTTTTCGGTGCCGAAGAGGCGCATCGGCTTGGACTGGTCAACGAAATAGTCGCGCCCGAACAGCTGCCACTGCGTTTGCAAGCCCTGGCTGAGTCGCTCGTCGCGAACAGCCCTGCATCGCTAGCCTCAACAAAGCGCCTGATGGCCGCACAGAACAAGCCATGGCTTGACGCAGCTATCGCCGAAGCGATGGTGGCTAATGCGCAATCCCGTCAAACAGCGGACTTTCGAGAAGGAGTCGCTGCGTTTCTGGAGAAAAGAAAGCCCTCCTGGGCGTTGAAGGACTAGTTCCTTAAATCGCGCCCTCACTGAAGCGCACAGGTGCACCGGTTTGATGTTCCACCTGTTCGCGCGCGGCGCCAGGCGCGAGTTCAACCACCTCAAAACCTGTAGGAGTTATGTCCAGCACACACAGGTCGGTCACGACCCGCTGCACCACGCGCCGGCCGGTCAGCGGCAGGGTACATTCGCGCACCAATTTAGCGCCCCCATCCGGTGCTGTATGCTCCATCAATACGACGACCCGCTGGACGCCCGCAACAAGATCCATGGCGCCGCCCATGCCTTTCACCCGCTTGCCAGGGATCATCCAGTTAGCCAGGTCTCCGTGCTCGGAGACCTGCATCGCACCCAGAATGGCAAGGTTGATATGCCCGCCGCGAATCATGGCGAACGAGTCCGCGCTAGAGAAAATGGATGCTCCTGGAATGAAGGTGACAGTCTCCTTCCCGGCGTTGATGAGATCCGGATCGACTTCATTCTTGAGCGGAAACGGACCCATGCCGAGCAATCCGTTTTCCGATTGGAGCGTAACGGTGAATCGGTCAGGAATGTAATTGGCAACCAACGTCGGGATGCCGATTCCCAGGTTGACATAGAAGCCGTTTTTCAGCTCTTTTGCCGCCCTCGCGGCCATCTGATGACGAGTCCAAGCCAAGGATCTATACCTCGCGAGTCGTTCTCTTTTCAATACGCTTTTCGGGGTTGGGATTATGCACAAGCCGATGAACGAAGATTCCGGGTGTGTGAATTTCGTCCGGATCCAGTTCGCCAGGCTCGACAATGATCTCCGCTTCCGCCACAGTGATCTTGCCGCAAGTCGCAGCATTCGGATTGAAGTTGCGCGCCGTGCGCCGGTAGATCAGGTTTCCATTCAGATCGGCCTTCCACGCCTTCACCAAGGCCAAGTCGGCAAAGATGCCGCGTTCCATCATGCATGTCACCCCATCGAAATCCTTGTGTTCCTTCCCCTCGGCGACCAGAGTACCCACCCCGGTCCGCGTGTAGAAACCGGGAATTCCGGCGCCTCCGGCTCGCATTCGTTCCGCAAGCGTCCCCTGCGGGCAGAATTCGACTTCCAGTTCACCGGAAAGATACTGCCTCTCAAACTCGTTGTTTTCGCCCACGTAGCTGGAAATCATCTTTTTTACCTGGCGAGTTTCGAGCAGCGCTCCCAATCCCCATCCATCTACACCCGCGTTGTTGCTTGCGATGGTGAGGTTGCGCGCGCCCGTGTCACGCAAAGCAAGGATTAAGGCCTCCGGGATACCGCACAACCCAAATCCGCCAATGGCTAGCAACATTCCGTCCCGAACCACTCCCTCCAAAGCCGACCGGGCGTCAGGCCAAAGCTTGGTCAAACCCGAACTGTCAACCCTTCGAGTTTCCATGACGAACACGCTCCCATTCGTGATCTTCGCGCACACTCCATCCTAATCTCCGATGAGGCGCAATTCGTCTTGTTGTACCCTCGATTTACGATACGAATGGCCGGCTCACCGTTGCTTTTCGCCGCGCCGGGAAGTGCCATCGCACCCGTTCAGACAGGAACGTTACAATGCAATTGTGCTTAGAGTCGATGTTTACCTGCCTTTTCGGAAGGAAAATGCGACGCAACCAGCGGAATTTCATCCGATCTAACAGGCCGTCCTGCGGACGTGAATTTTTCGAGGTTCCCGTTGTTTTTTGACTTCTTCCCCGTGCTCCTCAGGCCCGTTCCTGAATTGACCGACGATCAGCGGCGCGGCCCTGGGATGGCGCGGCCCGCATGAGCCAGGCTGTTTCCTTTCTCCGTCGCGTGTTTCGGGCCTTTGCCTATCGCGATTTTCGGGTCATGTGGACCGGCGCATTCGTTTCCACTATTGGAACGTTTGTCCAGCAGTTCGCGCAGAGTTGGTTGGTCTACGACCTTACGAGGGACGCGTTCTATCTCGGCCTGGATCTTTTCCTGGGCCAACTGCCCTTCATGCTGTTTTCACTTGTAGGGGGTGTCTTTGCGGACCGCCTGGATCGTCGGCGAATGCTGCTCTCCTCCCAATACATTCAAATGGTGTGCGCCTTTGTATTGGCACTCCTCTTCTTCACCCATGTGGTCAAGGTCTGGCACATACTCACGCTTTCGTTTGTCGTGGGGCTCGGTCAGTCTTTCGGTGGACCCGCCTATTCCGCATTGCTTCCGACCCTCGTCGATGCAGAAGACCTCTCCAACGCCATTGCCATGAACTCGATTCAATTCAATTTGGCCCGCATCGTCGGTCCCACGCTTGGTGGGCTGGCCTACACTGCTCTCGGCGCCACCTGGTGCTTCGGGCTCAACGGCGTTTCCTACATCGCCGTCATCATCTCGCTCATCTCACTTCGTTTGAAATTTGTTCCAACCAAAAGCCAGGTATCTGTCCTCGAGAGCATGAAGGAAGGGATCCGTTTTATACGGCAACGCGAGGGATTGGCTCCCCTCGTTGCCATGGCGTTTTGCACCACCCTCTTTGGGTTCTCGTTGACCGGTTTCCTCCCTGTCATCGTTCGCGCAATCTTCCACGGGGGGCCCCAAACTTACGAACTTCTGCTTGTCTGCTCCGGCGCAGGGTCCATCTGCGGTGCGCTCTTAGTTGCCGCGATGGGAAAAATGAAAGGGCAGGGCCGAGTAGCCACATTGACCCTCATCGCGCTGGGCGCAACAACAGCTGGTTTCGCGCTCTCCCGGTGGCTGCCGCTTTCCTGTATGCTCATATTCCTTTGTGGCGCAGCAGTCATGGCTTCAGCATCGCTTATGCTTTCGCTTGTGCAACTGATTGTGCACGATCAAATGCGAGGCAGGGTCATGAGCGTTTACAACCTCGCCTTTCGCGCCGGAATCCCTCTCGGTGCGCTGGCGTTGGGAAAACTGATTCCGCTCATTGGCGTTTCGATTGCAATTGCGGGTTGCGGAGCAGTCCTGATCTTCATTGCCATTTACTTCATGCTGACGATGAGAAATGTTCCCGGCTTTTCGATTCGCACCGCGGCATGAAACGCCGGTCCTGACGACATGCGATATCCTCACCGTCTGGGTCTCACGACGCATGAGAACGACTCGCCGCTGGCCTTCACTGGATTTCAGCCCCGCATCCAGGATGGCCGCATTTGCAGACGATCTCGACGGTGTCTTTGTTTTCTTCACAATAGGTACTGTAATACTTCTCGGTCGTCATACAAGTACAGGCGGAATGGGCACATTTCTTTGCATCTGACATTGGAATCTCCTTGGTCGAACTTCTTTGACCCGGGCATAGTTTTAACCGCAGGCTAAGCCCCGAATTGTACGAGATTGCTCAATTCCACGAACCCGCTCTCGGCTCCTGCACTGTCCAACGCAATTCTTCGCCAAGTTCGACTTCAATTTTCGGCCGCGTGTTTTTCTGCATCCAAGTTGTTGAGGAGGACCTGTCGATGAAAGTGATAAAACTCTTGGGCCTGGTAGTATGCGGCACGATGCTGGTTGCGGGATGTCGGAAAACGAATTTCGTGGATAAAACTGCCTTCAAATCGGCGATCAACAACTACTACAACAATCGCCAGGAGTGCGTGTGGTCGAGCCCCGTGAAACTTCCTGTGCAAGTCGACGCGTCGAATTATGAGCAGACCAAAGGCTATGATGCTTTGACAGATGCGGGATTCCTGGTCAGGAAAGCTGCGGAGAAGAAGCGCTTCCTGATCGGATCGAAACAAGTGACTGACTATGACATCTCCGATAAAGGCCGGACAAACTGGACCGCTGACCAGACGCAACCGGGATATGGGAATTTCTGCTTCGGTCATTTGGAAGTAACAACGATCGACGGATTCTCGCCGTCCGATGTATCGGACGCCGCGCAGTACACAGTCAGCTACCACTACGATGTTGCAAGCGTCCCCGGATGGGCATCCACTGTCGAAATAAAGACGGCCTTCCCGAGAGTAGCAGTCGATACCTCGGGCCAACAGACTTCCGTCGCGAATTTGGTCAAGTCAAGCAGCGGGTGGCAAGTCAACAGCGTCGTCCCGGCCCTCGGAGTCACTCAGTAGTCGCCCACTCTCGGAGTGGATCAATCACTGTGGCGGATTGATTTCAACGGTAGCCTCTTCGAACCTGCAAGCAGTGGAGAAGCCACTCCTTGCAATTCTTGGGAGGACATTTGGACCTGATTTCGGTCCCGGAGTCTGAACACCAATATGGTCGTCCACGCGATCCAATTTCTCGCCTGCCACCCGTTCGATGTGCCTCCGGTCGAACCACCGGAGGCATTGCAATGCTCCAGGTACGTTGTTCAATCCCGAGATCCGAGCCGCGAAGCTATCCTCAGCCGTCGAGACAAGAGAAACTGTAACCAACCTTGAGAACTGCCGATAGTCTTTGCGTACGGAAAAGGAAGGCTACCATGGCCCTCTCCATCTCCGACTCTATATCGGTTCAACGGCAATCACAAGTCAACCTGCGCATGGTGAGGTTCCCGCACCGGTTTCGACCCGGGATTTATAGCAGACACCAGCTTACACCGTTACCTTGTCCCAGGTCGCACAGGTTAACCAACTCAGTGCGCAAGGCCAGACTCCCTCTGAAATCGCCTCAGGTCTTGGCATATCCCTAGCCAACGTGAATGTTGACCTGGGCAATGTTGCAACAAAACTCGCGGCAACTCCAATCGAACCTGTCGCTATAGCAATCTCCAAAACCGCCTGAGAGCGGCAGAGCTCGCACTGCGGTCAGATAGGCGGCGTCGCATCGCCAAATACTTCAAGTCGGAGAGATTCGGTGAGTCACAAACCTAACTGACGTGGCGCCTAAAGTGAAAGAGCGCCGCAGTTCGGATTCCTCCCCTTCATCCTGCCTCACGCCGGTCACAATACGATGAACCAGATCCCTTGCCCCAATCGATGGTCGGGGACCATCTCTCCTATTTGGCATGCCTATTTCTGAGGATCCCTGGCAGCGAGTAGTATTCTCGCATGAGTTGTTTCGTAAACTTTCAAATGCCGCAGGCTGAAAGCAAAGAGGTAAGGACACATGATCCAGCCGGTTTCGCTTGCTGTGATTCCAGGGGAATACCCACCGAAATACAGAGCCTGGGTACTACAGGGAAAGAGTGGAAGGTTTCTCGTGATCCCCGACAGCCGATTCCCGAGTCGCAAACCAATCCGGTTTTTCACAAATGAATACGATGCCTCCCGCGTCCTCGAGACCGTGCTCGGGCTCAGGCCGGAGTTGGCGGCCCACAAGCTCGTTGCGATTGAAGTCGGCCTGTCTGAGGCCCTTCAGGCGGCCGCAGCAGACGGGAACCTAAGCCATGCTGACAGTTTTGTCGTTCTTGATCCTGGCGAAGTCTACGACTTCATTGCTCAACTCAAGAAGAGGAACCCCAGCTAGGAAACCGAGTCCGGGAAGTGCTTGCATCCCCACAAAGGTTGAGACCGCGATGAGTTCTTATCGCAACTGGCATGCCTAGGCGACGTTGATCTTTGGAACGTAAGTGCTGTCAAGCCCGACTTGCCTCAGGAATTCGTCAAGCTCTCTCCTGTTGGCGCCATCCGAAACTCTATTCTGTCCATTACGAAGCTTTTGGTTGTCCTGGACGACGAACTGGAGGCCAACGCCTTCGTTGCCCCACCGAACTGCTCTCGATTGAACGCAGATCGAAGATTCCGGATTCTGAACCCCGTTTCCGATGTTTGTAAGCAACATCCGAATCACGGTACCAGGACACCAACGCTCATTAGTCATCAGAAACATCCCGGTTGAGCTGATGTCCCTTATGGCGTGCGACTTTTCCGGGCTCGCGCCGGTCCAAAATGAAGCACTGAGACCAGGAGATGTCTGCCGAGGTGCTCTTCTCGGATCTGGAGTCCACCATCGCTTAAGCCAATTTTTTGTTGATCTGAAGTTCTGAATTTCCGTTTTGACGGGTCCGGTAACCTGTATTTGTTCAGACTCGATAGGCTCATCCTTGAGCTGATTCATCGATTGCGGTTTGTCTGAGCCTGACCTCCAATCCGTCTGTGCCGGCAGCAGGGTTGCGCTTTCGAAAGCACGGGTAACATCACATGAGCATGAAATCTGCTCAAGTCGTGACTCCAAATCCTTGGCCACACAGACGATCAGTTGATCCCCCCTCCTGGTCTGCGACGAAGAGATTGATTGAGTCGGTAATGCCAACACACTCGTGGCACCCGCACAAAAATCTGAAACACGGAATAACGGGAAAGCCTCGACGAGTTCAATGACTCGACATTTGTCGTCAAGATAAATCAGATCGAGCGGGATTTGATCTCTAGTAACAGGGATCCCGCGAAACGGCACCAACCACAGGCCTGCATCAGGCTTGAGTGCGAGTGCCGGTATCCACTCAATTAGGCTTGCAGTCGAAAAATCAGCGGCGACGACATCCAGTCCTAGAAAACACTCGTTCGTCTGGTTGTATGCGAGATGCTTTTGCAATTCCATCGAGCCCTCTGCTTCTGAAGCGTTTACTGTGACCTTCTTGATCCCGAAGCCCAGGCGGATCGTCGTTCGGTATCGTACTTCCCTTATCGGCAACATCCCACTTTCGGTTCAGTGCCGCGCACGAAGTAGCCAGACGAGCATTGCGAACAGATGAGATCCGCGTTGATTCACGATTCAATAGGGCCAGTTTTACGGGAACAGACTCAAGCTCCGTTCACCGATCACAGCGGATCATCCGTCGTCAACGCCGGGCTGCAGGAGCACTTGAATATGACCTAAAATCGGT
>Ga0302140_10001567_pt1 | contig 29895 bp, 26 predicted proteins | sample I_Bog_E1_1_FD_202095 | JGI IMG/M metagenome (GOLD analysis project Ga0302140, IMG submission 202095) | Peat permafrost microbial communities from Stordalen Mire near Abisko, Sweden - I_Bog_E1_1 | ecosystem: Environmental > Terrestrial > Soil > Wetlands > Peat | place: Sweden: Abisko, Stordalen... | reverse complement strand
CGTCTGTTGCTGCCATTCCATCAAACATTTTTTACCACAATCCTTATTCTTTTCCGACCAACGGAACCTCTTTGCACACCGCCTCTACGAATTTGCCAGTTCTGAATGTCCTGGTGACTACGCGAAAGAGAATTTGCAGAGTTCTTGGCATTCTTAACCCCAGTCACACATCAATGGACCAACGCCGGCATATTCTGCCCTCCCAAAATTACCCATCTCATCCACTCTCTCTAGATGATGTCAGTGGGCTTTCTAGCAGACAGCCTCTCTCGGATGCTGCAGGTAACGCCCAACTTCATGCTCTGGCACCAGCCGGTGTTTATCATGAGGCGAAATCACACCAACCTAGGGCGGAGAGGTCCATGTACTCCATGCCCACCTTGCCATCGCAGCCAGCAAGACCACCCATAGCCAACACGCTCGAAGTGCGACGCCAGAGCACACGTAGGCGACGGCATATGAGGCATAGCCGTAACCCTATTGTTGACTCTCCTCAATATCAAGCATACCGCGCTCGTCAGTCGAGAGAGGGTGCAGAGGATGCAAAATGGCCCCAACCACTGGAAATGGCTTTCCTCGATGGTGAGAGCTTCACAACGATCATCTCTCATCCTACTAACGAGGTCTAGCGCTGTTAGATATTCCGTCCATGGGCCGGCGAAAATACTCCTACAAGGGTAAACCTCACGGCCGGAATGAGTTGATAAAAGAATATCTATGGATTGCGTATCTCCAAACTCTAGCTCCTGGTCAGCGGCCTGATCCCACTATGGCCCGTACTCGAAAACAAGTATCGAGTCATATTCAAGTGCTCAAAGGATTTTTACGAGAGCATCCTGCTTGTAAGATATTTTCCTTGCTTAACAGCTGGCGTTAACACTACTCAGACGATCGACTTTTTCCGATCAAGCCGTCACCTAAAAATGGATTTGAAGATTCCTTCAAGAATGATCCTTGCCTAAGAGCTCTTTCAGAAGGCCGCCTACCCAAGCGGTATGATTACGATCATTTGGATCCAGTCACTGCCTACGCCCCGATGCGACCGGTTTTATTCTGGCTACTTATCACCTCGTCGTCGGTACCGGATGAGGTCAACGGCAAAGATGCTCACGAAGAGGATTTGCTCAACGAAGGAATGGTAGCGCATCGATTTACCGGACTTTCGACTCAGCGGCAAAGAGACAGTCTTGAAACTATCTCGAATTGGAGGCAGAGATTCCCCTACCTTCAACAGCTCGTCACTGCAGGCGATTTGCAGTGTGATATTATCCATATGGACGTCTCACTCAATTTATTGATAGCGCATCCCCCCGAAGGAGCCGAGTTGTGCTGCCAGACAGTCTTGTCATTCTCTCAGCCCCATGAATACGAATGGCGTATCATCACCACTCTCAATAGGCCTCCAGAGCTCTATCGTGATCCTCATTCAGATCCACCTGTGGAAGGAGAAGGCTGTCTCGGCCAGGCTACTTCACTCGGAGACGGCGAGACTCGTGTCAAGATCCCATTTCCAGCGGTGGGATGGGCGAATGCCGTCACTTGCCTCACAAATCTGCAAGCAAAATACGACGAGAAGCGCAAGAACCAAGCCCTCGGCCAGATGTCTAACAGCAGCGCCCGCCCAGCACGCGAGTTCGTCGAGCAAATAACGATGTACCAAGAAGTCCAATCCTCGCCGGGTCCACGCATGCCCTTCACGCGGCGCGCAATCATAGTCTGGACCTTCCATCAAGCACACGAGGGCGAAGGAAACGGCACGCACTGGCGATACCTGGACGCCTCGCCACCGCGGCGTCTTTGCATGTCTCCTCTCCCGCACTCAAGTCACCAGATATCCGCCTCCATGTCCGACAACTTCAACAGCTGGACCGACACGCCGCTCTCCATGCATCAGAACCTCATGGATCCTTTCGTCGAAGGCCTCCTTACCCCACCCAATACTGCGGGTCTACAGTCTCCGTTTGATGCGCCGAATTATGGATATGGTAACAGTTTCGATATGCCGGGCGAGGGCCTGAGTTTCGCGAGCACCAATACGATAGATAGTGAAGCGACTCTTGTAGACCATGACACAGCGGCGAACATCGACCACTTCCTTTCGAACGTGAATGTCGGAGATTATGATCATAATTCTGCGAGTTGGTTGCCTACGGAGAGCTTCGATGCTGATCCAGCGTGGGCGAATTACAGTGTTCCGAGTACTACGCCGGCTCTAGGATGGGATGGCGAAGGGGGGAAGGGACATAACTGGGACGATATTCCTGAGATTGGAGACGTACATGCGAAGATGGGTTGGGCGGAGGATGAGGGTAAGCAGGCGCTACATGACTGGACTAATGCCATGGGTAGCAGTCCTGTCAAGAATGAGGAGAAGCAGGAGTTGCATGAGTGGAGCTATGATACAAGAGGAAGTCCCGTGAAGTTGGGGGCGGGCTATGCCGAGACACTTGAGCAGAAGTTGACAACTTGGATTGAAGAGAATGGGGATGGAGAGGAGAAAGGAGAATTCGATGAAGCCGCCGTGTCAAAAGATGGTTATGAGATTGTTGGCAATTTGGAAAATGGATACCCCGAGGTTGATTTGCATGCAGGCGTTGGGAACGGTCTTGAAGTTAGTGGCCACGTGGAGAAGGATCAGATGCAAGAATGGGATGTCGTGGACGATGGCTTCGACTATACAATCCTGGCAGAAAGGCTCAAGGCGTAAGCTGCCGAAAATTTGCTTTGGGAAGAAAGAGATCTTTCGACAAGATCCGGTCTGCTTCTTCATTCTGCTTCAGTGTGTTATTTGTTTTTGGGTACGCCAGGTCACACTGGTCTTTATGACAGCCATAATTCTCTTCATTTACGACGTTATGAAAGCTTGCTTGCGATTACTTCTAGGCTGTTACTTCATCCCGTGTCTTACTGTCTAGAAGTCGGTTTTACCTTCTGGAGTCATGTTTCATCATGTGATGTGCCGCTGCCTTTATAGAATCTTCCCCCTTGAAAGGAAGATGCCGCCGCCCTAGAATATTCTAATACAGTAAGACATCCTCCTTGCGCACAGACGAAGGTAGAATTGACGACCTTGCTTCTAAGGATTCAATTCTGTTATCACTATTCCCTCCTTCCAATGACATCCAAGGAAATCGATTCTATTATCCTGACATAAAGTGATGTCTCAGAAAGGATGAAAATCGTTGGTAAGAAGTTCATTGCTCTGTGTAGTATCACACCTTCTTTACTCACTTTGCCTTCCATATAAAGTTCCAAGTGTCTTCAATCCAGAAGCGTTCGTTCTTACACTGATGGCGGAAGCATTACAAGTACTACCTACCCCGCTTCAGTAAGCCCCGCCCCCACCGGGGCTTCCTGTAGCCGCATTTGAATCACATTGTACCAATCGGCTGTGAAGAATGACACGAGATCTGCAACTGGAGTGCTGAGTAATTGTAATGCTGTTCATGAGTCTCCAGTTTTACGTGGCATCAAAGGATGCGTGGAGAATCTCATCATCTCGCTCATTCAGCCCACCGGGAGCTGTCCATATAAAGACGTTGCTCGCAGCAGCAATCCATTTTAAGGAAGCTCGAGCCCAAAGCGAAGCCTCTATTCCTCAAAATGTTCGACAAGACAAACAATCGGTTGATATATAGATATGATGCAGAACAGCTCTGGATTGAACCATGGGGAATCAACGCATTACGAGTTCGAGCAACAAAAACGCGTTCCATGCCGATGGAAGACTGGGCTCTTCAGTCGCCAGCACCATCAGAAGTGAGCATCTCACTCGCAGAGAATGAGTCAGTCATCTCAAACGGTAAAATTCGAGCAACAATTTCAAAGAGAGGCAAAGTCATGATCCACAATTCGGGAGGAGATCTTCTGCTTGAAGAATATGCTCGTCATCGGCGTGATTTGACAGATCCCAAGTGCAGCGCACTCGAGATCGAGGCGAGAGAATTCAAGCCGATCCCAGGCGGTGATTATCATCTCACTATGAGACTTGAGTCAGTGAGCTCGAAGGAAAAGATTTATGGAATGGGACAGTATCAGCAAGATAGCTTAGATCTAAAAGGCCATGATCTGGAGCTCGCTCATCGGAACTCTCAGGCCAGCGTTCCCTTTGCCCTTTCAAGTCTAGGATATGGGTTGCTGTGGAATAACCCTGCAATTGGAAGAGCTGTGCTGGGAAAGAACGTCATGAGTTTTGAGGCATATTCGACCAAGGTGCTTGATTATTGGATAGTATGGATACATTCCGACCTTAACAAGTTAGAGATGCTGATTGTTCCAGGTTGCAGGGGATACTCCCGCCGAGATCGAGGAAGCCTACGCCCTCGCAACAGGAGTGGTACCTATGATGCCTGAGTATGGTTTAGGATTCTGGCAGTGCAAGCTCCGCTACCAAACACAAGAAGAACTCTTAGGTGTTGCTCGTGAATACAAAGCTCGAAAGCTACCTATCGATCTGATTGTAATCGATTTCTTCCATTGGCCAAAGCAAGGAGATTGGGAATTCGACAGCACTTACTGGCCAGACCCAGACGCTATGGTGAAGGAGCTTAAAGAGATGAATATCGAGCTTATGGTCTCGATCTGGCCCACCGTCGATACGCGCTCCGAGAACTTTAACGAAATGTTGGAAAAGGGGTACCTTATCCGGACAGACCGCGGCATCAGGATCGGCATGGACTTTGAGGGAAATACCATCCATTACGATGCCACGAACCCTGAAGCAAGAAATTATTTGTGGCAGAAAGCACGAGAGAACTATTATGAGAAAGGGATCAAAGTGTTCTGGCTCGATGAAGCTGAGCCGGAATATACTGCCTATGATTTCGACAATTATCGATACCATCTTGGCACAAATTTGGAAATTGGGAATTTATATCCTCGGGAGTACGCCCGGACATTCTATGAGGGTATGGAATCCGCGGGGCAGAAGAACATTGTCAATCTTCTGCGGTGTGCTTGGGCAGGCTCCCAGAAATATGGAGCACTGGTCTGGAGTGGGGATATTGCGAGCTCGTGGTCAAGTCTTAGGAACCAGTTGGCTGCTGGGCTGAATATGGGTATTGCTGGTATACCATGGTGGACGACCGATATTGGTGGCTTTCATGGGGGAGACCCCAACGATGAAGCATTCAGAGAGCTGTTTGTGAGGTGGTTCCAATGGGGTGCTTTCTGTCCTGTCATGAGGTTGCATGGTGACCGAGAACCAAAGCAGAAGCAGATTGGTACAACGGGAGGGGCCACGTGTCTCTCTGGAGCGCCGAATGAGGTTTGGTCATATGGGGAAGAGGTTTATGGAATTTGTAAGAAGTACATGCTGATTCGAGAGGATATGAGGGAGTATATCAGAAGCTTGATGCGTCAAGCGCACGAAAAAGGAACGCCTGTGATGAGACCTTTGTTCTACGAGTTTCCTGAAGATATCAAATGTTGGGAATGCGAGGATCAGTACATGTTTGGGGATAAGTATCTTTGCTGCCCAGTGCTTGCTGCTGGGCTAAGGACTCGAAGAGTGTATTTTCCAAAAGGACTGAGTTGGCATTCGTTCGATGGAAGCAGCGTTTACCAAGGAGGAACTTTTATCGAAGCTGAGTGTCCTCTTGACACCATGCCGGTATTTTGGAGAAGATAAGGTGGGAGCTGAGAGGTAGCCTAAGTCGTTCTCAAAGATCACGTTTCAATTACTTCTTCGTTATGTATGCTTTTTCCGAAGGCCTTTCACAAATTACAAGAAACAAGTCACGGATGACAGAAAAACACATATGTGTGGGAATTGGAGTGTCTCGCCTACAATACTCAGTCCAATCTCGTTTGTTTACTACCCCTTTTTGTCTCTCGCTTAGCATTCTCACCTTGGCATTCTCGCATCAATCTTTCCTTCTTGAACGCAGTTGAGAGCATTGGGATGTACACTCTCGGGTGGATAAATAGAACTATCAAAATTTGAATCGAGCATAAGTGTTGGCATCCACAACGTATGATGGGTCGTGCTCGAAGCTAATCTTTCTCGACAAATCCAGCCTTTCTCCCAAGAGGGGCAAAGTAGCCTGCTCAACAGCCAGCGCAGCAAGTTGCCAGCTCTCACCATGTCCACCTGAACCCAAATTCTTCATATGGCGACATCTGCAAGCGTGCGAACATAAGCACTCATAGACCCCAAAAAAGACATGCAGCATTTCATGAACTAGTGCCTCAAGGTATCCCTTCAATCTCTTCTCTTCGTCCAATAACGGTGAGTCGCAACTTCGGTCACCTATCTTGATGAGCGCTGCATATCCATCGGGAATTTGCACCCTATGCTTCGGACCCGTGCTGGGCGTGTATGCAAGCGCTAGACTATAATCCTCGGCGTTCTGGGCATCTTCTTGGAATAGTTGATCGGTGAACTTAATCGCACACAAGCCCTCCAGAGATCCGCAAAAGAAGATTTCATTGAAGTATTCGTAAAAGCGCTGCATCTTCGCCTGGTCTTCGGGCGCTCCAATGCTGCCAAATCGACCGCTTTTCCTTTCTTCTTTGTAGCTCTCGATTCCAATGTTCTGCGCCGTGCTGAGATGTTGTCCACGTCGGGATACGAAGGATCGCAATGTTGATGACAGGGTTTCTGCCAAGTGTGAAGAGAGAAGAAGCCCGTGGATCTTCTCAGAACCATCGAGCCAGTCGACTAATAAATGTATTGGTCTTGGATGAGGTGCTATCATCAGCTGTTGCTTTATCCATTTCTCGAATGGAGATGAGGGAACTGGATGTCCGTGGTGGAAGTCGGGCTTCGCATATGGCGTTCTGTGGGAGACAGGCATCTTGATCTGCCTGGAAACTGAGAAGACATGAACAATTCTCGAGGTCACTGTTCTTCGAGGAATATACTTATCAAGGTTTGCAAGTAAATTTACTGAAAGCAAATCCAGTGAAGTTCTATCGATCCTTGGACTTCCTTGGAAATCTGGGATGAGTTATCGATGTGAAACGTATAAAGAGTTCTCGAGTAGAAGTAGACGATATTCCTGTATTGTTGAAAAATTGCTGAACAAGAAGTTTCTGGCAACTTGGAAGTGAGCAAGACATCGCTCAATAGAAAGTAGTAGAATATAAACCTATCCGTGCCCAACAGATGCTATTTAAACCTCGATCCACAGCAGTTGTTAGATTTTCTTAAGAGTAAGACTGGCTTTTGATGTACCATAACTTATGGAACATTCGATATCCGACGGACACATACCTTTTAGAATGTTCGATGAATTGGCGGGCTTTCTTGAAAAGGGGGATGGACGTCAGGCTCTGAATGTCCCTTGAGTTACAGTGCAATGAAAGTGTACGCGGCTTATGCTAAAATTTGGGTGTTCGGATTCCAGAGCATCCCACCTCTTTATGATAGTCGAACTTGCCCTCTCTCCTAAAGTGCAAAAGCCACACAGCACGTTAGGAGAGATGTCAAGTTAGAACATTACCTGTCAACTCAACCAGATAAGCCACAAGTGAACAAGCAGATTCTACACGAAAGGCCCGCTCATGATCGAGTTCTGATTGCTATTTAAAATGCTCTTGCTGGCTCAAAAACCATTACGAGCAGATTGTGAAAGAGATCTTTCTTAGCATAGAAATCCTTGAGCCTACGATTGCTTTTAATAAGTCTCTGTTGGAACTTTGAAAGTCTGGCAGTTCAAATGCTTGAGTTATTGCGTAGTACCCGCCCTTGCTGGCTTGACTGGGGTGTCAAGCATTTCACAATTCCAGCACTAGAAAACCGCGCAATAGAATAGAACAAATTTGCATTTGGAAATCTAGGAAATCTATTGCGTTGATAAGTTTCCCCCACAAGTATTTAAGCAGGCGGCTTGGACTCTTCCAAACCTTTACACCTTTCTCATGCAAGAGCTGGACAATGACTTGACAACAGATCAGCGCCCACCTTGACTAGCTTGCTATTCATTCATTGCCTCAAGGGCAAGCCTAGGGGGATCACTGACCTTTTTTCTTGTTATTTTGTAAGATTGTTTTTCTCCTTCTCCCTAATGCTTGCCTGAAGACTAATAACATGAAGGACTGGGTCATCGTTCCCGTCCAATCTACAACTTCTTTTCTGCACGACTTTGTCCGAAAATAAATCTCCTGTGATCAGGCACTACAATTGGACAGTCAGAATCTCCTTTCTGGCTTTGCCACTCTTGGCTTAAAGGCTTGTCACTGCCCTAGGAGTTTGAGAGCTCCATTTGGGCGTCTAAAATTTAGAGGATTAGTTCCGGATCAAAGAGGTGACTAAGAAACTCCTTTGAACATAAATAGCAGCTAATCGTATAATTAAATAGACTCGAATACCTCGGTATAACATGGATATCCCTCTAGGATGCCCATTTGGACACACAACCTGTTGGGATACGGCAGATAAGTTCATCTGTAGATTGAACGGGATTTGGAAACGGGATAACCGCCTGGTACGAGAATGGTTCTCTGTACGATCCAACGATCTCGACTACCAACTCTTTACGCCATGGGGAATCCGGGCAGCAGAGGACCACTACATACTCCAGACTTACTTCTACGCTTTCAGTAAAATCTTCTTTGGAGACGCTCTGAATGTGCAGAACTGTTTGCTTCGAGTCTTCCTCAAGGACGGAAAGCATGAGAGACAATGGTACGATGTTCGTTGCGTCAAAAAAACATTAGGACGATCTCAACCTTTCACGCCTTCCAACGGTGTCAAATTCGCCGTTATTGACATCTACCAATCCACCGATCTCCCGAACCTCAATGCGACACTCCGCCAATACCTCGGAACCCTGCTTCACGAGATGACTCATGCCTATCTCTCACTCTTTGTGCTTCAACTTACGAGCGAATTTCAACATGGGGAAGGTACTGCTGGCCACGGGTCAGGGTGGATGAGAATTACGTATTGTATTGAGAAATTCTGTTCACAAGTCTTGGGTCTCCCTGTGGACCTCAACCGCACCTTCTCTTTGGAGCGGGAAATTATGGCCAGTGGTATTGCGCTGAGAGATGTCCCATTTTGTCAACTTGATGTGGATACTGCAGCAGTTAAGAAATACGTTGAAGAGCGCCGAGCCTTGATGCGGCCGAATCCGATTGTCGCCCAGGATGTTGGACCCTCTCTCAAGAGGCAGAGGCAGAATTAGGGAACATGGATCATGGAAGGCATCGAGAGGATAGATTGGATTGGAGTATACAGCTTCGTGGTCGTATAATAAGCACTGGTTTTCCCTAGATTTTTGTGCTTACAGTGATTCACTAACGACACCCTTTGCGGCTTTGACCAGCTGATTGGAGCTGGTTTTTCCAACCGCGAACAGTCTGAAGTTCATCCGCATCTTCGGCGTAGCAGTGGGTAATGCGTGCAATGATTTCCTTGAAATGTCGCGCCTTCGCTCGCAACTTCGATAACGTTAGTTAGTGCTACGCTTGATGCGACTGTTCGGACACACCTGCCGTATCGCAGCCAGAACTCCATGACGATGCAGCTTCATCTTCCCGGCCTCTGCTTAACTGGAATCCAGGCAAAGCAAGATAATATTGTCGTGGCGTTGAGTGTAGAACGCCAGAACTGCATTAAATCTTACGTGTGCACAAACAATAATGTGAAGAAGATATAGTTCATTAAGCCTTATAATGATCTTCAGCCGTGTATATCTAAAGCACCAAGCCTAAAGCCAACGACAGTGGTATCATCCATCCTCTTATGCACCCGAGGAGAATTCGCAAAAGAGATTTCATATTCGTAATCCTTCATCAGCGTTCAACTCTCAGATGTTTTGCTTCTCAAGACTTCTCAGCAACCTCCCCTGGGATTTCCTTCCCTTCGGCCGCGGGAGGAGTATCAGTGCCAGTCTCCTTGCCTTCCGTGAAAGTGGCAGCCGGACCATGGTACGTGCTGGGGTGCTTCTTGCCCGTGATATCAAGGTAGATCGCCTTGAAGACATACCAGAGGTCTTTGCGTCCCTCAAACACAGGGAAGAGGCCAACGCAGCACAGAGAACCGATCAGCCACATTATTCCGACGACCACCCATCCGGTGAAGAATTTCTTGGAGAAGATATAGCCAGAGCCGTACATTGGCATTGGCCAAAGGACAAGGAGAGCAAGAGTGAGGATGACAGTCATTGCCTTTGCGATTTTGGAGGCGCGCAGGAGCTTGGTTTGTTCAACTTCCATTTCGTCAACGGGGGTGTCGCGCTCGCCCGGAATTGCCTCGAGGTCCATGTGCGCAGCTGCTGCTAGATCATGGTCGTCTCCCTTTCTTATGGCAGCCATTGAGGCCCAATCGTACTTATCAACCCCGAAGATGAGAGTGAAGAGCGGGGTGAAGATCAGTGGCGACAGAAGTGCCATCACATTTCCTATTCGACAAGGTCTCGAGTTAGCATATTTCGGTCAATTTTTTTAGGGGCAAAATGTCCCAGGAGTTGTTGGACGTGCTACAGAGCCCAAACACAAAAGAAGTTGGAAGAAGGAATAGTTCTCGAGGGGCGTACCAGCCAACATAGGATTATTAGACCCAGTGCATGCAACGTCAAGAGCGCCGCAAGTCTTCTTAGCAGTTACCAGCCAAGTGATAACAGCGCATGCGAGCCCCAAGGGGGGAGTCAAAGTTGCAGCCCATTTATTGTGACCAGCCCACATGATGGTCAATGTGGCGGGGATGACTGCGGACGAGATTATGACACCCATCATCACGTAGAGGTAACCCATGCTGATACCAGCATAATACACTGTGGAGAAATCAGCTTTGTGCGCGAGAGCAAGGACAGGAAATACTTACATCCTACAGAGAATGATGCCATGAACAGGCCGAATCCAACAACCATAGCGTGGGACATGTAAATGAGCCTCTTTCCACTAGCACCTGGGTTGAAGTACGTTTGGTAGATATCATAAGTGAAGATTGACGAGACGGCAATGAGCTCAGCAGAGCTGGCAGATGTGACAGCCATGAAGACGATCAAAAGGGTGCAGACGGCACCTCCGCCTCCGAGGAGTGCAACAGCAGCGTATGGCAAGACGAGACCGGCCGATACGTCCGCTGAAGACATGCGGAGTGGGAAGGTTGGGAAAACTGGGTTGCCCTCGAGAGCAAGAGCTGCTAGACCCATAGTTGTAGCACAAAGCCATGGAATAGCAAACCATGAGATACCTCCCATAATGTAACCAGGCAGCGCGTGCACTGGAGACGCTGCAATGGCCTTGTTATAGTAGCCATTGTCGAGGAAAACCGTACCGAAGTTTCCGACGCTTTTTGAAGGTGAGGTCAGCATAGTCCGCCATCAGAGTGTCGGGGAAGTAAAGGTTGAGGTTCGGGTGGGGCAGGGGAAGCAAAATGAGTTAGATGAGCTCCCGTGAAATGTTCAAGAGTGCATTGAATGAACGAGGAGTATTTCAGAAAATGAGTACAAAGCGATCATTGGCGGGAAGCGTGCACAGACGAAATTTGTATGTGAAAAAGCGGGCTCTGGAGCAACACCGTCTAGGAGGTAAGAGATCCCATTGCACTTACATATTGATCACGAAGAAGATCGCACCTTGAGTCGATTTCATCGTGAGGTAGGAGCCTCCTTGGTTGCCCGCAACTGGGTGATCAGCCGCAGCTTTGACAAGCAAGTCGAAAACAGCTCCGGGAGATCCCAGAGTCTTGCTGGTAGCATATGTGGTGAACGAGAAGATCAGAATAATGATGAGCAACATGAAGGTGTGGACCCAATCAGTGAGGAAGGTGGCTTTAATTCCACCGAACATGGTGTACATGATGACGCCCAGCTGCAACGAATTAGCAACATAAGAGCGAGAGCCAGGAGAGCGCCGGGAGCTCAAGCGAGGTGACAAAGAGATCTGTTGCTTACGGGGAGCAGGAAACAAGCAGCTGGTGTAGGCATTCCTGTGAGGGAAGACACCACTGCCGAGCCTCCGGTCAACAGCATGGCTGTGACGAGAATGTTGGTCATCAAGCCAAAAACCGTGAAGACGAGATGAGCCTCGATGCCGTATCTAGCCTTGATAACTTCTAGAAAAGTCTGGCATTATGTTAGCAAGCTAATACAGCGGACAGATAACCTCCAGTGGACTATAACTCAAGGGACATTGAGAATGAGAAGGTTCTTGCGGTTTGAATGTTCCTCGATTTGGGGACCATTCGTTGAAGAATGGAAAGGGGGAAAAGGGGTTCCTCGACAAACTTACGTGAGCATTGGGAGCTCTTCTCTTCAACTCAATTGCAATCGTAGCGAATAGTAGAATTTGCACAGTTGCACCGCTTGCATACCAGAACGGTCCCGACACACCGTATCTATACGCAATTCCCGAGCTTTGCAGCAGGGTAGCAGCCCAAGTCCAGGAGGAGACGACAGCAGATGCCACGAGGCCAGATTTTACGGTTCTTCCAGCCGTGCTGAACATTTCAGAGGTTTGCAGCTCATTGTTGTAACGCTTGAGGACCCATGTGACAAGGATCTGTATGACTTAGTGAGGTATCCTTTGTGCCTAGAGCGTGAATCACTTACCATACCAAACGCAAACACAGCTCCAAGACCAAGAACAATTCCATAACCCCAGCCCACGCTGAGAGGAGGGGAGATAGGCATTTTTGTTTATTGGGGGAGCTTCTCGCAGAAGGATGAGGTGTTGGGAGATGCAGCTTGCGATCTTAAAGAATGGGATATGGGGTTGGCCAGCACTTGATATAGACCTCCAATCTCGGGCAAGCGAATGCTACGGACAGGAGGCTCCCTGTCCAAAGAGAGGAGAGACAGCATGAGGAAAGTAAGAAAAAGTTTTGCATCTCTGATTCACGCATGAGGAGAAGCTTTCCCGCGCCTAGATCTCAAACTACGACCAAAGCAGCATCGGGGAGATGGATCTCATGCAGGGTCTCTGTTACAACGGCAAGTAGGAGCTCTTCTTGACCTCTGATCTGTGTGATGCTCAATCGTTTGCAAAGATAAGGACGTCGTTGATGTGGTTTCTCGTAATGAATATATGGCGGCATCCCTGCTATCGGCCATTTCAAGGCGGGGAGCTATGACCCGTGGCGGGATAGGGCAAACGCCATCGCCAAGCGAGAGAGACATGATCTGCATGGGCGGCCACCTCCACGCAAGATAATAGGCCAGATGCGTTTTGATAACGAGCACCCCTGGACCAGCAGCAGAAGCCGCGATAAGGGGGAGCTGGGGCGCGACGTTGGGGTGCTCGTGGTGGACAGAGAAAGCGGCACTAAAAGCATATTTCCACATGAGCTGGAGAAATGAAAAAAGAGAATGTTGAATGTCCCAAGGATGAATGGACAAGAGGAAGAGATGTAATTTGAAGGCGAGTTCTAGATTACCGCAAAGGATAGGACTATTCAAAGATATAAGAAAATGTCCCAGATGCCTCTGGGACATTGAGATCTTAGTGCCGCTTTCCCTCCCAGAGCTTGAGGAGCGAGCAAGTAACGGAGGGCTTAGGCGATGGGCTGGGGCTTCGCGCAATGCCGTGGGATAAGCATGCAGCACCAGAGCGGGAGTGGGCTCGCAGAGCGTGGATGGCATTGGGGACAGCAAGAGGCGGGCCAGGCTGAACTTTTCTGAAAGGCTGGACTGGAGTCTATTGCCAAAACCAACATGTCACAAGCACTCCGAGATCGCAATGTGTGCATCCTGCCCGCCGCGCCGTCACCCCTGTTCTTGTTGTTATGAGGGGATTGCAAGGAGAATTTTCCTGGAGCTATCATTTCCCTTGTCCTTAATCGAGGTAGGCCCTTGCCATGTCACTTCCCCATCATCTGTTACTGGGGCCGGGGTGAGACAGAAGTGATGAAATGCAACCCTGCAAGAGCAGCTCCGATCGAAGACGTACAGCGCATTACAGCTCACGTGCATGACTACCATTCCCCCATCTGCCGCTTGTCGATTGTGACCCAACGACCTCCACGCTTCGGGGCCATCCGAGAGTCCTAGCTCAGCCCCACGGTGCAAGGCCCATCAACGCGGCTGGGAAAAAGCAAGACGAAAACTCTGATTTAAAGTCCTCAATTGGACAGAGATCTTTCCCATAGATCCGTTCGTCCGAGATGCGCAGAAAGCCAATCTCTTGAAACAAACTAAGTATCTTCCTTCTTTGCTGTCCCACGACTTTGAGCGGTCAGAAAATTTGAGCCAAAATAACTTCTCTTTCCAGACACACTTGCTTATATTGAATGGCCTTGCCAAGCAAAAGGCTGATTCGAAAAAGGAATTCAGGTAACCAAAATCTGACAATGACTGAAATCCGCAATCGCATTTGTGGTCTTGGTTTCGCATGTACTCGTATCCCGCGGAGAGCATCCCTATGCAGCATGCACCTCCAAGTGCCCGAAGAACTCGCATATTAACGCCAACCAATCCCTATTATCGTATATGTCCAGCAAACGCCTGGTTGTCCAATTACCGCCGATCCGAGCCTGTCGTATAGGAAACAGCAAGATCCTTCGTTACTCCCGACCATACACTCGGTATTTCCAACCCCTGGTATAATCCCCAGTATCATCTATAGACCTGCATATTCTGTTGCGGCTTCGGTTGGCCTTGGCCTCCTCCAGGCGGACCACCACCCCAGCCTTGAGGTCCACCAGGAGGCGGTTGGTTTTGTAGCGGCATCCCGCCCCCATTCATCTGGGCCATGACATCCTGCCTGTTCTGCAGCGGCTGGGCGAAATTACATATTGAGCATACGACATCTTCGTAACCGTGAACGCTGAGCGGGATGACGGGAATGAAGCAGAACGTAAACCATGGATTCCGCTTGATGACTTTCGCCGACCAGTTCCCCTGGAAGCTGTCAGTGACGAAGAAGCAATGGGGAGTGCACCGGTGGCTGTCGGAATTCGTGGCGCGATGCTGGCCTTCAATGTACTATAAGTTGAGGGACATTCAGAGCCAGACTGCCAGCTTGCTTCATCGAATGTTCCCTGATCCAAGGAACATTTCGAACTGCATGGCTCCTCTCTTTGTAAATGTTCCTCAATGTAGGGTAGATCAAAGCTGGCCCTTGTGCCACGAATTCCGACAACCCCTGGTGGTGGGATGATGCGTACGCAATTATGGCATTGACATAACACACTTTCATAACCCTTCAACTGCGAGGAGAATTCTGTAAGTAGAAGTCAGTTGAGGTCTGCGAAGTGTGGCAGGAGCCGGATGAGCGGGACAGAGGCATACCATGTTCTCCGCAGGTGAAGATAAAGCACATGGTTGCTGAGCCCTTCGGAACTTAGAGAGTGTATTAGGACAGTATGGCAGTCGAGTCTTCCGGCAGCGCAAGGAGAGGATGTTGGTGAAGCAATCCGGGGGGGGAAGTCTTGATTGCGCGTCATAAATGGTACGTTCGAGGCGACAAGGCCACCGCGGAGGCTTTCAGTCACGTGCTATCCCCGCCAAAGCAACTAGCGCGAAGCTAGCTGAATCCTCGTGGTAAACTTCTAAAATTGAGACCGATCTTTTTCCCTCTTCCTTCTTCAGCGTCGTCCTCTTCAACGCTGCGTTTCTATGCCACAAACAGATACTTGTCGATTCAGTTCGCAACTATCAGGTCTTTGGGCCGCCCCTTATGCATATGAGAAATTCGGAGTACTCTTCAAATCACCTCGTCCTCGGCCTCCGGGCTGGGTGACTGGTCTGCCCGCGAGGGTTCGGCGTCACTTGACGTCTGCAATTGGCATCAGAAAAGCAGGGCACGCCTCGACCTTACATATCGAGCCTCCGGGGGAGAGAAAAAGGGAGAGTGTTTGTTCCTATGGGAGGGCCGTTGCGAAGATTGTGTGTGCTTTGCGAAGCATGACACTTAAGTGCAATACGCAGCGTGCTAATTTCTCTTTCACTTCGGTGTCTGGGAGATGAGTACAATTCGATTCCGATTACTCTGTTGAGGACGGCGCTCCACCTCTTTTCTGCTCAGGTAAGCTATCTTTACAATTCATGACACATGATAAGGGCAAGGATACTGCTAATTGAGTCATATTATCCATTGTCAAAGAAGCACCCATTGATACCCAAACTCCAAATCGTGACGGAACACTCTGTTCAGGTTCATCTTCCCTCCAGGTTTCGCAAAAGTTTCACAAAAGCAACCCAAACGCATCACCTTCACCACGAACCCAACCTTAGCAAACACCAACAACCACAGACTTACCCACAGCGAGAACACTCTCTGGGCAGTCTCAGATTTCTCACTCCCCAAACTGTTCAGCGGTGAGGTCTTCGTCATCGTCGCTGCATTTGAAAGTCTCCCTGTTCGACTCTGACTCCGGATTCACTGTCTCCTTGAACTGCTGCAGTTGATTCACCAAGTGTCTACATGCTTCCCGGCTCTCCTTGGCTCTCTCCATGGAATTCAAAAGCTGTTGCAGTTCGAAATGAGCTCTTTGCTTTAAACTCTCGCACGCGTCGAACTTTACACGTTGTCTTTCGGAAAGTTGCTGAGGCTCAGATGGCATCCTCAAAGCTGAAGTCGCCGCCATTTGGAGAGCTCTTGTGACGTTTGTCTCTGCCTCCGAAAACCTCTCTCCAAAAGTCTTGTTTCCGTTATTGGCCTGCTGGTCTTCACCTTCCGTCAATGTCTGTGGATCTCGCACCCCTCTCACTTTTGCAGTCCAAATCCGAGTCAATGATGCGGCTGGGGTGTAGCTCCTGATAGTCTGAATATCGCTGTCATACTCTGACAAGCAAGCATTGTACAACTCCTCGGCTTGGACCAACTCTTTGTGAAGATCCTTGAATGCACGACGGAATGGGAGAGTACAACTTCCGGATCGTGCCAAAGTCAAGCCGCGTTCGAAGGCATGATCGCCATTGATATCCGGCCGAGGTGGCTGTCTTCTCTCGTCAGGATTTCGGCGCTCATCGCTGCTCCTTCGTCGATCAGAGAATCGGTGGTCGAAGCCGTATCCCTCCGCAAATTGGTGGTGCATCATTCGTCGAATGCGAGGGTCTCGTGGATCGATTGTCAATTCTTCGAAGAGGTGCTCGACGGGTGGGAAGTCGTACTCGTCTCTGTCATTTCGACCTCGTCTCATCGGAGGGAAGCGTGGCCTGCGCGGAAATCGTGATCCCATCATGAAGTACCACCGCCTGGGATGCTTTGGATGAGGAGCTTGGCGATGCTTGTGACGCTGTACCAGACTAATAGAAAGTGGCATGACCCTAAGTTTAGCTGGGAAAACCTGGAGCTTATAATCTGATTGGCTTCATTGCCATGAAGTGTGATGGGTTTGAGCATAGATGTACGAATGGACTTGCAATGATTGGCAAACACTTTGCTACGAACAATGTAAATTGAATTAGCCTAGGTAGTTTTCGATAATTACCTTTCCCCTCTGTCAACCTCAGCCAAATATGGCAGACAATTCAACTGCAATATCTTGTCAAAGGAAAGATTGTGCAACTTTCCAGCTGAGAAGGAAAGAACAAATTGACGTCTTCCCGGCGACCTGTCGGCAGTCCCTCACTAATGCAGCCTCCCGCTGCTAAAAGAACCCCACCTTTCCACCAGCTCCTTACAAAGCAGGTCAGATCAACGTCATCAGCAAAGCCCGTCTACGTCCATCTCACCTTCCTCTTCACCATATCAATGAAAACAAGCTTCCTTTGCTCCAGTCGTATACCCTTCTCGTCTGTGAAGCAAGTGAGTACAGGAATCATACAAATGAGATTAGCAAGCAAGATGTCAGCAGCAAAGGAGTTCCCGCCGGAGCAAGTGAGAGCGATTGTCTCGGAAGTTGCGAGTTTGCTCAAAGAAAGGAAGGAAAGCGTTAGTGTTGCCGAGACGGTAAGTCTCTATTTCCATTGATGCCTTCTTCCTGCTAGTTGAGTTCCTAATTTGACGCTCTGCATTATACTTCAAGGAGGTTCGATGCTTTATTACTTTTCATCTTCTTTGATACAATTGTTGAACGGGAAAGGGACAAGGCGTATTGCTGACAAATGCAGGCTGCCGGCGGCATCATCTCTGCTTCTCTCCTGAGCACACCAGGAGCAAGCGGCTTTTACAAAGGCGGCTTGACTGTACGTTCCCATCTTACTCCTTCAAATCTTCTGCTGAACAAGTATCCTAGCTCTATACACTAGAATCCCGCATAGCCTTCGGTATACCCACTCTATCCATCTTCAATCCCCTGAGCTAACAGAAACAAGCTGGCTGGACAGAAGAAAACACCGAAAACTACAAAGGCCCCACTACTGAGATCGTAGCTGGGATGGCGACTAACGTGAGAGCGAAATTGAGGAGCACATATACCATTTCTGAAAGTGGGACAGCCGGGCCAACGGGTGGAAATACGCCGAATAGAACTCCGTGAGCTGCCTTTCCCCCACTCCATCCGTTGAAGTGCTGATTGTGAGCAGTGGTTATGTAGCGCTTGCTGTCGCAACAGAAAGTGGAACTTACAAGCGTGAGTTGTCAACGGGTTTAGGCGGGGATCGAGAGGGCAACATGATTGCATTCGCTGCTGAGGCGCTGAAGTTGCTGAGGGACGTTATCAAGGGTGATGTGAAGCTTTGATCTAATAAAGCATCAAAACTTAGGAGGTAACAGCATGAATTGTTTTAAGCATTCGCTAGTTATATCCATCAAGTCATGAAATCAACCCTCGCATGCCCTTGTGATTGAGCATCCGAGCTTGGAAGCCTAGTGAGATTTATTTCTATGTCTCAGCAGAGCTGCTTGCCAGGGTGGAGTACTTCGATTATATATCGTCTATGAAATCAGCTTGCGAATAGCATCGCTATCTCATAGTATGATAGTCTCTATACGCGGATCAAGGAGATTTCATCTTCCTCTGGCAACCACGCGTCTTTATCTGAGATGTCCATTTTCCCCACGAAAGGACGCTCGTTAGGCTGGCAGACAGTTCCAGGTGCTGGCAAGTCGCCCGTCTGGAAATAATTGCGTATAATACCTTCCGTACAATTTGATGGTGATGCTGTAGAGCAGTGCTAACGCCGAGATCAGCAGCTTGAAGATATAAGAAGACCATCCGCTAACGAAGACTTACTCCTTCGGAATACTGTTCAAGCACCACCGAGCCGGGAAACCTCTTGGAGCTTGCATGCGCACTACATTTCCATTAGAATTGCCAGATCGATATTTCGGAGATATACCTTGCCAAAGGCGTGACAGGATCAAGTGTATTCCCAATCCAGAGAATGGGATTGAATGTGTCACCTCTGATTTCATCTTATCCCACATTAAAACTTGCTTAAGATCTAGACGCTAAAAGGCTTACCTGCTTTGATCCCCCATTTTGGTCTGACATTCCAGTGGATACAGGATAGGGTTATCGTTGACCAATATTCCCCGAAGAATCTGCTTTGCTGGTAGGAGGCATTTACTGCCATTTTGAAATCCGCCTTGGTAGAATTTGTGACATCTTTGCCATCGGTACAGAGAATAGCTGCGGCTTTCTTTTCAATACCCCAATCCGGCGATTGGCATAAGCTTCTATCAGCGGCTGGAGTTTCACCAAAAGGGCAAGTCGGTTTCTGATTGTTTTGCTTGTACACAGCGAAGGCGGTACCATTGCCGTGTACAACATCTGCCAGAAGCTCTGCCATCTCTGTAGAATGCTCCAAAGGTGTATACAACATCTTGGGGAACAACGCCATTAGGTCACTATAAGTGATTATCGTGGGACTTCGGGTACTGTTGCCAGGAACAGAGATGGGGTCTTGGCGGACGGACGAGAGAAGTGATTCCACCGAATTTTGGATACTGCTGGATGATACATTGCCAATGTTCAAGGCACACTTATCTCGTCCAACTTGGCTGCAATATTGATAGAACTTGAGCATGACTTTATCTGTATCGAGCAGAGCTGGCGTCCAATTTGTGCTGTAGTAATCGTGAGCGTTTGCTACGCCATCTAGGACAACTCGAGCAACACGATTGGGATACATGGCGGCGAAGGTGGCACCCAGAATCGTTCCGTACGAGAAGCCCCAGTATTGAAGCTTCTCTTCGCCTTTGCGCCACTTAGTCCTGTCGATGACTGCCTCGCGAGAATATGGATCATTTTTCTGTTTTCCGGCAGTGGTTGATATTCCGGCGCTGCTTGCAAGCCATGTGTCCACTTGATTGCTTCTCCACTCAGCATGTTTCTCGATAATTTCAACCATGTCCCTGGCGACAAGAACAGTATTCATATACTTCGAAATTTGGTCGTCCTGAGCACATGTATTCATCAATGCCTCTGATCTTGCCCATGCCATAGAGAGCGAGATGTCTGAAGTGTGATCAAGTCCATCAGCTTGTGCCTGATACCTCCAGACATCATAGGATGATGAATCTTTAAAGCAATTGAATCCTGGGGTGGTGTTGTTTACTCCACGAGGATCCCAAGATAGAAGGTCGAAGTATTTGCCTTTCGGAGTTTTCTCAGCAAAGATGGGGTTGACGATTGCTGAGGTTTTACTGCCTTCGCGAAGCAAGAGTTCCACTCCAGATCCTCCAGGACCCCCTAGATATCATTAGCTTGTGTATGTCAAGGAGAATTTAATATCTGACCAGGATTGAGCAGAATTACGCCCCCGTAATTTGAGTCCGTTGTGGGGACCGGCGATTCTAGTTTGATGATTGCAATTGCGACCTTCGACTCATTCGAGCTCGTGGCGTTCCAATCCAGAGGCACGCTCAGGCGGGCACACTGATAGATCTCAAAACATGGTGTATAAGTGAGATTTTCTGAGGGATTGACCTGTTGATATTAGGTGCAGCTGTAACACATGGACGAAGTCATTGCTCACCTGACTCCAATTGAAGTCATCTTTAGATTTGAAAGATAAATTCTCAAAAGGCAACCATTGACGTCTCTGGTCTTGTTTCAGGTACCAAAGCAGGCCAACAGCTATCAAAATTGAGAAAATTCGCACGCTTGCAAGCTTCCACGTCCGGCGACGTTGCGAGTTCACCGCTGCTGTCAAAAGCTGGCGCTTCTCCATCTGCAATATTTCAAGAAAGGATTTTGACGTCAAGCCGGGATCAGGCCTCGATGCAGGTCGTCCGCAGAGCATCTGAAAATACAGAATCTATCATCAGGCAAGTAGAGTGACGCGGCTAGATGGCGCTGGTCGGGGCTGCCTGGAGATCTTCTTGTAGCCGCTTGAACAGGCAGGTCGCTTGGCTTCAGGGCAGCAGTGGGATAATTCCACCCCACATAAAAATATTTGGATTCAATAAGGGTGTGAGAACTTCTCAGATGCGGCGGTTCCACTCGCTCTTCCATTGTGAAGTGTACTTCTTTCACTTTACAATCAATAAGTCGCTCTTATACTTGCTATATTCCAGCTGAATGTCGGGAATAACGCGCTAAAGCTTCAAACATTCAAGCAGCATTCATTCGCCGTATTAAATAATTTAACTTCAAGCTAAAATATGTAATTCTGGAGGATAGAGAGTTTGCTTCGCTACTTGATGTTGATCTTGCAGCCTTTTGCCATTTGCAGATGAGATCCAACGTGTAGGAGAAATGAAAGTAAGCGATCGTGCCATTCCTCTGAGTACCGGGCTCTACTTGCCCAAGGTGACTTCTAATAGTCAAAATATTCCAAGTTTTCTTCAGCGATGAAATTTTGGACGCTGTCAAGGGTGAGAATTGATTGAAGTTTCTGGTCCATTTGTAAAACCAGATATTGTTTACGAGGTTATGGTGGAGCCGCTGCATGTCGCCGAGTAAGAGGAGCTCCGAGATTCTCGGGGATTTTACAGAAGAGAGACGACTTGGTATTTGAGCTAAAAACAAAGCCAGAGAAAAGTACAATCTCTAAGCTGGATCAATCATAATCCAGCATCTAACCCAATTTATCCGTCCATGACGGCTTGACTGTCCCCTGCGGGTCAAAACGCAAGCGATAATACAGGAAAGCCTCGAAGAAGATCCAGCAAGCAAATATAACAAGCAGGCCCTTTCTCTTCAAAATAGGGCGCAATTTCTTCATGATTGGTATCTCTTCCTGCTCAGAGTCCACAAGGCTCTTGATCTGAAACATAAAGCCTATATACATCAAGAGATTCGCACACCCTCGAATAAGTTTCCAAGCCAACGCGAGGACTGTGTGATCCGAACCTTGTGACTCGATATTGCTGGAATCATAAATACGAATGATAGAAAAGATCCACAAAAAGACCCAAACGACAATCCAAACCAATACAAACATAACATACAGAGTTCCACTCAAGCACTCTCCGAGATAACGAGACAAGAACCGGCGCACAGCAAAATGCTCGCTTAGCCCCCATATTACGGCTGCTGGTGCCAAAATTGCTATGCCAGCAATGAGGGAGCCTAATAGAAGTAGAACAACAAGTGGTGCAAATTCTGTAGCCAAGGACGAAACGATATAGTCAGACTCCTCGGTTGAAGGATGATCCGATGCGGGAAGACCAAGGATAATATTGAAGATCCAGCCGCAACAAACAAATTGTGCTGCAAGAGCAACGTAACATAAGCCTTTACTCATGTTTCCAAAGGTCCAAATGGTGTCCTGTTCGGTAACGGAGACTTCAGGAGGATTGTCGCGCCAGTCCTTGGGCGCAAGGAAGCTAACCATCGCAAGCACCACAAACGACAATGAATACGCAGCCGCCCACACCTTGATCCACACCATGCCCTGGAAGCCCAAGATCTTTATAGTTTGCAGTATCGTCCCTATGAAGAGGATTCCGAAAGGGATTGGGTGCTTCTCTACTGCGCTGTCCTCGAGCTGTTCGGTCTCATGACCAAGGCGACAACGTGCTCGTTCCCAATTCACAAGAAGAGCTGCTTGGCGTATGGACTTGCCACGGTACATCTGAATACATAGCGAAATGATGACTTCGAGTCCGTCGGTAAAGCAGATGAAGGGAGAGCTGCGTGCGGGGAACAGGAGGCTCGACTGCGAGAAAGATATATCGAGACGGGAGGGTTGGCTCATAGCATTCAGTGCCAGTGGAACGAGGCCCCAAAAGGCGCTTTGCCATGTCACGGAGTTGCTTGATGATGAGGCTGGCTTGGTAGGCGCTGGGTCGAGCACGTGATTAGAAGAAGGCACACAACCTCGAGCATTTTAAGCATACCTGAATCTGCAGCGAATACAACTGTCGACATGGCAAGAGGGAACACCCCAGCCCATATATACACGAGAGACATTGTTATCTCGCCCCCCCCGAATGTTTCGAATATCGTGGTACAATGGGGGAGAATGTTGGAAGATATTCGGGAGGTGATGGAGGCTTAGCAAGCCGCAACGCCACGGACGTCATGCGGACCAATGGTACCATACTTTCGATAGCTACAGCCATTCGGCGGTGAATCTATGATCAAATGAACAGAAAAGACAAGTCAAGGCTGCCTTGAAGAGAATCCAAGATTCTGAAGGCATGGCCAAGTGAAGTGATGTTCATAAGACGCCAACTCCACTTTTCTGCCTCTCGTAAAGGGGCTCGCTTAGCTGTCTGGCATCCTTACTCTCATGCTCCTGGCAACACTTCAGATATGGGCCTAACAAGGTTATATGATTTCATGGTTAGATAATTTGGATTGAGCGCTAAGTTCCGGCTCCTTGCCGCTCTGAACTGCCATAGATTTGTTTGAGAATGAGCAAGAGTGGCAGCTTAGTAGAAAAATTTACCCCTAGGAGATATTCAGTACTTTATGGTAAAACCCCCTTGGTCTGCAGCGACTCTGTTGCAATATCTCACCCTTGCCGCAACATACATTCACATCAACCATTTTGAGCTCGTAGTAGTTGTGGTTCATTCTTCTAGGTTACAACTTGATGCATCGAGATGTCAATTGAGCTCGATTTCCCCTACATAGAGAGAAATGAAAGTTCGTTTTGCCTTTCAAGCGGCGGGAATGTCTTCCTGTATATCAGAGCGCCTAATCCTCGCAAATCCCTTCAATTTGAGTCATTCGTGTTCCCATTCTCCTCGATTCTAAGATATACTTTTTGCCGTGTATGCCACCCGTAGGTCGAACATCCATCGCAACGCATGAGTTCAGATATCCAAATACCCTTGTACTCAACGCCCCTGAGTCCGCAGCGGGGGCAGAAATACACAGATGCTTCCCGTAATTTCGCTCCTCCGAATCCCTTCAGCACTCTCTCCACTCGATATCCAGGGCCTAAGGTTACTCGACCGCCAAGAGCCGGAACTCCTACCTTCTCCTCCTCCGTGAAGAGGCGTTTCACGCCGTTCAGATATTCATATCGTTGATCAACTTTGAAGTGTCTGAGCTCGAGGTTCTGGCTGACGACTTTTTCTTTGTCCCAGAAGCTCCCAGGCATACAGACGACATCTAATCCTGCGTCGACCAGGATATCAGGAGTGTCAACACCTTCGAGAATAGCACCTGGTTCGATTATGACAGATAACTTTGTCGCTGGTGCTCGGTCTTGGAGGTCTTCGATGAGTTCGAACATGCAACAATCTGGATATAGGGAATCTTGCAACAGAACGAACTCTCGAGGGAGGATGAATCGTAAATTGAGGGAACTGTTGGCTTCGGCCAGAAGCTGACAGACATCCGATATATTAATCCACCAAGGTCTGTCGCCTTTCTCATAAACTTTGGCCATTTTTAATTTTGGCGTGTTTCTGGCGTCGCAGCCTCGTCGATATTCGTCAATTGACATCTCCTCAGCATTCTTCCATGGCATACTATTCTCAGGAAGGAACGCTTCAATATTGCGTACGCGAAAGATTGAATTTGGCCCAATAGTTGCAAGAAAGCGCCTCATACCAAGCCAGTCGAAGTCGCCAGAGAATCGAAAAGTGTTGTCTTGCCAGAAAAACAGAGTAGCTTCTTGGTTAATTTGTTTACAGGTAGCAAGCAGACCGATAGCCATTTCCTTCCTCATGTACTGAAGGTCATCCTACATCAAGAGTCAGTAGAGGCCCTACAAAGATGAACTTTAATCTCTGTAGGCAATGATGGCTCACCTGTTTTCGAAAGATTGGAACCCAAGACTCTAATATTTTGCGTTTCTTTCGAAGTTCTGCAATTCTCGGTGCCAGTGCTGGGTCATCTTCAGGCTTTTCAACGAACTCATGTGGCCATAAGTCGATAGGTTTGGGTGAGATCAATGCTGCTCGATAAATCAAAGTCCTGATTTCTCCTGGGAGATCAAGAAATGGCGAGTTTTGGCGGACTCTGGTGCGCCGTGGTGGTTGACGACGTCGATTGCGTGCCATTTCTCTTGTAAGAAGCTTTTCTAACAGAATGCTTGCCGAAGAACGTGACTAGATACTATCGTCGAAATCAAGTGCTTTGAAGTGCGTCTGCGTCGCTGACGTGCTCTGCAATATTCGGAGCAAGCGTCATCCCAGCCTTGCCTCTAGATACTGCCGTGATGCTGGCTGAGATTGATGAAGTAGGTGAAAGTAAGTTGGTGCTGAAATCAAAGCGTTCAAATGTTCCTTCTCAAGGTAGATCTGATGAGGCTGACTCAATCGGCGTGGGTTCACTTTCATGAAAGTGCGGAGCCTAACTCGTGCTGAACCGCGGTCCCGCAGTGCTCGAGTACTTCCACGATGATGTGAGGCTCACGTCCACTGTTGTGTGCGTATCTTCACATGGGTGCTACCACGAAGGTTCATGGATCGTGGGAGGTGGATGAAGGAGAAAGAATGGGAGAGGAAAGGGTGTGAACTTTCTGGAGTTGTATGGTATGAGAAAATGGTGGTGCACGGGCCAACATTGATGAGCTCAGATTCACTTGTTGTAGTATACGGCCGCCGGACCAGGAGTACAGTATTTAGGACATTTAAAATTCACTTTCCAAAGGTGAAAAAAAGATCTATAAGCACATAGCATCGACGGTCTGGTCTAGACTGGCTTTATTTTCATCCTACGACGTCCTTTTTAGCAACTGGTGGGACCATGATAACCATATCCTGTATAAAGTTATTGGGCTTCCGTCTCATATTTTCTCAATCAGCCATTCTCGAACTTTCTTAGTGTGCTGTCCTACATCCTTGAACGGAATTCCCAAATCGAGTGTTGGAGCTGCGTGTGCCTCGCGTTCTGCTAATAAGAACTCCACTTTCTTCACTTCACATAGTTGGCTCGCAAATTCTACAATATCATCCGAAAGAGTCTCGCCCTTGCCCGCTAAAATCAATACATCCTTGACTGGCAAGTCTTTCCACCATTCCGGCGGAGCATTCAAGGGTTGGTTATAACTATTAGTACTGGACTTATGAGGAGGCGAGTCTCCTAGGAAGGCCGTTGACCATTGGAAGGATGCGTGAGGGCTGAAAAAATCTTTGGCTTCGTTCTCTCGGAATGCTTTGCTCGTCCCAGAGAATGAAACCCATGGGGATTGAAGGATCATACCTAGGAGATGTTTTAGCTGTGAAAAACGTACATACAAAGCAAATAAATCTTACCTCGAAGCGGAGCAGTGAGGGTGATGGGCTTGATTGGCGTGCTCGTTAACGGTGAGGATGCAATAAATGAGATATCATCGCAGTCGTGAGATTTCCGCCGCCGCTGTCACCATATAGAACAACATTCTCTGGCGCTTTATTGAGGATACGGATAGTGTGGTCTAGCAGGTAGGCGGCTTGTTGGAGCTGCCTTGGGTACTTGGCGATAGGGGCAAGATCTGTTAGGTCATACAACGTAAGCAATTTAATGATGAAGAGAGGTGTAACTTACCATAGGCAAGAACCAGAACTGCAACATCTTTGCCGGCTTCTGACAGCATTTTTTGCATTTGAAACATCAAAGCAATGTGGGTGTCCATAGCAGGAAGCACAAAACCTCCTCCTTGGTTTCTAGTCAACTTTTGATTAGCCGAATGGGTTGCGAAGATGTACCATGAAAATAAATAATGATCTCCTCAGCAAAGCTTGAGCCAATCCAGTAAGCTACTGTAGTACCATCTTCCAAGGTTTCAGAAGAAGTGTCTAAGCTATGCTTTCTACATAGTAAAGTATACTGCTCATCGGTTGTCGGAAATGATGCACTAAGCAGAGAATCAGCCAATATTCAAGCTCTTATAGATAAGTGTGCAGATGTAGAATTGCAACCAAAACCTTTTGAAATCCAGCTACGGAACCGAAAACAGAAATCATCTGATTTGGCAGAAGATCAAAGTGCTTCTTGACCGATTGGCATAGGATAAGCTGGTGGTACGTTTAGAGCTTGATTTTGTTCCGTGCTGTAGCCCGGTGGATGATCATCAGCTTCTCGAGGACGGTATTGCGGCAAGGGCTCTTGAGCATCTCCCGCAGGGTCATTGGGAGAGCTTTCTGCGACAGTACAAGTAAGCTCGATTGGCGGTTGTTCTTGTGAGCGCTTGCGCCGTGCTGGGCTAAATCTCCACAACAACAAGCCGAAAATGATAGCTATTCCCAGGGCAATACCAGCAGCAGCAGGTCCGACGGGGATGCTTGAAAGAAACGGTCAGTTCTTCCACACTTAGTGAGAGTATGAGAGGCCGCTCCAGATCTAACAAGGTTGTGAGGCCCAATAACAAAACAATACTTACTAGTAAGGAGCCTCAGGAAGTGGATGATCCCCAGACGATGTTTCATTTGGGACACTTCTGATCGCAGGCGCGAAAGAGAGCTCGAGAAGTATCAGCATTAAGCAAGCAGCTTGAAAAGGTTTCAGCCATGTCCAACTGAGACTTACTTGTGTGTTTTTCCCAAAAGATGCATCAATCAATTTGACTGGCTCAACTTTCCAAGTTTCTACCGCATCACACCCCTGCAATTTCCTTGTGACATTCAAGAAGCTCACGTCTCCAAGAGCAACGTTCTGTATTCGTACACTGCTCCCCTCCACAGGCTTGAGTTCCCAGTGCTGTTCCGTGCTCGACAAGTTGATCGCAATGAGACTTGGTTCATGACCATCAAGAGAGAGGCCAAGTTGGTACAATGGGCCGAAAGCCTCGTTCTTGATGAGATACACTCCGCCGAATGGGAGAAGTTGCCAATTGCTCAAGGGGCTTGGGATAGTGGAGAGTTCGAGATGACCGGAAGCGACAGCAGCGAGGAGTGCGTCTGAGCTACTGAGCAGGTGGTACCAAAAGTCAGAGGCAGGATATGCCATTATAAAAATGTTTGCGATGGCTTGCTTGGCAAAATGAGCCTTAAAGAGATGCCAAGAAAGAAGGGGAGGAATAGAAAGATGGCTCCGCACTTCACTGAGATCATGATGTGTTGCTGCAGCGCGGGGTTCCCCACCAGTGGAACGCCTCAACGCCTTGTTTGGAATCACAGATAAGAGGCCGATAAGAGAAAGGCATGGTGACAAATCGCTTTCAGGGGTGGAATGGCTTGCTCTTGCATTGAAGACCCAGATGGAATCGCTAGACTAGTAACGTAACGTACACACTTGGCCTCGATAAGTTTCAACAAGCCACTGCTGTGCAGAAGCGGGCCCATGCATGTCAACCTTAAACTGTGGAGATTTAGACTGGGCAACTTTGGGCTTTTACTTCTATCTAATGCGAGCTGGTGGAGTAAGTACCCATACTTCGTTGGAGGACCCTTTGGCAAGGCGACAAGTTTAAGACGGAACAATGGTAGGAAGAAAGAGGACCTTGAAAGCACTCACGCGAAGCAAGTATTTGATATAGAGCTGATCTCAGGTTGGACACGCTAGCCAATACAATGCAACCTTAGAATTCCATTTTCTTATGCATGTGTGATCCTGAACGCCATTCCCAAGCAAGTGCTTCAAAGTTCATCAATATTCGGCCGCTTGATGTACCATAACCTAGGACTTATGGGCAGCCCGATGTAGTATTCCCAGAGTCTTGACGCCTCCAGCACGAAAATATGCCACCTACACCAGAGCATTAGTCTCAGGTTAATTGCGCGCAGAAGAGACCTTACAATTTGACGGGGAAAGTGATCCATCCTCGTATGACGAATTTGGAGACTCGCCAGACGAGGTCTAACTCGGAGAAGAACTCGTCTGTGACGGTAGCATTCTCAGGTAGCCTGTGCCTACGCAAAGCTTCTTCTCGATCATGATCGACAAAATCTTCTTCGATGAGATCTGAATATGGCTTGCCAGGGACAACATTGTGAGGTTTCCGTACCCGATCAGGCATTATGTGATGGTGGCCTTCGCTGTCCTCAGCACTTTCTTCGTTTTCAACCATTATTCTGAAGCTATTGATCGCTTCCAACGAGCTCGAAATTCGTGCCAGGGTATTGAAGAGTGCGACTAGCTCGGTTCTCTTCAGCATCGGAATGTCATTTGAATTATTGTCGAATTCGAATAGAACTTTCAAAGCAGCCCCGTATCCAGCCGTCTGTAGCTTCCCCCAGAGCCGGCATTTGTCGCAGCCAACACAATCCATAATGCGACTCACATTCCTGAATCTGTTGCGGAAATCCTCCTTCAGACTTGGGCCTTCGCCATTGACGAACATCAGGCTCTCATCGAAGATTTGGGGCGCGGTACCAGCTTGGGATGTGAGAGCTTGGACTTTCTGCTTAGTGATGCGATCTTGCCATGGATCTCCAGAACAAAACGTGTAGTCCTTGAGATATGGCCCGAGTTTTGTGACGGCTCGGAGCACAAGTGCATAGTTGAAGTATAAGTTTGAGACGCGATCTGGGAAGCCATGAAGTCTGTCTTTGTAACAGGTGAGATTTGGTCCCCACTCGCCAGAGGTTTGGTTGAGATAGTCCCAGCAAAGATGGGTACTGATAGACGTGTGCATGCCCGAGACCACTCTGTAGAATACTCGTTTCTCCAAGCACTCATCTTCGTGTTCTAGGCCACTTTCTGTGACAAATGGTGTATTTGGCTCCCGTTTTTGTTGCTCTTCGAGAGCCTGTTGCCTGCCATAGTCGCGCATGACAGACTGAAGCTCATTCGCTGCTGGTCCTCTTTGAGGAAATGCTGACGTTCCAAGAGATGCTGACTTGGGAAAG
>Ga0302140_10001562_pt1 | contig 29920 bp, 31 predicted proteins | sample I_Bog_E1_1_FD_202095 | JGI IMG/M metagenome (GOLD analysis project Ga0302140, IMG submission 202095) | Peat permafrost microbial communities from Stordalen Mire near Abisko, Sweden - I_Bog_E1_1 | ecosystem: Environmental > Terrestrial > Soil > Wetlands > Peat | place: Sweden: Abisko, Stordalen... | reverse complement strand
TTTGGCACTCACCGCGCTTCCCACTCGCGCCCTGCCACCCTCCTTCGGCCTCCGTTCTGTCCCTTTCACCGTTCCGCCTTGTTTCTTCCCGCTGCCGCTCAAGTGAAGAAAGAAACAAGCCGGAAACGGCAGAAAGATGGGATGAGAAGGCGCTAACTTTCCGTGGTAGAACGCTGGCTAGGAGGATCGCGCAATGGCAAGAAATGGAACGTTGGCTAAGATTCAGGAGTTGAAACCGAGCTTTCAGGCCACAACGGAACAGATCACAATCGGCGTCGATCTCGGAGATCGTTTCAGCCACTGCTGTGTTCTCGGTCCAGATGGAAAAATACTGACCGAGGGACGTCTGCGTTCTACGCCGGAAACGATGGCACGGCATTTTCAAGATCTTCCGCCGTCGCGCATTGCCATCGAAGTGGGAGCTCACTCGCGGTGGTTGAGCCAACTCCTGGCGGAGTGGGGGCACGAAGTGATCGTCGCCAACCCGCGTAACCTTCGAATGATCGCCGACAGCATTCGTAAGTCGGATCAAGTTGACGCGCACATGCTCGCCAGGCTCGCGCGTGTAGATCCAAAACTGCTTTCTCCGATCGTCCATCGCAAACAGGAAAGCTATCCAGACCTTATCCAACTGAAAGCTCGCGACCTCTCAGTCAAGAATAGGACGCGGCTGATGAATGCAGTTCGAGGAGTTCTGAAGTCTGCAGGCTTGCGCTTGTCGCCTTGCGGAACATCCTGTTTTCCCAGCAAAGCCGCCATGTGTCTTCCTGATGAGCTGAAGCCGAGCCTGACCCCATTGTTGGAGACGATTTCGCATCTCAACAAACAAATCTATCTCTTGGATAAGGCGATAGAAAGCACGGCGCAAAATCGCTATCCGGAGACAATTCGGCTCCGCCAGATTAGCGGAGTGGGGCCGATCACAGCGCTACAATACGTGCTCACCATCGGAGATCCCGGACGGTTCGCTCATTCCAGAGATGTCCCTGCGTACCTTGGTTTGACACCGCGTCGCCACCAATCCGGCTCGGTCGAGCAACAACTCAGGATCAGTAAGGCGGGGAACAAGCAGCTTCGTTCTCTACTGGTTCAGTGTGCTCAATATCTGTTGGGGCGTTTCGGACCAGATAGTGACCTCAAACGCTGGGGTACTCGAATGTTCGAACGGGGCGGGAAAAACAGTAAGAAACGGGCAATCGTTGCGGTCGCCCGAAAACTTGCTGTACTTCTGCACCGGCTGTGGGTGACGGGTGACACATACCATCCTCTTTATAATGTCGACGCGGATCAAGTCACGCCGTGACGCTTCGACGGCTTCCGCGTTGCCGATGTACAGCGAACAGGAACAATGTGGCTCGGACGTTGATACAAAACTAGGAGGAATTCTGAAACATACCGTGTTCACGGTGACTTCGTGTTTTTTCCCGGGCCTTCGAGGCCGACAGAAAGATTGCAGCACCAACCTGATGCTGAGAACCCCAATGTGCACCCGGCCTTGACGAGAGCCGATTAAGTGCGAATGGAAGCGTGGCGATCAGTTTCGATTAAACACGGTCTGCTAGTACAGTTATGTAGGTTCGAAAACACTCGACGCTGAGAACGTTTATTTCAGATCGTTGACAGCGTGTAGCACAGGTATGTCCCGAGCAATAGCGAGCAGGCTTGCAATGCGCAAATTTCACTTGAATAGTAGCTTCGCGTATTCAACTTTGGCTTGCTTCAGGATGGGGATGTCCGGATCGGCGTTTTTCCATTCCGCGAAAAAGACCTCGTAGGCGGCGCGGCTTTTGGCAACATCTTTCCGCGTTGCGTACGCGCGGGCCAGGCCCAGTTGCGAAACCACTAGGATTGGATTCAAAGGCCCCAGGCCGCGACGCGCCAGAATAGCGATGAATTCCGCGGCGGCATCTTCGGGGCGTCGGAGGCGAGAGTAGGCCAACGCACGGATGTAGTTTGGGAGGAACCCGGCCCTGGCGCCGAACTCGAAAGGCTTTACTCGATCGAGAGTGCGCAAGGCGGCGTCGGCTTGACCAAGACTTAATTGAGAAGCGGCGAGAACGAGCGGTGCATCCAATTCACTCAGAAACGTGTTGGTGGGATAGTCGTGAAGCTGATCGTTGATGATCTTCTGGGCTTCACGTTCCTGGCCATTGAGGATCATCACTTTGGCTGCGCGTTGTTTGACGTCCTTCGAGTCGGACAGCTTCAACGCTTGGTCGAGGGTTTGCTTTGCGGCGGAACTTTGACCGTACAGGGCCTCGTCAACTGCGAGATCGAGGAGTGGGATGGCGGCAGACTCTGACAAACCAGATCCGATTGAGACGTTCCCACTATGTCGTGCCCGTTGACGGCCGCTCTCCAGCCGCCCCTCGTAGAGGTCTATCATCGCCAGGAAAGAGATAACAGCTGGGTCGTCCGCGTTTTGGTCCATCCAAGTGCGCTCTTTTTCAAGCATAGCTTGATCGGATCGCAGCATTGCCAGCTCATAACGGTTCACGTGGAGATAGCGGCTCATCGCCTGATTGACAGGAATCCGCTGAAGCACGGCGTCTGCCTCGTCGTAGCGGCCTTGCGCGAGTAGGACGGATGACAAGTTGGCCATTGCGAACTGGCTTGTAGGGAAAAGATTTGCGTTCTTTTGAAGCTCGTCGGTTGCCTTTTCGTACACGCCGAGGTCTTGATAGGTCAGGCCTAGTATATTGTGGGATGAAAACTCGTTCGGCTGCAGCTTTTCCCAGGTCTGCAGAGCTTCAATCGCCTTGTAGAACTCCCCGGTAACGTCCAGGTAATAACGCGCTTCAACGCTCGCCTTTTCGTTGTCGGGGAGTCTTCCACGTAGGTCGAACGCGTGTTTGAGGTCATCTACTTCTCGCTTCACTTCGTACAAGTTGTAATCCGCATACGACAGAAGATCCCAGGCAAATGCAAAATTGGGATCGAGTTCGGTTGCGCGGCGGAGCATCGCGGCGCTCTGCTTGAGCTGGGGTTCGTAGAGCTTTTCGCCCACAAGGTAAGCTCTATAGGCTGGCATCGACGCCGTGGGCAAAGGATCCGGAGTGCTGCTGGCGGAGTTGGCCGCATTGCCGGAAATTTGGAGACGGATGCCAGCGGCCAATTGACTCGTAACCTGCATCACATCGTCTTTATTTCTTGCCTCACGGTGCTGTTCGGCTGCAGTTTCGCCGGAGTTGCATTCCCGCACAGAGAGTTCGAGGGTATAACCATCACCCTGCGGCCTAATCTCTCCATCCGTGAAGAAACTTCCCTTATCGCGTTCGCACAGCTGTCTTGCGATTTCCGAAGTGAAGCGGTCATCCGGATTCTTGCCTGTGCTCTGCAACAAGTGAACAAGGCTATCGGTGTCGGAATCTACAACTCGAACCGCAGGGGAACGATTCAATTCATTGGCCACAATCGCGCGCAGCACATCGTCGAAGACGGCGTCGCCGGTGGAGTTGTTAAATTCGGCGACGTACAGCGGCGCGCGACCATTCGCGGGCAGAACTGGGCGAGACCGGTATTTGTAAACTCCGAAGCCGATTGCGGCCAGGACCACAAACGCAGCCGCAATGATCATCCATCTGCGGCTGCCCGGACGAGGATGCAGACTTGTCTTCACTCCGCTCAAGTTCTGTGCCGCAATTACCCTCGCCGACTCTGAGTCGCGCTTCAGTCGCTGCAGATCCGCACGTATGTCGGCGGCGTGCTGGTAGCGAAGATTGCAATCCTTCTCCAGAGCCTTGCGTATCACTGCTTCCAGAGCCGGTACAACGTGAGCATTGATCTGCGATGGCGGAACCGGTTCCTGGTAAAGAATCGCGCCGCATATCTCTCCGGCGCTCGCTCCATCAAACGGCGGCTTGCCGGTGACCATCTCGTACAGCACCGCTCCGTAAGAGAACAAGTCTGATCGGGCATCCAGTTCCTTCGCCCGCACCTGCTCCGGCGACATGTAAGCCACCGTTCCCAACAAAGCACCTTCGCTCGTCAGTTGTGAGGCATCGGAATCAAGCGTGACTGTCACCGCATCGCTTCCCGCCGAGGTAGGCCTCCCTACCATCTTTGCCAATCCGAAATCGAGGATCTTGGCATGGACAGACTGAGTAACAAAGATGTTCGCCGGCTTGATATCCCGGTGGATAATTCCGGCCGTGTGAGCGGCGTCGAGTCCGTCCCCGATTTCAATGGCCAGCGGCAGTAAAGTCTCAATTCCCAGTGGGCGTCCAGCAATGCGATGTTTCAGGGTTATGCCCGGCAAGAACTCCATGGCTATGAACCGGCGATCCTCGTGACGGCCGATTTCATAGATCGTGCAAATGTTGGGGTGGTTCAGCGCAGAAGCAGCCCGGGCTTCCCGGCGGAAGCGGTCGAGAGCCAGCGGATTCTGGGCGACGTTGTCAGGCAGGAATTTCAGAGCGACGAAGCGCCCGAGATCGGTGTCCTCGGCTTTGTAGACCACACCCATCCCGCCGCCGCCTAACTTCTCGACGATGCGGTAGTGCGAAATGATCTGGCCAATCATTGGACTGAATCTTAGGACTGCCGCTAGCCCAAGTCAATGAAGGCGGGGAGGTTGGTACCACTTCGTCACACCCAGCATTTTTTCATAAAAACGAAATCTAGAACTGCCATCAAATTCCCAACTGATCCCATTCACCGAAACTGCGCTCTCGAGTTAGCTTTGCCTTCGTTTTGACGCGAATCTTGCAGACGGACGAGGAACCCGTCAAGGTTGCCCTCCGGCTCGCTTCGCTCGACCTGTGACTGAACCCTCGCCCGTCTGCTGACTACCTCTCCGCTATGAAACGAAGGCACACAATCGAAGCCCAAAACCAAAAACTTCGGTTGACATCACAGCGCCTTCTCATGGAAGCGCCTTCTCATGGAGGATGTGGGCAACCTTGGGCTGGGAGGTGTCGCATGAAGATCACCGATGCCGTCCACGAGTTCATCCTTTATAAGCAGTCTCTCGGCATGACCTACAAGAACCGGGCTCTCAAACTGACCGCTTTCGCCCGCTTGGCCGGACCCGTTGAAATCGACAGCATAAGTCCGGAGACGGTTCGCCGGTTCCTTGATGGTGACCGACCAGTGACTGCGGAGTGGTTCAACAAGTTCTCAGCCCTGAAAATGTTCTTTCGGTTCGCGTTGTCACGCGGTTATGCAACACGCAATCCGCTTCCGATCTCACAGCCAAAGAATCCGCGGCAGTTCCGGCCCTACCTCTACTCCATGGAAGAAGTGCAGAAGATGATCCAGGTCGTGGACAATCGGCATCGTGGGAACTGGCACCTTGAACCATATACCGTCAGGAGCTTGATCCTTCTCCTCTACGGGACCGGCCTCCGTATCGGTGAAGCGATTCGCTTGCAGCACCGGGATGTGGATCTGAATGACGCGATCCTGACGGTGCGCGAAACAAAGTTCTATAAGACAAGGCTGGTACCCGTGAGCTCAGATCTCACCGGCGTCCTTCGAAGCTATTTCGAGAGGAAGTGGAACGGGAGAGGCTTTCCGCCCACCACTCCGTTTTTAGCCACATACGATGGACGACCTGTCACGCATCTGACCGCAGAGCTGGCGTTCAAACGCATCCGATATGAAGCCGGTGTGAAACGCACGGACGGTTTCTATTACCAGCCCCGTCTTCATGACTTCCGCCACACGTTCGCGGTCCGGCGGCTAGTGACCTGGTATCGGGAGGGAAAGAACGTTCAGCGCCTTCTGCCGCATCTCGCGACGTATCTGGGCCACGTGAGTATTCGTGAAACGTCGCGCTATCTGACGATGACCAAGGAACTGCTGGACGAAGCGAGCCATCGCTTCGAACTGTACGCGTCCCCAGGAGGGAAACAATGAAGAACGACTCCCACCTTGGCCCCTGGATCAGACGTTTCCTGCTGGAACATCTGGTTGCAGAGCGGAATCTTTCGCGGAACACCCAGCGCAGTTATCGGGATACGTTATGCCTGCTTCTTCCCCGGCTCGCGCTTCAGTCGCGGAAAACTGTCGATGTTCTTGAGGTCGAGGACTTATCGGCCGACGTCGTACGAAACTTCCTCGCGGGCATCGAAGAAGAGCGTGGCTGCAGCGTCGCAACTCGCAACCAGAGGCTGTCAGCCATACACGCCCTTGCACACTTTATCGGCGAACGTAGCCCTGAGCACTTGATGTGGTGCGGGGAAGTCCAACGCGTTCCCTTCAAACGCACGGGAAAGAATCCGCTTACCTATCTGGAAAAAGCTGAGATCGATGCGCTGCTCGCGTCACCGGATCGGAACACCCAGCAGGGTCGGAAAGATCACGCGCTCTTGCTCTTCTTATACAACTCTGGCGCGAGGGCGAGCGAGGCGGCAGGAGTGAAGATCTCCGATCTCTACGGGGATAACCGACGCGGCGGTGCGGTGAGGCTGTGCGGGAAGGGTGCAAAAACGAGGCTCTGTCCGCTGTGGCCGCGAACGATGACCGTTCTAGATCCCTTGATCGCAGGCCGACCGCAAGACAGTCTTGTTTTCCTGAACCGCTATGGTGCTCCGGTGACTCGCTTCGGGATCCATACGCTGGTCGAAAGGCATGCGAAGCAAGCCAGGGAAAGCGTGCCGTCTCTGGCGAAAAAGCGAGTTAGTCCGCACACCATTCGTCACACGACGGCTACGCACCTTCTACGTGCTGGCGTAGACATCAACACGATCCGGGCGTGGCTGGGACATGTTTCCATCGACACCACCAATGTCTATGCCGAAGTCGATCTTGAGATGAAAGCGAAGGCGCTGGCGGCCTGTGACACGGGCCGGAAAGGGCGAGAGAGAAAGATGTGGCGCAAGAACCCACGCGTCATGGAGTTCCTTCGCAGTCTCTGAACCAAAAGTTATGTGGCGCTTGTCTATGCCGTACAAGACGTCTTTAGGTGCGTCCCGAGGCGAGCGCCACATAAATCTTTGCGCCACATAAGTGCGCTTATGTTGTCGACAACATAAGCTCACGAAATGTTGCATCGGGGCGAGCGCCGCACGCTGACCACCAAGCAGGTCCGCGAAACCGAGGCCGAAGCCGTGGCCTTTGTAGTCTGTCAGGCGCGTGGCCTTGAGACCGGAACCGCATCCGCCGATTACATCCAGCTTTGGCATGGAGACGCCAAGCTCCTGCGCGAGAGTTTGGAGTCATGCGCGACGTGTGACGGCCACACCCCAACTACCACAAGGAACAAAACCAATGAAAAGGAGAATTGTCATGCAAGAAGCGCAGAACACTGTGAGCAGCAACGAATATCGAAGCGTACCCATCGGCATCTTGGTGGAGTCCGCTAACTGATTCATCGGGAGCGATACAAAGCCCGTTGTCGAATTTGCCGGTTAATCGGCTGAACGATTCCAAATCTACGATCCCTTCCGGATTTCCTCCCGCCACTGGAATGCGGAAAATCTCTGGCTTGTTTCCGATCGGACGATTCGAATAGAGGTATCTGGAGTCGTGCGACCAGCTCAAATCATCCCCATAATCGAATCCGACAGCTTCCGCCAATGTTTTTTCGCGACATCGAACACAAGAAGTTGAGTCGGGCTAGGCGCTCGTGTTTGTTTTGTCCGCGGCGACGTGTCGAAGAGCCAGGGGCTCGCTCTAATTGAAACACTGTCGCTTCTCCGCTTCTCCACGTAACTGCCGCTGCACTCTCTTCGCATCGCTCTGCGCCGTCTTCGCCACCGGTGACTTTTCCGTTTCCTCACCTATGGACGGGTTCGGAGTCAACCTAACAGCCGCAGGCTAGCGTCAAGGCACTTTCGCGACACAACGACGATTCCTCACGAGCTAGCCCTCATTTATTTCACGCTTGCCTATGAAGCTGCACCTTATACGCCGGGTGTTGCTATTGCCTCTCTCACTTCCGCCTATCATCAAGCGACCGACTAGGTGCGGACTGCCTTTGCTGTTGTGAAACATCAAATTTCACTCACTGAACGCAAGTGTTGTGTGCGGTAAAAACGCCGGGGGAATAGGAAGGCCTTGCCCGTGTCGGCCCAAAGGCGATTGCTCCCCTCACTGTTGACGTACCAGCCTTACCTCGGGCAGGCGGAAGTTCCAGAACGGAATGGCCTGGGAAATCCACAACCGCGATATGCCGGATGTCACGGATTTCCACAACAGTGGAAGCCGATGATCGGCTCATGCAAATCCTCGCGATTCCAAGACCTGCAGAATTTGTAACGGCATTCTTGCTCGTAATCCTGATTTCATCGCCCGGATGCGGTGGCTTTAGCACGGGCCCGCCCAACATTCCGCCCCCACAGCCGAATGTGGTCTCCCTCGATCCGCAAGACTGGTATATCCTCTACAGCACCGGGATGGCTGCGCACCCTTCCCCGAACGCGGGCGTCTGGTCGGTTCCGTTCCCAACTGCGGGCCATGTAAACTACATACAGACTCCGTTCAATGTGACTACCATCCCGAACAGCGTCAGCCTTACCTTCAGAGTCGACAGCGACTCCCCGCAATATGAAGTGATCGATCCCAGCGACATACTTCCCGCGACGGTCCATATTTTCTTCGAACAGCAGGGCGACGATCTCATCGACCCGGACGGACGCTGGTGGGCGGACCCGAGCGAGTATGACCTCGGCTCGCACGACAACCGGACCATCACAACCGTCGTGCTGTTCGATCCCAGCCAGTGGAGCAATGTGAACGGCCTCAAAGATCCGCAATCATTTTACGCCGCGCTGAGCAACGTTGGCTGGATCGGCGTGACGTGTGGCGGGCAGTACTTTTGGGGACACGGGGTAGCTCTAGGCGGCGGCACGGCAAGCTACGTCCTTGTTGATTTCGATGTCGAGTGAACCTGCGCAAACCGGCGCACCCGATTTACCCAAGACCGCTCGCGTTTGGGTTAGGTAGCTTTGGGGTGACGGGCACGTAGATTTCCTAATGTCATCCTCTGACGGAGCATAAAGAAGGAAGATGTGGCACGAAATCACGGAATTTAAAGCGGACCGCACGACGGAGCCAAGGGTCAATCTAGGTGATAGAGTCCGAATTCGAACGCCTTGTCTATTTCGGCCCAAAGCGCTTACTCCCCTCATTTAGCACGACAAAAGTGACGAGCAGTCCTGAAGCGCAAATGCACGGACATTCTACAATGCCGGGCAACATCGGTGCCGTTACGCGTTAGCGGGCGGGGAAAGCGTTGACTCTGTGATGAATGAACTTGGTTTCCCACAAGTCAGATGTAACGGTCAACTTTGGGAAGCACGCAAAAGAGGTCACCGTTTCATGGATCGTCAAATGGTCTGGTTTGTGGGGAGCGTTCACTGTCCATCGTTGATCTGGCGCCCACGTTTCGCCTTTGTCGACCTCGAATCGAGATTCGCAGGTGTCTGGCCTACGCGCATCTGCGCTTTCACGGGAGAATCAAACTCGACTACATGTGCTCACCAAATTGGGAATAAAAATCCGGACTTGAGGTGGGCAGACTTTAGCGATCTGCTCTAAGAGTCCAATTAAATGTTTTTGGCCCCGAAGAAGTGTGATTAGGGTTGGGAGGGTGTGAAGTCTTAGTTGAATGGTCCAGTCGAACCGGCAGACTCTGTCATCTCCTTCTTCGACTTCGTTTTGGCAAAGGGTGCCTCATCGCCACGACCACTCCATCTGCATTTCGTCTGCCAAAGATTTGTCTTTGCAATGCGTGCGGTGTCTTCTTGAAGCGAGAGAAGAGCCATTGTGAAGTATCCGCCGGATGATCTTCCAGCTGAAGAGTCCGTGCGCGGATGAAACTCGCCTAGCAGCGCGGCGAATTATCTATAAGCAAAACCCGATAGCACTGAAACTCCTCCTGGTCCTCTAATCCCGTTTCGTCGCCGTCACTGTCCTTTGCGGATTTTCAGCCAATCTTTCTTTGCGTTCCTGAGGCTCTGAGCGGCGGGCCCCCTCTCCATCTAGGAAATGGTCGCCGCGACGAGCACCGAAACGCTTCGATCAACGCTCTCACCATTTCTCTTCTGGCTATCAATATTCGAACCATCCTCTCGAAATCGTCCCACTTCCCTTCGTACCACGCGGGGGGTACCTCAATCGCTAGCGACCAAATGACATCCTCTTCTAATTTCTCTATGCCGGAGAGCCATGGCTCAAAAGATTCCCATCCTTGCACGCCCTCATAGACTTCGGTCCGAGAATAGACCCCGTGCAAAGGATCGTCCGGGAAACCCCACTCCGCGGAGTTGAAACAGTTTCCCTGGTCTATGAAAGCAACCGAATATTTCCGATCTCGGTTGATGCGCCAGAACGCAGCCTGTCGCGAGTCAGCGTTGCCCGTCCATTTATCGAATGGGAGGATACCCGCAAACATTTCGAGGTTCCGTACCCGCCCGATCTCAACGATCGGCAAGTAATCAAACACTTGTCCCTCCGCCGGATTCACCGCGTACTTTGACCCGAACTGCAGGCCCGGCTCGCACCGGACCGTATTATGTGCCAACTGGATGTACAACTCAGGCGTGTGTGCGATCAGCCATTCATCTACTTCCACCACTGCCGGTTGCCCGACTGGCAGCCCAAGATGCTTCGCGAGCCGCGTGGCAAGCAATTCATTCGCTAGCACACGCACATGTTGTGGGTTATTATGAAACTTCACGACGTAGAGATTCTCGTCTGAGCAGCGCATGAGATGCCCTTGCGCTCCTCCACGCATTCTTCTGAGATGTTGCACCGCGATTACATTCACCGTCTCCTCGAACCAAGAACACACCGGTTTCTGCTTTTCAGCAGCTATTCTTCAAATGAATTCTCCGGTGCGAAGTGAATTCGCAGCTCCGAGGGAAAGCGGGCCCCTTTTGTTTCGGATGGTTGTCGGCCAGAGAACTGAAGCTTAAACTAACATCGAATTGAAGTATGTGAGAGATGTCACTCAAGGCTGTGGAAAATCTAGCCTAGCCGCGAAAGTCCGGAAATGGGAATTCAAAACAAATGGAGAACCAAAAGCACACAAAGTGTGCATTCGGACATGGCTGTTTGCGTCATACTAGTTTTAGAAGGGAATAAGGATGACCGACCTCGCACGCATTGAATACTTTTTCTTGCGCTATGTGCCGAATGCGATTAACGAAGAAGGGCTTAATCTGGCCGTTATCCTCCTTCCATCGTGCGATGTAGAAAATGGAATATGCACAATGCGTCTTGCACCCGATTGGCGAAGGAGAGTCGAGCTTTTCGATCCGGATGCTGATTTGAACATGTTGGGGTCTCTATTGACTGAGATACAAAATCGTTTAATTAGTAACTTTTCAGAAATACTCTGTCAAATGGAAGATTCATTTTCGAATGCTATCCAATTGTCCCCAAAACGGGAATGTCGTATTACTCTCAACCCCGAAACCATCGACGGTTTCGTTCGGGAAGTACTGTTGGGGCAAGTGTCGCTGAGATCTTAGCGCAAGGAATCTAACAAATGCCCGCGATACCCGAGTTGGCCCGAATACTGGAACTCGACCGCTTTTCAAATACAGTTCACATTGTCGAGACCAATCATCAAGAACTTGATCGACTCCTTCGGGCCATCTGCGACACTCCGTTTGGCGATAACTTGTTTTTCACTGAAAACTGGTCGAACTGGCAAGCCGCAATGGCGGAGATCGTTCGTTTGCTGCACAATCTTGCAGGTTCAGTTGCAACCCTGATAAACCATTGTTCGTTTTTGTATGGTCGGATGTACCAGGTCTCTGGTCAATTTCCGGAATACGAAAAAGAGATGACGGCAAGGTTTGCGAAAGATGAGGTTATTCAATTTGTCCAAGCAATAACGAATCACTGTTTGCATCATGGGACACCCCCGATCGGCACAACGATGAGAGTTGTAGACCTGCAAAGCGACAAGTTCGAGAAGAAAGTGACCTTAACCAGGGAGGATCTCTTAAACTTCGAATGGAACGAGGCCGCTATGCGATTTATCGACCTCGCTCCACGGTCGATTGATCTTAGACAGACACTAGATGCCCATCGCAAATCAATAAGGAGCTTTAGCGATTGGTTTTCACGACGAACACGGATTCTCAGTGCCAGGGATTACCAAGCGGTTAACGAGTACGTGTCTGCCAACCGAGAGACGACTCGTAGTTTATAAAGTCAGAACTTCGTTGAAGACAGCCGTTCTCTGCTGCCATCGCGCCGCCGGATAAGATCGGGCTCCCCGCGGTTGGCTGGTTGGCTGAAAAACTATCCGGCACTCCGAGCGAAAAAGGGCTGGATCTTCTTCGAGAACATTTCTAGCCTCAATGCCTCAACACTCGTTTCGCGCTCGCATCCAAGCCTTCGATCTGCTGCACCGCTGCCCATGCCGCTGCCCTATCGCCCTATTTGGCATGCCCCACCCCCGCGCTTCCGCGCTTCCCTGGAGCTGTAACGCTTCCGACGACTGCAGGCTAACGCAATTGCCCGTGCAGCGGCGCCCCCCGTTATGGAAATTCCGGCTGAGCTGGTGGACAGCATGACCTCCCTCTATGGTTTCTTTGAAACTTCGAAACTTGTTACCAAGACGGCGGCATTACTGGAGGGAACGGATGCTGCTGGCCAATCTGGCGGATTAAGCCGGGCAAGCCCGATCCAGGCGGCTAGTCTTTGAACCTCTATCTCTAACAGCACCAGAGTCGCGGGGAAATTAACGGCCCTGGGGGAAAAAAACCTTGGCGACCCCGTGCAACTTTGTGCAACTGCTTCACCCCTAGCTACTTTCGTATAGTGCTCGTGCGTTGACTATTTCTACCGTAGCGAATTGTGAGATAAACAGTTGAGACATGGTGGCGCAAACGAGTCTGAGACAACCACTACCGGGTGGATATTGTCTCGCTGCCGTGCCAGATGGAAGAGTAACAGGGGGCGTAGACTTGGGAAAATCTGCGTTCCTCTGCTTTTTCTCTCGACTCTTGATTAGTTTTCGAGCAATTCCGACAACGGGTTCAGCACAACAGATCGAACGATCAAGAGCATGGCCCCGACCGCAGCAGCTCAAGGATCGGTCACCATCGACGGTTCGAGGTTTCGGAGCCGGCCCTCTCTGATTCCACACGGTTTTCTCCAGTAATCGTAAAGGGCGAACCTTTTTGCCTAGCTGTGCGATGTAGGAGTGACGGTGAAAACGAGGAGCTTTCCGGGCCGAGTCGTCTTACGTCCGCACTGTTCGATGATCGATTTTATCCGCTCGGTGCAACTCGGAACTCAGTTTATCAAGGGACATCTACCGGAAATACAGCTGTGGAAATTGTTTCCAGCATCCCTGAATGAAATACAGCGACTTTTAAAGGCCGTTTATCGGGGTTGCTCTCTCAACGCCTTCAGCTTCGATTCTGTGTGTACGACTCCGCGTTGTATGCTTGCTTGACCATTTCCTGCGCTTCGTGAGTGAAGGCTTTGATCCGCTCCAGCATGGCGGCTTCGCCTTCTCTCATTTCCGGCAAGCGGCGGACTAGCTGGCCGCAGCTACGGTTGATGTTTTCCGAAAATACATTCCGCTAAAGCGTATCAAGAGAATGTGGCATTGCACTCGTCCCCGCGAATTTCGTGCTGGCACCGCAGCATGGCGCTATACGGGTGACGCCGTTCCTGGTTAGTGTGCACGAACGGCGAGCGCGCAAGATTCCTCCGATGTTCTGAGACTGTTAGCTCGGAGGGCTTGCGGGGAAGGTTTTACCGGAACTGTTCCCGCAATAGGGAGTCTTCATTCTATGCGCGGAGGAGACGACCGCGACCGGATAGCGCGATGGCGGCCCATTCGGGCGGGAATTCTCCCGATACAGCGTTATAACGATCTTACGAATCCGATCCCATTTCAGATTCAGCCGATTTTTTTGAATCCACTTATTGTCCCATTGAAATGAAACTAATGCGACGCGATCACTGCCTCTTGCTTCGTGGTCTACAGCGCAAAATTCCTCCTCGTCTCGCCGGGCTTGCGTTTGGCTTGCTGTGGTGGCCTTCATGCCTTGGTGGTGAAGCGGAGCTTCTTTCTCTTCAAATTCACTCACCGCGTTCAGGATTTCGTCCGGGCGTGGCTAGGCCATGGCTTAGAGCTCAACATTAGCGCCCATATTAGAGGTCGAAAAATGCCGTGAAAGTCATGGGTAAAATCAGCCGTTAGCCATCAGCCCTCCAACGAATCCCCGACCTTTCGTTCTTCCGTGAGAGGATTCTAAGCATTCTTAAACTTCCGATGGCTTCAGGTTTGCGCTCTCCTTCGCCGGAGGATGTGATCCAATGAAACTGATTTCTGCTGTTGTAATTTCCGCTCTCTGCGGTTTGGCCGGCACGCTCGCTGAGGGCCAGGCTCCCATCATCACCAGCATCCAGATCGCGGGCGGTGGCTGCGCGTTCACCGCCGGCAGCGACGCCCCCCCTTGCAGCATTGGGCCAGGCATGGTACTCGAGGTATTTGGGCAGAATTTTAGCGAGACGCCCTTTGGCGTCGGTCTGTGCGACTGCCCCAATGCGACCATCCTGCGCTGGACTCCCACGAAGATCACCGTTACGGTCGATGAAGTGAATCCGGAATCGGTGATTCGGGTGGAAAATTGGGGCGGCGCGTACAGCAATGCCATTCCGTACGTGGCGCTGCCGCCGGTGATTACTGCTATCGAAGTAGGGCAATGCACCTTCGTTCCGAACAAGTCTCGGAACCTCTGCGACATCACGCCGGGTACCCAAGTGACCATCCATGGCAACTACTTCGGCCGTTATCCTGGGCAAGTGGCGACCTGCGACTGCCCAGCCGCCACCATCAACAGCTGGAACCCGGATTGGGCGACCGATCCCAAACAATTCAACAACACCATCGTAGCGACGGCGGTGGAAGCCGCCCCCGGCGATTCTGTCCTGGTCGACGCAGGCTACGTATGGAGTAATGCGGTGCCCTATACCACCTGCACCCAGTGAAGCCAAGGCTCCGGCGAACCAGCTTCAAAGAGTAAGTTCCCGGGGCCATTCTTAGTCGCATCCGTTCAAAACGCTACTGATCTGCGACGAAAAGAAAACGTTTACAAGCTCCGAGTCGGCCGCAAGAAGTCGCAAGGGAAAAAAGTGCGCCGCAGCCGATTTGCCTTCAATCCGCGACCTATTTTTGAGCCTGCCGGTTTACCTGAAATCAGTTTTGATAAGTCGAAGGCGCCGCTGTCTTCAACGCATATACCTTCACCCCAAGGGCTCCAAGCTCCCGACCTGTATTCTTTGGCCATTACCCTCTTGAGACTTTTCATAAGCCCTGACGAAACGCTGCCGTCCTTGAGAAATGGCTCGGCGCAGTAATGCGCGGCAGGCACCCGAGATTCGGCACAGAAACTCGTAGAGCGCCGCCTCATAATCGTCCTGACATCTACCCCACCTACTTACATCGTGAACCAAAATCGCTTCGAAACGTGGCGCTCCGCTAAGCACATCGCTGAGAAGGCGCGTCAAACCAAGTCGGTGCCCTAAAGTAACACTAGTTCTACAAGGATCGCTATAGGTTGTTCGCACGATTGTAAAGTTGTTCTTATCTGCATAGCGCCCAATCTCTGTGTTTTGATTCTCGATAGATAGTTCTTGCACGGTCGCAGACACGCGGACATAATCTTCAGCCGCTCGTCTTGCTTGCTTTTGTTGCATTAACGTTGAGTCTACTAACCGTATGGGATGATACCCTAGCGATCATTTATTCGTATTCTAGAGCTAGTCCGAGGACAGGTTGAGCCGAGAGGATCGTGCGCGAATTCCCCTGGAAGTCTAGATAAGTTTCATAGGCGACCCTGGGCGTCAAACTCGAAATGTGCAGCCTCGGGACCCTGAGTGGAAAATTCCAAACTGCATCCGCTCTTTCGCCCGCGAACAACACAAAGCTGCACCTCTAGGCTGTTCCCAAGCCATCACGAGGACCGGTCGCCGCGACGAGCTCCACGGAGTCGCACACTTCACGCCCCGCGTTGGCGTGTGGTCTCGAAAAGTATGCCAGTACAGCGAACTGGCAAAATAAATTCCTCCCATTTCGGCAGTCAGTGCGTTGATTTAAATCTGGGGGGATGCGTCATCCTAATCCCGTCTTGATACCTCGATTTTTCCACAGTCCTCCGGTTCATCCATCACAGACCACGGTCTATATTGCCTGCTAACTTCACTCAGGGAAGAGCTAACGTGGAGGCCACAAGTTTTATGCATATCAGCCTGCGATCAAGGGATGGGGCCGGTGCTGATGACATACTGCTTAGGTACGGCCATCCGTTCTGTTTTCTCAAGGTCCTCTGCCCATCCCTTTGGTGTTTAAAGCTGGAACTCCGGATGCTCGATATTTCGTCTATGATTTCAAAAGTTCTCTCGCTGCTTCTCTTTTGCGCCAGCACAGCCACCGCGCAGTCCGCATCCGCCATTGACTGCCCGCCCGCCCCAGGGGTGTGCCTGCAGGAAGGCGAAACGACCACGATGCCTGACGCCCCTGAACCACAGCTACAGCCGCCACGCGCGACCTTCTGGACGTTCGGAGACGGGGAAGCGGTTGTGCGTACCAACCGCGAAGCCTTTCACGACAAGACCTGGCTGATTACGCAGGGAGCGTGGCTGGGGGCGATTGTCTATGACGTAGAACTGACCCACCAGGGCCTAGCGCATCACAAGTGCGTGGAACAGAATGGAGATACCGCTCATCCCAGCCGCGGCGAACTTTACACTAGCAGCATTCCAGAATACGCCGTAGGCACAGCGTTTAATTATATGATGCTGCGTCTGGTGACCAAGGCTCTTATCTTTGAATTTCCAGCCATGTCCGGGACGAAGCACATTATCGGGGGCACCAAATGGGTCATGAACTGCTGGTAAGTGCGCGTTGGTTGCGTGGCGAATGCTGCTACGGTGAGTAGCCACATCCGAAAGACACATAAACGACGCCAAACTCGTCGTCGCGTCTGAAACGGAATACCAATACGATTTTCATTGCCACAGCAGTAATAATCTGTTGCGCGGTGTTTTTATAGGGGTTGCTGGGGTGCTAACCATCTTCGCGACAATACCGCGACTCGATTGAACACCCTGTGTAAGCGGCACGGGTCTCGCCACGCATCTCATCGCTTTGACTCTCTAGGGGACAGAGGTACTTCATCCACAGCGTAAGTGAACAAGCCTATAACTCTTCTTTAAACTCTTCTGCCGTACCAAAAGACTTGCCTTGTCAATAACGGTCGCATCCGTTAGTCCACCGTATAGCGCCCGCACTCAAACGAATTGTTTGACCTAATGTTTTGTCTAATCGACATTTTTGTCGGTCGTACACTTCATGGTGACCCGAATAGCTGGCAGACAGCGCGGCATAGATGACTTAATGTGTTTCCGAAATAGAAAGCTGTTTACGCAGGATACGTCCATAAGTGTTCACACTACGTACCTTAGCGCCTACTCTTTTCACTCAGTCGGCTGTTACTTTCCAAGCAGTTGTTACCTGTACGCATGGAGCACACGAACATGATCGCGAAAGTAACACGATGTGAGGTCGGAAGGTCGACAGTTGCGAGCAGACTTGGAGTTATAGTTCCGCTCCTTCTCTTCCTTTTACTGTTCGAAGGGTGCGCCGCCCTTTCTGAAGGGTCAGGGAGCAATTCGTCGATATCTACTCTTACCCTCTCCGCCATCCTTCCACACGCTATTGTAGGCGTAACCTACAAAGCCAGCATAAACGTCAGCGGCGGTCTTCCGCCCTATGAATACGTGATAGCTTCCGGCAATCTGCCGACTGGACTACTTCTTAGCGCCGCGACAGGGGGAATTTCTGGCACGCCCACTTCAAGCGGGAATTTTGAATTTGCAATTTCAGTCTCTGATAAGCACAATCCACCAACGCAGCAATTCTTTAAGATTGCTGTCTCCCCCGCTCAAAGTATCGTAGTCGTTGTAGCCCCAGCAACTACGACTGTATCTTCAGGAGGAATGATCCAGTTCAAAGCTGATGTTATGAACAGCCCGGACGAAGCCGTAGTTTGGTCCGCAACGAAAGGAACGATCTCAAGTTCTGGCGTTTACGCTGCGCCCCGGGTTACAGCCAACACAACTACGACAGTGGTAGCCGCAAGTCTTGCAGACCCAACTAAATCCGCCTCAGCTGCCGTCACTATCACCCCTCCCTCAATCGTCGTCTTGGTAGCTCCAGCAAACACGACTGTATCCTCGGGAGCATCCGTCCAGTTCACAGCCAACGTCATGAACAGCCCGAACCGAACCGTAAGTTGGTCTACCACGGAAGGAACGATCTCAAGCACCGGCCTTTACACTGCCCCCCAAGTTACAGCGAACACGACAACAACAGTGATGGCCGGAAGCATTGCGGACCCAACTAAATCTGCCTCGGCTAAAGTCAACATCACCCCCCTTTCCATCGTCGTCGTGATAGCTCCAACAAACAGGAATGTATACTCGGGAGCAGCGGTCCAGTTCACGGCGACTGTTATGAACAGCCCAAACGAAGGGGTTGCCTGGTCCACTCCGGAAGGAACGATCTCAAGCACCGGCCTTTACACTGCCCCCCAAGTTATGGCTGACGCGACAACAACGGTGGTCGCCGCAAGCGTAGCTGACCCAACTAAGTCCGCTTCCGCTACCGTTAATATTATCTTCACCCAGCCGCCTGATCCAGACGACGCCTACTGCGGCGCGGGGAACGTGCCGATTGGGGCAACCGTCGACGGCCCGGCAAACATGCCTTCAAGGTGTTTCAACACAAATCCGCTGAATACACCCTCTCCTGGCAACGTGATTCCAGTCATGGCTGGCGGAGACTTGCAAAAAGCTTACGACTCGCTACTCTGCGGTCAGACACTTTCTCTGGCGCACGGCGCTGTGTGGGAAGGCCCATTTCAGTTCACCCCCAAGGGCTGCGATGATCAACACTGGCTGACAATCACGTCAGATGGTTTGATTCCTGCGGCAGGGACAAGGTTGGGCCCTACCTATTTGCCACAGCTCGCAACTATCTCTATGCACCCCGGTGCTTCGGCGAACATGGTAACAGGTGACCATATCCGCTTCATAGGTATAGCTTGGTTGAAGGCGGAAGGAAAGCAACTGGTGGATTTTGTTGAAGCACCTGGGGCTTTAAAAGTAATCTTTGACCGAAACTACGCACATGGCAACTCAGGAGAAGAGACGCGCCGATTTATCTCACTTGACAACGCATCTTACGTTGCCATCGTCGAGTCTTGGGTCGACGAAATGCACTGCATCGCGCTTACTGGCACTTGTACCGATGCCCAAGCGATCGCTGGAGGCGCGGACACAGTTGCATCAGGCCCGTTTAAAATTGTTAATAACTCCCTGTCTGCGGCGGGAGAGAACATTCTCCTGGGAGGGGGATCTGCGACCAACACACCCTGCGATGTCGAGATCCGCAATAACTACATGTACAAGCCGATTTCATGGAATCCGAACGATTCGACCTACGGTGGAGTGCTGTACGTTGTCAAGAATCTCTTTGAATTGAAGAACGCTTGCCGCGTGCTGTTTGAAGGAAATTATCTAGCCAACAATTGGGGCGGTTTTACCCAAATAGGCTCAGCCATCATGATAGGGCCGAAGAACCAGGAGGGCACAACTGGAGCCAACCTTTGTCCGGTTTGTTTTATTTCCGACTTAGTCATGCGCTACAACTACATCACAACAGCGGCAGGTGGGTTCGAACTCTATAATGTGAGAACCGTGGCATTAGGCGGTTGGGCGGCAGGCGGTCACAACTACTCGATCCACGACATGATATTTGACAATCTGGGATATGCTACGTGTTACGAATGTAGCCTGAATCTCGGTCAGGTGTCGAGCGGGTATCTGAGTACCGATCCTCCGCCCATAGCGGACGTAATGCACGATGTGCTCATCAATCATTTGACCATCGTTAACGTTCCGACTTGGCCTCCAGCTGGCGCGAAACGAGAGTACGCCATGATGATTATGGACGGGGTGCCAGCCTCCAACGTGTCAGCCACACCGCAAATGTCCAACATAGTCTACGAAAACTCCCTATTTGGGGGTGGCAACTACGGATTCTATCCAACCGGAGGAGGATCGGACAACTGCTCCGTCGCACCGAAAAATCTAGCTGCCATGATTGCGGATTGCTGGGCCGGAAACTCATTGTTCAGCGGAAATCTGGTGGTGGCGTACACAGGAAAGAGTACATGGCCTAACGGAAATCTTTTCTCCACATCGTGGTCAAATGTGGACTTCGTCAACTACAACAATGGAGCGGGAGGCGATTACCACCTCGCAGAAGGAAGCCCGTTCAAGGGTCTCGGCCTCGACGGTACTGACCCCGGCGCTGACATCGACTTGGTATTGCAATACACAAGCAACGCACAGCAGTGAATTAGTGGCTTGCGACGGAAGCCTAGCTCGGAACCGCGCATTGTTGGTGAAGGCAATCTGGAACTGCGCTTTCCCCAGGGGTTTGGCTCCAGGGCCGGGCGGAGACTGCCACGCTGCTCCTTTTTTGAATTTGCCGCCATCGCCCGGCTGCCAAGCACATTATCGGATGCACCGACTGGACCGCTCCCTGCTGGTGAGTCGCTGCTATTCCCGGTACGACAATCGGTGCGGGCCTGGCCTCACTTTCCTCTTGGCGGCGGCCCGATGGCCGCGTAGGATCGGGGTGGTTTCCCTTAGCGGCGACCGGGTTCCAGTAAACCCAGCCGCCATTAGCCCTCCGAGCGAATGCCCCATTTCGCTTTGGAGGTTTGTTTTGTCGAAGAATGACGATGCTGGTAATCCTGCCTCTCTATCTCTGGCCGAAGCGATTCGCTTAGGGAGCCTGCTGATGCCCAATCCCGCCGCCGGCGAAACCCGCACCTGCGCTATCGGCATGGCCCTGCTGGCACATGGGTCGGAGCCGGAAGGGGCGCTCGACTACCAGCGCCTCATGGCGATCTATCCCTGGCTGCGCAAATACCGGCGCCGCTGTCCGCGCTGCGGGATCAGGCTGCGTTACACCGGAGTGCTGGCGCATGTCTTCGACCGCCATGTGATGAAACATCAGGTCACATTGGACTGGTTCTGCCAGTGGTTGGCAGAAAGCGAGGGCAGCGCTGCCATAGCGCTGCTGGCCGATTTGGCCGATGATCCGCCCAACCCTGATCCCGGCGCACGGTATTTGCAGCTTTACCTTTGACAGCATGAGATTCGCGGGGATTGATGATGAACTCAGTCCGCGAATGAATGGGCGGGGACCGGTGCTGCTAGCCGCGCTGCTTAAACATCATGCCGGTCTTAAACTGCGGCTGGTCACTCGGCCTACCCGTTACCTTCCTAGATTACAAATCTAAAGTTCCACGGTGGGAACACGAAGGTGTCGAGGGTCGAACTTCTTCGTTCGGTCCGGAGCGTCCGTGCGATAGTGCCGCAAGAGAGGATAATTCCATGACTAAAGTTGCCACTCTGACCTGCGTCGCGATTTGCTTGGCTGCGGTCTCAACTAAGGCGCAGAGCGTGCCGCGCCCGCCGGTCCCCTATAGCCCCTTGCTCGCTACTGACAAGCAACTCTGTGGCGACTATACATCGACAGTGTGCAATCCGAATGTCCGATTCGATCCCAGAAAACTGGACAATATCGATGACTCGGAAAAAATCCCGTTCAGCTTTGTGCCGCACCCCTACCTTCTGTCGGAGATAGAAGCCATGCCGGGCGGCTATTACCCTTTCGCGGCTTATCTCGAAGCTGGGCTCTCAGTGGAGAGCCGGCACGTAGTAGTGGAAACTCATGCGGCGTATGACGACGGGCACAAGACCGACGACGGCGACCAACCGAACCCAAAAGGCCACGATCGCCATCTGCAAGGTGACGTCTTCTTTCGGCTGACTAAACTGGGGCACCCGAAATGGATGCTGGGTGGTGGCTATCGCTGGAGCCAACTATCCACTACTAATTACACAAAAGGGGGATCGCGTCCACAATTCGGAGCGGCGTACGATCTATTTTTCGATCATGGTGGAAGCAAACCGGACTGCGGTGGATACTGCTGGTATTCAGCCCGCTTTTATGCGGACTATTTTCTCGCCGGGACCGACTGGCAAAACGGTTCGCACGGGGTGGAATTTGGCATGACGGTTCCGCGTCCCGTGGAGAATAAGCACTTGTTCGTCGTCTGGACGCTAGGCATCTTCCGTTTTCACGAGAGCATCACTGAAAGCGACAATCTTCCCTTGGTGCGACAGCAGTTGTCCGACAAGTCTTTCGATAGCTACACGTCTCAGTCGGCAGCACTAGATGGGTTTTTACGCCGAACATCTTGTAGTCCGTGAACAGCCCGCGGCACCAGTACGTTTATTGCGTTCGGCTTGCGTCGCAATTGTAATCGGGACAAGGTACTCCGTCCCATCTTTCTCCAGCCAGCCGTAAGTCATAACTCCCCAATAGTGGTACCACGGTCCCGAAAGGTCAATAGCTTCCGAAATCCTCAAGATGATCCCCGACTCGTCGATCCAGACTTCACCGTGGCAGTCGTAGAATTTCGGTGTGCTCCCATGAAAGACACCGAATCTCGTGACTGATACGAACCCGCACACCCGGTCTTCGAGGTTCGCTGCGTATTGGAATACGTGAACGGTTCGGCCGTTCACAACGGCGTCCGGAGCTTCGTGGATTTTCAGTTTAGCCTCCGTACCGACCATCTGAGGTAGCACCGACCACTCCGCGCCAGAAGTTACGAAAGCGCCGCCCAGCGACGGGAAAGGTATCTCGTCGTAGAGCTTCTTGCCCCCCCGGTGACGCCAGCGCTGCCAGCCGTCCAGGATGAAGGTTTCGTATGCATCGGTTACCTCCGGCTCGCGGTTGTCTTGCCCCCAAGCGAATGTTTGGGTCGCAATGAAGTTACGCATCGAGTCGGCGAGATGCTGCGCCCTCCGCCGCAGATTGATCACTTCGGCCGGCTCCGCTGTGCGCTCCGAAAGAATGTCGGTTCGGGGCCAGACGTAGGGCGCATACAGGTCTGCGGCGACGGGAGAGATAAAAACGGTCTTCGGAAAGAGGGACGCTTGAAGGAAGGGCTCAGCGCGAGCGATAAAGTCCGAAAGCTCCTTCACCGGCACCGCATACGCGATGCGGTCCTTGCCCTCGGCTATGCCGTGAAGGACGCCGACGATCTGCTTAGTCTTACTGTCAACCACAATGCCCCCGCTAGCGCCGGAGCGCACGCGACCTTCTTCGTAGCTAAAAGCGAGCAGACCTTCCCGTGTCTTACCGCTAAAGCTGCCGTGCCAGTGAACCAGCCGGCGTTTCGGGTTTAAGTTGAAAGGGTAGGCGTAGATGTCCACTTCGGAGCGGTTCTGCAAATCGTCGGCTTCGAAACCAATGCCATGGAAGTTCTTGAGAGGATGCCGCATCTCGTAGATGGCGAGGTCGTGAGCTGGGGTGAACTTCAGCGAGCCGCCCAGGCCACCGAGGTTTATCTCTTGCGCCCCCGCATCGTTCGGGTCGGAATTGAGGAAGCGGTGCGCGGAGAATACGCCCTTGATGCGGACATACTTGCCCATAAGTTTAGCCACGTGGTAGTTGGTGCCGACGAAACGGCAGTCCCGGTCTAGACAAAAACCCGTGCCGAACTTAATGGAGATAGCGGCAAACCTGATGTCTGGCTTGAAGTCTGTGATCGGAAAGACCACCTGCTCCGGAATGAATTCCTGAGCGTGCGTCGAAGGGGCATAGACCAGTAGGAGGAGTACAAGCCCGTTTCTTCGTGCGCGGAGTCTTGTGCGAGTGCGGACGAAGGCGTAGGAACGAGGAATGAGATTTTGACCTGTTGAGCGCGCAGTCCGCGAACAAGCTGGCAAGAAGGAAACAATTTTGCAGGTTGTCGATACTTCGCTGGCGGTTCGTGACCTTTGCATACAGCCCTTAACTCAGCACAAATGTGCTGCAATCGATCCTGTATTGTCTGCCATCCGCTTTCCAGTAGCGCGTCAAGTACAGCAGTCAACGGAGAGCGATAAGGTTATTCACTGTAGCCGCCGCGTGAAGGCCGATTGAGATGCGAGCCGCAACCTTCCAGACCTTTCCATGTGGATGCTCCAGACTCTCGCGGTGGCAGGCGTATAGGAAAATTCCTTCGAGCGGAATGGATGTAGCCCAGAGCCGCGCCGATGAAGGATGCTGGCCAAAGATGGGATTCAATTCGCCCTGGCCGCGCAGGAGACCGATTTGAGTAGTGGTCATATCCGCCGCCCACGCCGCCATCTCGATCTTCGCGAGTTTGCCAAACTCTGTCGGGTGGGCATGATTCCCGGTGCTTTCGCGCGCATAAAAGACATTCACCACCGCCGGGATCGGCTGACTGGGCCAGAGTCGAGGTTCCTGGGCACTGGACGAAACGCAAATTAGGATTGGTACGATTATCAACAGAGGAGTGGCAGTTGAGCTTGACATCTAGGAAGGTTAGCCGGACGCCTGTGTCTAAGTCTGTGACATCCGGCCACGCCCGTCTTGTGGAAATCGTGAGAAAGGAAAGCAAAGGACGGTTATGCAGGGGCAGCTTCGTTAATACCCACAACGTCCGCGAGGATGTCGGGCAGGCGGTGAAGCGACGCGATGACCTGTTCGACTTGATCGGCTTGTAAATAGAATGGCAAAGCGGAGAGCCGCCAATGGGCGAAACTAGGGATTGACGCATAGAGATAGTCGGGGCACCTCCCCTGCGAGATCAGGAAGCGAAGCAACATGCGGATGGCGCAAATGCACTTTCTCGCAGAGGCCCATCCCGAGTGCTGCCTCTTCTCCAAAACAAACTGCCGCAGGTACCAATATGGCGGGTGGAAGCAAATGCAGCGGCCCGGCGGCGGCGAGAGGGAACTTTGAATGTCTAGCCCTAGACTCCAGAAAACCCTTCGTCATTCCGTCATTCTTCAGTTTTCTGCCACCCTACTCTTTTGACCGACCAAGAGATGTTCCTGTGCAACCTGGGATATCGTGCGCTTAACAAGCGCTGCTACGGTTTCGAATCTGGACAATAGAGTACAAGACATTCCCCGCAGATGCCGTAGGAGGCACGGGCGGGCGGGTTGCGGAGTAATTCAGGGACCCAGTCCCAGTAATTGTCATGGAGGCGTTTGGTGCGACGACATTGGGCGCACATGATAACGAGTTCTCCAACGCCGTAGTCGTGATCGGCAATGCGAAAAGCGGGGTACGGAATGTCGCCGTGGGCGAGCAGGTGATGCTCAACGGCGAGGAGGAAGGTGGCCGGGATGGGTGAGATGTGCATGCAGAATTTGCGGAAGACGTCAGGGGAGTTACATTCGTAGTTGGCGGTGACCAGTTCGCGCTTTTCGCGTGCGCGTTCGAATAACTTCAGAAAGTGATATTCGAGAACCCGAGGGACATAGCGGAACAGCGGTGTGCCGCAGATTCTGGAGGCGACAGCGGACTCTCCGTTGTTGGCCAGAGCGAATCGGTCCCAAGCTGGATTGCAATAGGTGATGGTGAGGGAGACGTCAAGAACACAGGTGGCGGTTTCGTTGCGATCGACCTGTGTTCGCCAGTGGTTTGGGCGGGTGAGAGTCACCGTGTGCTCCGCAAAGCATTACGACAATTATAGCGGTCAAGAAAGGGACTGGGTTGGCTGCCGCGCCTTGGCGGTGAGCCGCTGCCACTGCTTGAGCAAGTAATGCATCGCCACTCCCAGACTGGAGTTCGATTCCACTTTCCTCTCCGCGAACTTGCCGTAAGACAGATGTGCAGTTGATCCATAACCGGGGCGCTCTGCCGTTGGTGAAAGCGCACCCTTTCTTCCGGCGTCATGGTTTGCTCCTGCGCCGCAGCATCGTTGCCCTAGATCTTGCCCAGTTGCTCCAGCACGGGCCCAGCGTGGACCGGTTCCAGTTGCCAAAGGAGTTGGTGCGGAATGTCGTGCGTTCGAGGCAGACGCTCTGTCGTGACCCAAATCACTGCTGATCCGCAGTCTCCGATCTACCTTGAAGAAAGCGTGAGGTTGCCGTATAACCGCCAGGTGAAGATTTAAGACTCACGAGGTGTCTAACGTGCCTGACGTGCATCACGAATCGGACGCTAATCGCCCGGAAGAAAGGCTGCTGCGAGTGTCTGAGTTGCGATATCGTCGCCTCTTTGAAACAGCCAAAGATGGAATCCTGATTCTCGACGCGAAGACAGGAAAGATAACGGACGCAAATCCCTTCCTCATTCTTTTGTTGGGCTACTCTCTCGATGAGCTTATTGGAGTGCAACTCTGGGAGATCGACCCATTCAAAGACATCCAGGAATGCAAGCTCGCCTTTGCCGAATTACAAGAAAAAGAGTACATCCGATATGAATGTCTCCCGCTTGAAACCAAAGACGGGCGCTCCATTGCCGTGGAGTTTGTCAGCAACATCTATGCATTGAGTCCTGGGGTGCGGGTCATTCAATGCAACATTCGTGACATTACTAAGCGTAAGCAAATGGAGGAGGCGCTGCGGCAAAGCGAGGAACGGTTCCGCTTGGCGCTCAAGAACTCCGGAATTTCGGTATTCAGCCAAGACCGGGATTTGCGCTATACCTGGAGCTACAGTTCCGCGTCTCGGATGGGCGAACATATAGAAAGGACCTTGGACGAGATCCTCGAAACCGCAGATGCTGCCAGCGATACTGAAGTCCGACGGCAGGTCCTGGAAACCGGCGTAGCCGCGCGAACAGAAATGCAGATCGCTTACGGCGGCAGGAAGCACTATTACGACGTAGCAATCGACCCGGTTTTGGACTCGGCGGGTGCGGTGGTTGGACTTACCGGGGTGCGCATCGATGTTACCGAACTCCGGGAGATAACTGAAGCCTTACGCGAAGCCAAGGAAAAGCTCACGGAAGAAAAACTATACCTTGAGCAGGAAATTGATGAAGAGATGGAGTTCGGGGAAATCGTTGGGCGGAGCAAGGCCTCGCAAGCCGTAATGAAACATGTACGAACAGTGGCGCCCACCGATGCCACCGTGCTGCTGTTAGGCGAAACGGGAACCGGCAAAGAACTGGTGGCGCGCGCACTTCACCGGACTAGCAAGCGTCATGAAACAAGCCTTATCAAAATGAATTGTGCTGCCATTCCGTCAGGGTTGCTGGAAAGCGAATTATTCGGCCACGAGAAAGGCGCATTCACCAGCGCGGTGAATAAGAAGATTGGCCGACTCGAACTGGCTGATAAGGGCACGTTGTTCCTGGACGAGATAGGCGAGGTTCCACTGGAACTACAACCGAAGCTGTTGAGGGTTTTGCAGGATCAGACATTCGAACGAGTAGGCGGAGTAATGACGTTGAAGGTGAATTTTCGTCTGATCGCGGCCACGAACCGTGACTTGGAAGAGGCCGTCCGAGACAGGGAGTTTCGCGAGGATCTGTATTACCGGCTGAAAGTGTTTCCGATCCGGATACCGCCGTTACGGGAGCGGCGGGAGGACATCAGCTTGCTGGTGGAACATTTTGTAAAGAAGTTCGCCTTGCGGATGAAGAGATCGATCACGAGTATTCCGAAGAAAACGATGGATGCGCTGAAGGGCTGGGATTGGCCGGGGAATGTACGCGAGTTGGAAAATGTTATTGAGCGAGCAGTGATTCTGACACAAGGTTCGGTGCTGGCAGTGCCGCTGGACGAGATAATGGCGATGCAAAAAGAAAGAAGCAATAGTCAGGCTCTGGAAGCAGCCGAACGCGACCACATCGTTCGAGCATTGCGGGACAGCCGCGGGCAAATCGGCGGGATGACCGGGGCCGCGGAAGACTGGGGATGAAGCGCACGACCTTTCAATCGAAGATTAAGAAATTGGGAATCGATCCCGGGCCAGGAAGACCTGAGCAGTAGTTCGCCCGAGAGGTTCAGGGCACATCTTCGAAATCTTCCCTAGCAAGGGCGGAATCCGCCGACAACGAACCGGTCAACTGAAAGCATGGACAGGGTTTACGTTGGAGACTTAAATGCTGCGCAACAAGGCCGAATGGCGGCAACCCCGCGCGACTGAGGTTCTGCGTCAACTCGTCAACTCTCCCTAAAGTGCCCTCAAACCGCAGAAAGAGATTTTCGTCCCATGATTGGTGAGCACCCGATCAAACAAATTCTCATTGAGACCCGGTCATATTGGGACCACGATGGCACCGCGGCGAATGTTCGCGAAAACTTCCTGAAAGCCATTCAGTGCGGAACCAGTGCTCTGGGGGCGGAGATTTTTGCGTCAGAAACTGAGTCGAAGTTCGTTTTTCATACCTGCAAATCGAGATTCTGTACGAGTTGCGCTCGATTAGCGGGATGAGAATCGGCAGCCGCATGTTAGAAGGAAGTGATCTTACCCATGCTCTGTTGGATTCTCATCATCGGAGGACTGCTGATCATGATGGGGCAACACGACCGCTCCGAAGCGCTGTTCTATTACTTCCGACTGGACGATCAGGTTCCTGAGACGCACCTGCTGCGACTCATCGATAAGCACATCAGCTTTGCCTTCGTGCGGGAAAAGCTGAAAGAGAGTTACAGCGAGATGGGCCGACCGTCGATTGATCCCGAACTTCTGCTGCGCATCCTGCTGATCGGCTATTTGTATGGCATCACCAGCGAGCGGAAGCTGGTCGAGGAACTGCGCATGCATCTAGCGTGGCGTTGGTTCACCGGTCTCGGTTTCGATCAAGAGATTCCGCATCACTCTACGTTCTCCAAGAACCGGCACGGGCGGTTTCAGGAATCGAAGCTGTTTGAGGAGTTGTTCGAACGCATCGTGCGGCAATGCGTGGAGGAGGGACTGGTGCAGGGCAAGCATCTGTCCGTCGATGGCAGTTTCATAGAGGCGAATGCGGCGAAGGAGAGCCGGATTCCACGCGAGCAGTTAGCGGAAGCGGCCCAAGTTCATCACACCGTGCGGCAGTATCTGCGGGAAGTGGAAGAGCAGAATCCGGTGGAGGAGCCGGTGCATACGCAGGACCAGGTTTCAACCACCGATCCCGATTCTACCTACGCCACCAAGGGCGGCACACCGGCGCGGCTGGGATACTACGACAACTATCTGGTGGACAATCACAGTTGTGTGATCGTGGGAGTGCAAGCGACGGCCGCACGGATGAGTCAGGAAACCGTTGCCGCGCAGGACATGCTCACCCGTTTCACGCAATGGCAAGGACGAGAGCCGGAATCGGTGGCAGCCGATACGACCTACGGGAACGGCGAGTTCTTGCAATGGCTCGCCGATCGGAGCATCACTCCCTACATGCGGACCCGTGACAGTATCCACCGCAAGAGGAGCCCATTCTTTGGCCCCGAACGTTTCACCTACGAACCAGAACACGATCGCTATATCTGCCCTGCCGGTGAGCCTCTCAACTACGGCGGCCAAAGTCAGCGCAATCACTCCTGGACTTACATCGGGACACGCAAAAAGTGTGGCCCGTGCGCGCTCCGACCGCAATGCACGAGCGCGGCTTTCCGATGCCTGGTGATCCACCAGCATGAACCAGCCCGACAACGCGCCCGAGACCTGGTCAACACGGAAGAGTTCGCCAAGGCACAACGGCAGAGAAAGAAAGTGGAAGCCTTGTTCGCGGAACTGAAGAACCAGATCGGATTGCGGCGATTGCGTCTGCGGAGACTCAGGTTCGTGCGCGAGCAGTTCTTCCTGGCAGCGGTAGCTCAGAACATCAAGCGACTAGTGCGCTTCCTCAGCCAACCCACACCCACTGTGGAAGCCGCCTCTTAGTTGAAGTGGAAACGAAGAACTCGGCCATCGCAACCATCGCGGCCGAAAAGATGTTCCGATCACGGACTTTTTCAACACCCACAAGCGATTTCACTCAAGCGCCCAGCGAAGGACCCCAATGAGTGCTATGGCGATTTTTCGCCAATTAACCTTCGGCCCTTCACCACAGTCGTAGCGGCCACACATGGCACTGCCGAAGAGAAACCGGAGCAAGGTCAGTGCTGAGCCGCACATCAAG